>SXGR01615725.1_pt1 | contig 33020 bp, 28 predicted proteins | sample 3174711 | NCBI WGS metagenome assembly SXGR01 (sample SAMN11356860, study PRJNA531348) | freshwater metagenome | isolation source: freshwater sample F1-60 | place: China: Fuxian Lake, Yuxi | collected 2017-12-25 | reverse complement strand
CGGAGCGGGCGGCGGAGAAGGCGCGGATTGAGGCGGAGCGGGCGGCGAAGGCGGCGCTGGTGGTGGAGGAGAAGGCGAGGCGTGAGGCGGAGCGGGCCGCGGAAAAAGCCAAGCGCGAGGCGGAGCGGGCGGCCACTGTCGCGGCCAAAATGTCGAAATCTGAGGGTAGCGGGGTCTCCGCTGCCGCAGTCACGGGCGCCTCCTTCTGAGTCGTCGCGGCCGGCGGCCGGACCGGCACGTGGCACCATGAACCCTAATGGAACGGGTCTGGATGTGAGCGTACCGCGCAATCTTGCCCGTATCGGGCAGCAGACACTGATTTACGGTGCGGGTTCGATTGCCGCCACGCTGCTTGGCATCGTCTTGTTGCCGCTCTACACGAGCGAGCTGACTCCCGCCCAGTTCGGCGATGCGGAACTAGCGCTGCGTATCGTCCTCGCCGTCGCGATCGTGGCTCGGCTCGGCCTCGTCAACTCGTTCTTCCGCTTCTTCTTCGACTACGAGGATCCCGAGCGCCGGCGCCGCGTCTTCCAGACCGCATTCTGGGCATTGCAGGTGACGACGCTGGTCTGGGCGCTGATTACAGCGCTCGCCTCGCGCGCGCTCGGGCAGTCCGTCTTCACGACGCCAGACGCGGGTCAGGATCTTGTCCTGATGATCGCGCTTGGCGTCTACGTGACCGTCAACTACGAGTTGACGAGCGCGCTCTTTCGCGTGCAGGAGCGTCCGGTTGCCTACAGCGTGCGCACGGTCATCAATCTGATCGCCACCGCGCTGTTCTCCTACATCTTTCTCGTGCACCTGCACATGGGACCCGTCGGCCTGCTGCTCGGCGCCTACCTTGGACAGGCGCTCGTGTACCTCGGCGTTCTCTTTGAGCAGCGTCACTGGCTCGGCTTCGGTCTCGATCGGCCATTGCTGCGAGACATGCTCAAATTTGGTGTGCCTCTGATGCCGGCGGGTGCCGCGATGTGGGCCGTCACGCTCATCAATAGGCCAATCGTGCTGGCGGTCTCGACGCCTGCCACGCTTGGTGTCCTCGCCGCCGGCTTCCGCATCGGTACAGGCGTGTTGCTCCTCGTCAACGCCTTCCAGCTGGCCTGGCCCGCGTTCGCCTATTCGATTAAGGATGACGGCGAGGCCAAGCGGACGTACGCGGCGGTTATGGGGCTCTACCTTGCTTTCATGGGCTGGGCGGCGCTGTCGGTGGCACTCCTCGCGCCATGGTTCCTGCGGCTGCTGACGACTGAGCCATACTGGGGCGCGGCCGCAGCGATCACCCCGATCGCGATCGCAGGGCCGCTCTACGGCGGGTACTTTATTGCGGCGATCGGCGTGGGGCGCAAGAAGGCGAACCAGTTCAACTGGGTCGTCGTGGCAGCCGCAGCCGCGATTGAGGTAATTGCGCTGCTGCTCCTCGTGCCGCCGTTCGGGGTTGCTGGAGCGGGTTGGTCACTCGTGATCGCCTATGGCTCGATGTTTGCACTGATGCTCTGGCGCGAGCACCGGGTCTTCCCAGTGCCGTATCCGTGGGGGCGCATTGCCCGTATTCCGGTGATCCTGGCGCTGGCCTTGGCGGCTACGTACCTCCTTCCGGACAGCGGGGCCGGCGCGCTCGCGCTGCGTATCGTCGTGGCGGCGGCGATTCCCCTTGGCTACATCGCGATTGGCTTCCTGACGCGTGCCGAGCTGGATCGGGCACGAGCGATCGTGACCGGCCTGAGGACCCGTGGCGGCTCTGCACCTCCAGGCGACACCGCCGAGCCCGTGCCCGACGAGGAGCCCTGACCATGCCGGGTATTCTCCGCCTGTGACAATCCGTGTCCCGATTGCCAGACCTGCGCTCGGAGCGGAGGAGATCGCTGCCGTCACGCGTGTGCTCGAGAGCGGCATGCTGATCTCGGGCGCGCTCGTCCAGGAGTTTGAGCAGGGGCTGGCCGAACGCTGCGGTCGTAAGCACGCGATCGCCGTTGCCAACGGCACGGCCGCGCTCGAGCTCGCGCTGCGCGCGCTCGACATCGATAGTGGTGAGGTCTTGGTGCCAGCGATGTCGTGGCCGAGCCCGGCACACGTCGCCGCCTGGGTTGGCGCAACGCCGCGCCTCGTCGACATTGATCAAGCCACGTGGAATGGCGAAGCGCTTGGTTTGGCAGCGGCTCGAACGACGGCCACGACGGCCGTGATTGCGATCGGCCAATTCGGCGTACCGGCGGACCAGCCCGCCATCGCCGCGGCACTGCCCGATCTGCCAATCATCGAGGACGCAGCCTGCGCAATTGGCAGCACGCTGAATGGCCAGCCTTGCGGCTCGTTCGGCGTCATCTCCTGCCTCTCATTCCATCCACGCAAGGTCTTGACGACGGGCGAGGGCGGGGCGTGTCTGACCGACGACGACGCTCTCGCCGACCGCCTACGCGTCCTCCACAACCATGGTCAGAGCACGCCGGGCGTCTTCGTCGAGCCTGGTCCGAATGCGCGCCTGACGGAGATGCAGGCGGCGATCGGCCTTGTCCAACTTGGGCGCCTCGACGACATGATCAGTCGGCGCCGCGAGATCTGCACGGCCTACCGCTCTGCGCTGCGGGCGCTTGGTATCGAGTTTCAGCAGCATCCGGCTGGCGCGGCCGTCAACGAGCAGACCTTTGGCGCTGTCGTCCCACCTGGCCTTGACCGCGATGCGTTTGTTGCGGCGATGCAGGCTCAGGGCATTGGCGCGGGCATCCTCTCCTACGCCATGACGCGCATTGGCAGCCTTGTCGAACTCGGACAATCGGCTCCAATCGCCGAGGACATCGTCGATCGCGGTTTCGCACTTCCCGTGCACACAGCGATGAGCGACGAGGATGTTGCGTCCGTGATTGCGGCGCTTGCTTCTGCGCTGGGTTAGTTCGGGTCGTACTCGAGCTGGTCGAAGTAGCGCAGAGCGATCCGCCCCGAGCGGACGCGGGCCTGTGCCGTGGCAGCCTCGTCGTCGGTCAGCTCGCCGAGGGCGCGGCGGATGCCGAGCCACGGCAGGTTGAGGTCGTCCTGGTAGACGATCGTCGAGATGCGGGGGTTCAGCTCGAGCACAGCGTCGCCAATCAGCTGCAGGTTGAAGAACCCATCGAGGGCGAAGCCTGCCACGAGCGTTTCGGCGACCTGCATCAGCTCGGGCGCGTCGAGCGTCTCGAAGCGCATGGCGAGGCCGGCACGCATGGCCTCACGCGTCTTCGGGTGCCCGAGCACGATTCGGCCGGTTTCCGCGTAGCCGTCGACCGTGCGTTCGAGGCCGGTGACGAGCTCCATCACGAGAAGCTCGGTCTCGTCGTCACCGAGGATGCGTTCGACGTCCTCGAGCCGCAGCGGCATCGCGCCGGGCCGCTCGTGCAGCAGCTGGTGGCGGGCGTCGACATTCGTGGAAATGACGTGGAAGCCACGCGAGCCCGCCGCTACGACGGGCTTCATGCAGATGTCACTGCCCGGATAGCCGAGCTCGCGGGCGGCAGCGGCCACCGCAGCTCCACCACGCACAACGCGGAAGGCCGGGGCGCGCACGCCGAGTCGCTCGCACAGCTCGAGCGTGGCGTGCTTGCTGTCGGCCGCACGCACGGCCGCGGGCGTCGAGCAAATCAGTGCGATGCCGGCCGCCACGAACTCGGCGCGTAGCTCGGCCAGGCCCGCGAGGTCGAACGAGGCCTGGGGCAACACGACGCGAGCGCTCTCGCGCTGGGCCAGCTCGAGGATCGCTGGGCCGAAGGCGGGGTCCGAGCCCTCGGGCACGGTGCTGAAGGCGTCGCAGTGGAAACGCCCGACGTTTTCCTCGCGCAGGTCGGTGCCGACGATGCGCACCGGGCGCTCGCCGTTTTGCTTCAGCGCGCGCAGCAGCGCAGCCGAGCCGGGCGAGCCGACGGCGGTCACGAGGATGGTCAGCGGCTCGGTGCTCACAGGTCCAGGTCGTCCCGGTGCAGGTGCTCGAGGCGGCGGGTGCGATCGCGGTCGAGGAAGGCCTCGGCCGTGGCGGCCATCCCGTTTGTGCCACCCATCCAGAGCACGGGGTGGATCAGCAGCTGTAGCCACGGGAAGCGCCCAGCAGCCAGATCTTCGACGGGATCGCCGCGGCGCCACGCCTGGTTCGAATCCGAGCGGTAGGTCCACACGAAGTCGCTGGTAAACCGGGACTCCATGACGTTCACCCAGCCCGGCACGGCGTCGGCCATGTAGGCGGGGTCCGGGTTGTGCCAGGCCATCACGGGGTCAAAGCCCAAGTCTACGACCGGATCGGTGTGCGGGTGCAGGGCGTGGTGGCCGACCCAGTGGCCGAGATCTCGCAGCCGCGCCACCGCAGCAAGGCCAGCGGGTGAGGCAAGGTTGTAGAAGATGCTGCGCGTCATCAGCAGGTAGGTGGCACGAATGTGGTGCGCGTGCTCAAGCTCGGCCATCGCAACGGCGTCCTCGAGCGACACGTCAATGTCGTGGCGCAGAAACAGCATCTGCTCGGCCGGTTGCTCGACTGTAAACGGGCGCAGGCGGTAGCGCCCGGCTTTGATCGCCTCAAGCAGCTCGACGTAGCCCGCCGGCGAGAAGTCGCTCATGCGCTGCCCGTCCGCTCGCGCTTCAACTGCTCCGTCCATGCGGCCATTGCTTCGGCATCTCCCATGGGCTCGATGATGACGTGCAGAGCGGCGAGCGCCGCCTCTGTCCGCGCGTCGAGCTCGGCATCCGAGGCGGCTGTCATCAGCAGCACACCGAGCCGTCCCGAAGCCGACCAGAGCGGTGGCACGATCTGGCCGGCCTGGTGGAAAAAGCCGACGTCGTGCACGCCCGGCAGGTCGGCGACTGTACCGGGGTCGGCACGGGAGATCCGCCCCGGCGCGAGGGGGATCACAAAGCGCGAGTGGCCGAAGGGCTCTGCGGTCGGGCGCGGCACGAGGCTTGTGTGGCTGGTCTCGCCGAGTGCAGTATCAAGGACGGTCTCCATCAGGTCGACGCCAACCACGAGTCGCGCCAACTGTGCGTCGCTGCCACCGCCAAGGCGCGCACCACACTCAATCATGCGGGCCCCGTCGTCACCGAAGCGCACCTGCGCGTAGACGGGTGCGGCGTCGATACCGATCGCCATCGTCGCCTGACGCACGACGTCGATGATCGTCGCCACGTCCTGATCGGAGCGGCCGCACGGATACCGGTGCGCCATGCAGATACCGACGGCTGGCTCGGGCGCGAGGTCGCGCAGCGTCACGCTGACTGGGTGGAAGACGCCGCCGAGCACGAAGGCATTCACGGTGTACTCGCGGCCCGACAGGTGCTCCTCGACGATAAGCTCGCCTGTCCGCGATTCGCGGATCGCGTGCTCAACGGCCGCTGCCACGTCGCCTCGCGACTGTACGTCGCTAACGCCGCGCTGGGCGGCGCCGTCGGTCGGCTTGATGATCACGCGCAGGCCCAGCTCGTCGTACGCGGCCAGCGCCTCATCGAGCGTGCGCGCAGCGGCGAAGCCAGCGGAGGGGACACCGTGGTCGCGGTAGAGGCCGCGCTGCACAAGCTTGTCCGTCGCGGCCAGCGCCGCCGAGACCGGAAGACCGGGCAGGCCAAGCGCCTCGGCGAGGCGCGCACCCGGCACGACCGCCTGCTCCGATCCCATCGAGCACACGCCGATCGTCTCGACACCGGCTGCCTCGAGCGCAGCGATCGTGCCAGGCACGTCGGAGAAGTCCTGGTGGACGAAGACATCAGCGGCCGCCGCAGCCGGGCGATCGGTCCGACCATCCACAACGCACGTCGTCAACCCGCGGGCCCGCGCACGCTCAACGAGTGGTCGCTGCGAGAGCCCGGCGCCAAGAACGACGAGGGCCGGGGTCGTCACTTCGCGGCGGAGCCAGCCTCCGCGCGGTACCACTCAATCGTGCGCAAGAGGCCCTCATCGAGGTCGACCTTCGGTTCCCACTTGAGCAGCTCGCGTGATTGCGTGATGTCGGGGATGCGGATCTCAACGTCGGTGTACTCGAGCGGCTTAAAGACGACTGGCGACTCCGAGTTGGCAAGGCGCTTGATGCGCAGCGCGAGGTCATAGGTCGTGCAGACGCTGCGGGGGTTACCGATGTTGAAGGACTGCCCGATCGCCGCGTCGTTCTCGAGGATCTCGAGGACCGCGTCGGCAATGTCGTCCATGTAGCACCAGGCGCGAATCTGGGCACCGTCGTTATGGACGGTGATCTCCTCGTTCGCGATCGCATGGCGCACGAAATGGTGGATCGCGCCGACGCCGATCTGGTTCGGACCGTAAATATTGAAGGGGCGTACGACTGCGACGGGCACGCCGTACTCCTCGAAGTACGCATGCAAGAAGAACTCGCCCGCCAGTTTCGAGACCGCATACGACCAACGGGCCTCGCCGACTTGGCCACCCGACATCTCGTGCGTCTCTTCAACCTTGTAGGCGTGGCGTCCAAAGACCTCACTTGTCGAGAAATCAACGAGCCGCTCCAACTGGCTGCCAAGACCCTGTGCGACCTCTGCGACATTCGCGGTGCCCATCAGGTTGACGCGCATCGTGCGCACCGGGCTCTTGAGCACCGTCGCCACGCCGGCGATTGCAGCCATATGAATGATGTGCGTGGCATCCGCGGCCGACTTGCGCAGGAGTTCAAGGTCGAGAATGTCGCCCTGAACTAAGGTGATATTCGGGTGCTGCCCGAGATCCGTGTGCTGCAACGCGTTGTTGTGCAGGTTGTCGTACAGGACAACGTCGTTGTCGTCTGCCAACAGCCGCGCAATCGTCGTGCCAATAAAGCCGGCGCCGCCCGTCAGAAAGAATTTCTTGCCCTTCAGCACGTGCGGAGTCTACCGGGTTGGGCCGCTCTGCTGCTCTAGCGGGTGCGCCAGTTTTCGGTGACGAGGCCGGGTACGCGTCCAAAATTATTAGGATTCGACGTCACGACGATGGCTCCGCGCGACAGAGCGGTAGCCGCGATCATCAGATCGGGAACGCCAATCATTGTGCCGGCCTTTTGGAGCATGACGGTGAGGATGCCGAAGGCACGCGCTGCGCGATCATCGAAGTTGAACATCGCGATTGGGTGCAGCATGAGATCGACACGGAAGTGTTCTCGCTGCGAATCGCGCGACCTGCCGACGACGACCATCAGTTCGCCTCGCACAATGCTGCAGGTCGCGAGGCCTGCGGGGTCGTGGGCCTGCATCCGCTCGCGCACCTCATCGTTGCCGCGTAAAGCATCGACAAAGACGGAGGTATCGAGGATGCGCTTCATGCGTCGGGCGTGCCGTCCCAAGGTTCAAGCGGTGAGTAGTCGGGCCAGTCAGGGACTTCGAAGTCGGGGCTGCTACCAAAGACGGTTTCGAAATACCCAGCTGGCCATCCGGCCGTCACCGAATCGGTGACCACCTTTGCCAGATATCGACTGAGTGGGAGTTCCTCCGTCTGTGCACGCGCGCGCATCGTGTCCGCGACAGCATCAGAGACATAGAGGTGCAGTTGTGGCATGCGCTGAACATATCACATAAACACATAGCCACATAGTCCTCCGGGTCATGACAGGGCCCGAGGCCGTACAGCACGCTTACGCCAATCCGCGACGGCGATAGACGTTGAGCATCCGCTCGGCGATTGCCGTGTGGCCGTGCACTGCCTCAACGTAGGCGCGCGAGGCGTGGCCGATCTCGGTTAGCTGCTCAGGCTCGCGAACGAGACCCCGCAGAACTTCAACCAGCGTGTCCTTGTCCGCGTTGACCAGAGGGATCTTGGTGTCGAAGGCGGCCTCGGTTGCGGCGACCGCCTCGGGGTCGAGACGGACGATGCAGGGCTTGCCGAGCGCCATCGATTCAATCGAGAAGAGGCCGTACCAGCCGACGTTGAGCTGGTCGATTACGAGGTCGGCCGCGGCGTAGCGCAGCCGCGCCTGATCGTTTGGCGTGTTCTCGACGAGATCGAGCTCGATCGGAGCGCCCTCGCTCTGCAACGTGGAGACCGCCTCGAGTACAGCCTCCGTGCCCTTTGAGCGCCGTCGCGATGGTGCGTGCACGATGCGAATCGTTTTGCCAGGGGTTGGCACAGCGGGCTGCCAGGTCTCGAGGTTGATCCCGGGCGGTACGACGTCGTAGTCGGGCCAGTCGGCTGCGCGCGGCGCACGCGGCAGAATCGCGTACGAGCCGACGACGGCGGCGTCGGCATGGCGGAGTGCGTAATCCCATTTCGACACGGGTGCGTCGCGGAGGTCCGAGCCCCAGAAGTGGAAAACGCGACCCTTTGCGAGCCGGCCCAACAGAGGCAGATTGATGCGCTTGGGCACGATCGTGACGCCAAAGTGGAACTGGAAGATGTCGTAGTTCGGAATCGCGCGACCCAACGCGTAGGCCTGCTTGGGGAGATTGAGCGCGAGGTTGACCGGGCCACCACCCTGCCGCAAATGCAGGTTGATATCGGAGCCGTCGCGAAACGGCTGACGCGTAAAGACCATCAGTCGACTGTCACAGCCAAACTCGTTCAGTCCGGCACTCAACGCCTCAGGCCCACCCGCGATATTGAGGGGCGCGTGGAGAATGCGGAGGCGGTCAGTCATTGCAGGCGAGTGTACGGCAGGTGGTGGGGTGGCGGGATGTCACAAAGGGGTCAAACCCCTTTGTGACGTCGGCGTGCCACTCGGGTTGCCGTACACTCGGGCGGATGACCGACTGTCTCCGCATCCTCCTGATCGCCTTCTACTACCCGCCGACCGGTGGTGGTGGCGTCGAGCGCACGCTGCAGTTCTCGCGGCGTCTGCCAGAGCTAGGGATCGATGTGGAGATGCTGGTGCCAACGGACGCCAAGTGGCTGGCCGAGGACCCGGCCTCCGTCAGCCGTATCCCTGCCAACGTTCCGGTGCATCGCGTGCGTTATCGAGGGCCGTCGCTGCGACAACTTCCCGCCGATCGGATTCGCAACGCGCCAACGCCTGCGCGCAAGCTCGCCGTGCGCGCAGCGCTTGCTCCACAGCGACTGTTTCTCCCCGACGCCAATGCGCCGTGGCTGGCCGATGTCGTGCCGGCCGCACTCAAGCTGCTCAAGACGGGACGCTTCGACGCGTTCATCACCACGGCGCCCCCGAACACCCTCGCCGTCGCAGGACGTATGATCCGTGCCCGCACGGACGTGCCGTGGATTGCAGACTGGCGCGATCCCTGGCTCACCCACGCCGATCTTGATGTGTCGCGCGTGGAGGTTCGTGTCAAACAGGCTGCGATCACGCGACTCGCCCGGTGGTGTGTTGGCGGCATGGACGCAGCGAGCGTCGTCAATCACGCCGAGGACGAGGTGCGCAGCCTGCGCGCCGATCTACCACTCGCGGTAATTCCTAATGGCATCGACCTCGACGAGCTCGCTGCGATCGAACGCCGACCCGACGCTAATCACTGCACCTTTACGTACACCGGATGGTTCTTTGACGATCGCTCGCCGCGGTATCTACTGCAGGCCGTCGCCGACCTCATACGCGATCGGCCAGAACTGCGCGATCTGATTCGCCTGCGCTTCATGGGGGGGTTCCCCGATACCGACCGCAGCCGCATTACCGAGCTCGGCCTCGACCCTGTCGTTTCGATCGAACCACCCGCTTCGCATGCCGCCGCACTCCAGGCACAGGCCGACGCTGACGTTGCGCTGATTTTCAGTGCGCGGATCTTCATGCAAGATGCTGGTGGGCACGGGGCAAAGTTTCTACCTGGCAAGGTCTGGGAACTCCTCGCCTGCGGCCGACCTGTATTGGCGATGCTACCGCCCCACGGAGCAGCAGCACGCGAACTTCGGGCCGTTGACGCTGCGATTGTTGCTCCCGACGATGTCACTGGTACACGCGCGGCTGTGGAGCAATATGTAGATCAGTGGCGGGCAGGCACATTGCCAAGTCCGTTGCTCGCCGACGATATCCGCACGCGTATCTCGCGCCAAACCCAGGCCGAGACACTCGCTTCGCTGGTCCGTGTGACCGTCACGCGTTGAGACGCCGGCCGCACTGGCATGCCGCGCACGCGCTCGAGCGAGCGAAGCAACGCCGTTAGCCCCGCTTGAGCCGTCGCTTCACGGGACCAACTACGAGGCCAGCCACCTGTACAGCGCCTGGCTTCGGGTCGCGGATGCTGAAGACAGGTTCCTCGATGATGCCCGCAAGGGGTTTAAAGATACTGCCGAGGCTCTCGCGTCCACCCAAGCCTTCCTTGAGGTGAGGCACTGCGGCAACCCAGCGCCGACCGTCGTGCCGCGGCCCAGAGATCAGGCGGCCGGCGGGCTCGCCACAGGCGCTGCGATAGCAGAGGCCAACGAGGTCGACACCGCAGCGTCGTGCGAGCGAATGCCATTGCCAACTGCGGAGGTTGATCTCGATCAGGCGGTACGAGCCATCGCGCGGGTCGTGCTTGAATTCGATCTGCGTGATGCCATCGAAGCCACTGGTGCGGAGTAGGGCGTCGGCGTAGGCGACGGGTTCGTCGGCCCAGCGCGCCTCGCCAACCCGGCAGGTGCCAAAGATCGGTGGGCGCTGTACGAGCTTGCGGCCACAGAACGTGCCGACCGCTTCGCCGCCGTTGGTGCTGAAGGAGCCGACGGTCCAGAGTGCATCGTCACCACCCGGGATCACCTCTTGGAAGATTGCAAGGTCGCCCGTTGCGGCAATGCGCTCATAGCCTTCGACGAGTTCCTCTGGCGTGTTGGCGAGGATCACCGGCACCTTCTCGGCGTGCTTAAAGTCGATGCCGATGCTTGGCTTAGCGATTGCGGGGTACGGGATCTGCGCGGCAGCGGCCTCGGCCTCTTCGCGCGTCGTCGGCATAAACGAGCGGGGCACGGGCACGCCGGCGCGCTCGGCCAATTCGATCTGTGGAATCTTCGCCATCAGCGGCTCGATGATGTCCCAGTGCGAGCCCGGTAGTACGAGCGGCTGGATGCGGTCGGCGTGCTTGGAGACGGCGACGAGGTGGGCATCGTGGGTGGGGAACAGGAATCCCGTGCGCCCGGTCAGGGCGGCAATCTCGGCGAGCACGTCGATGAAGCCCGCTTCGTCGACGGCCGGGTCGGGCGCCAGCACGGGGGCAACGCCGCGCGATCTAAAACCAAGCGCGCCTTTGCGGTGGTCGACGACGATCACGGGCGCACCAGCATCGCGCAGCGCGCGGGCGGAGGCAAGCCCGTTCGTAAAGCCGACGTCGAGGACGATGCCGAGCGGCTTGTCGGGGCGTTCTGCGAGTACGCGGCGAAGGGTCTTGGTAGTGGCTGCGTCGAGCATGGGCTGAAGGGTACTGGGTAGTGAGGCGACATTCTTGGCCCGGGCCCAGAATGTCGCCTCTCAAAGCTCGTTTTGCTCTGTTGCAACGCCTTCACCGCGCTTGCTGCGACAGTTCTGCCTACCTGCCTGCGCTAGTTGTGCGTGAAGGCTTGGAGTATGTGCGGACGCGAAGGGCAATTGGCGGCATCATGTCGCCAGACCAGTTCGACCAAGGGGACACGATGGGACTCAGCGAAGACCGCGCAGCCATGCGCAGCAAAATCGGCACGTGGGGCGCCTGGGTGGGTGCACTCACCGCCGTACCGGCTGCGCTGGGTCGACCAACTGCGGCAGCTGTCGAGGCTGCGGGCTACACGTGCCTCTGGTACCCCGAAGGCATGGGCGTGCGCGAGTCGTACTCGAACGGCGCAGTCATCCTCGGTGCCACGAAGAAGATCATGGTCGCGAGTGGCATCGCCAACGTCTGGGCCCGCGATGCGCTTGCCTCGGCGAGTGCCTCTCGCACCCTCAACGACTCGTTCGATGATCGCTTTCTGCTCGGACTCGGCGTCAGCCACCCGCCGCAGGTCGATCCGCGTGGCGCGACGTACCTCAAGCCCGTCACGAAGATGAGTGAGTACTTGACGCAACTGAACGCGACAGAGTTCAGCACGCCAGACGCATCGGCGGATCCCGTCGCTCCTGTGCAGTCGATTATTGCGGCACTGCGTAAGCCAATGCTCGAGGTCGCGCGCGACCTGTCGCTCGGAGCACACCCGTATCTCGTCCCCGTCGAGCACACCGCTCGTGCTCGCGAGATCCTCGGGCCCGACCCGCTGCTGATCCCCGAGCACAAGATCATCATCGAGACCGATGCCGCTAAGGCGCGCGAGCGTGCCCGCGGCGCAATTGGCTGGTATCTCCAGATCGAGAACTACAAGCGCAACCTGATCTGGATGGGCTTCACCGAGGACGACATTGCCAATGGTGGCTCGGATCGTCTGATCGACGCCCTCGTCGCCCATGGTGACGCCGAGACGGTGGTTGCCAAGCTCCGCGAGCATCTTGACGCTGGTGCCGATCAGGTCGCGATCCAGGCGCTCGGCGACGACTCCGATCCGACGGGCATCACGCAGCTCCAAGCAATCGCGCCGCTGCTGAAGTAGGTGCGAACAGACGTTGCCTTGGGGTCAGACCCCAAAGCAACGTTGATCCACTCAATCCTTGGGGTCGTGCGGGTTCGTGCTGCAGCAGTGCTTGGGCTCGCTTGGCGCCACGTCGATGCCGGGGCTGCGATGAAAGAACCCGCTCGGCTTGAGATGGAACCCGGTGTGCTCGACCGGCATCACCGGCCAGTCTTCCGTGCGCGGGATGTGGTTCGTGCCGAACGTGTACCAGAGCACGACATCCTCGTCTTCGAGCGGGCGGTCGGCGGCCGTCCAGCGAGGCAGGCCGTCGAGGCCGTCGTGCTGGTACGGATGGTCGCCCGCCGGATAGAGCTCGTCGGGCCGCTGCTGTGTGACCCAGAGGTGGTGGTACATGAAGCGCGCACGTTTGCCGATCACGGATTCCGGGTCGGCCATCGGCCAGTTGGCGCCGCCGGGCATTAACTTGTAGCCGACGGGTTTGCCCATGTGGTTTGAGCGCGTCGGGTTGACGACTTTCCAGAAGCGGCTCGCAAACGGATCAATCACGCGCTGAGCCACACTCTCCGAGGCGAGCGGTGTCTCGCGTGTGAAGTACGCGTTGCCAGCCGGGTTGTCTGGCCCCATCGGGTGTGCGACCGCATCGACCTCGTAGACGGTGTTGCCGGCACCATCGACGTCAAGGTCGAGGCGCGCGCAGAAAAGGTGCTGGTGGTAGGGCGCGAGCAGGCCCGGCTCGAGCTCGGACGCGGACAGGTTTTGCTCGCCAGGGATGGCAGCGCGGGTCAGCACAATGCCTGTCAATTTGGCTTCGAACTCGATCGTGCCGTCCTGGTAGAAGTACCAGAAGTAGCCGTATTCGTAGTTGTCAATCGTGGCGATCGAGGAGGCAACAAAGCGACGGCTGCGCCGCACCTCAACGTGGCCATCGGTATCGGTGTGCTTCCACAGAATCCCGAAGTCTTCTTCGTGGAGGCAGATGCCGTTCTTTGTCACGTGGATCTCGCCCGCCGCATCGGCGACCACTGTGTCGAGGTAGACGATCTCGCCGAGACAATCACAGCCGAGCGTCAGCGAGTTCGTGTAGTTACCGAGACCAAACTCACCCGTGTCGAAGGCAGCCTTGCGGGCCGCGCCGTTGATGCCGATGTCGCCGTAGGGGATGACGAGTTCGGCAATCGACATGCGGTGAGCAATCTTGCGTTCGGTGCCGTCATCGTCAAAACGGACGTCGTTGATGACGAGGCCCTCGCGTTGGCAGTGGCCGAGGCGAAAACGCCAGCGCTCCCAGTTGATCTCCCAGCCGTCGACGGTAAAGGAGGCGCCTTCGGGTTGGACGATTTCGAGCAGCTTGAGCGCGATATTGCCGCCGGTCTGACTGAGGCGGTACGGGCCGGGTGTCTGGGGCGTCGGAATCCCGTCGGTGTCTTCGACCTCGACGACCTCGGCCGTGTCGATCGCGACGATCGCATGCAGGCCGCCGATGGGATGCGCGTACTGGTTGGCGTCGGGCGTCGGTCGGTGCCACATCGGGGTCCAAAACAGGCGGCGTCCATCGTCGAGGTGCTCAGGCACGTCGATGCCGAAGGGCCAGGTCTCCATGTGGATCTGCGATACGTCGTCGATGCCTCGCTTCCGCAGCCCTTCAAGTACGCGCGGGTCGCTCTTGGCAGCGGCAATGCAGGCTGTCGCTTCGGGTCCGAGCAGCGCGGCCTTCTGGCCGGGCTGCGGGTCCCAACGACGAATCGTGCCGTCGAGGCCGACGACGCTTTCGATCAGGAGTCCTTCGGCGCGGTCCCAGACGGTGATGCGCGCGGCGCGGTCGATCGGGTCGCCCGGCTTCCAGGCAGCGAGGATGTCCTTGGCTGGCTCGTCGAGCAGCGTGAAGACGAAGAGGTGGTTCTGATTCAGGTTCTGTTCGCGGCGGATGATCTCGATTGCGGCTGCGAGCTCGTCGGGGCTGAGAGGGTCGAGTGGGTGTGCAGGCATGGTGAAAGTATGCCGTGACTTTCGGTTCGTGCCAATTGATGCCTAGAAGATGATCACCTGACGGTTGGCTTCGCCCGAGCGAATCCGATCGAACGCCGTATTGACGTCATCGAGAGTTATCCGCTCGATGATGGCATCGAGTTTGAGGTCGCCCGTTTCGAGCCAGCCGACAATCTTGGGAATATCACGGGCGGGGACGAATGAGCCGTACCACGATCCCGCGATGGTGCGCTCCTCAACAACGACATCCAGCGCTGGGATGCTTGGCCGAACCTCTGCCTTGGCCATACCGATCAGCGTTGTCTGCCCACCACGCGTGGTCATATCAATCGCCTGTTGGATCGTGGTTTCGCGTCCCAACGCCTCGAAGGCATGGTCGACACCATTCGGGGAGATCTTTCTAACGGCCTCGATAGCGTCGACGCTGGAGCTGTTGATCGTATTGGTCGCACCAAGCTCGGTGGCTAGGTCGAGTTTGCCGGGGTTGGTGTCGATAGCGATGATGGTCGAAGCGCCAGCGATGCGGGCTCCCTGAATGACGCTGAGGCCGACACCGCCGCAGCCGATCACGGCCACGGAGTCTCCCGGCCGTACGTTGGCGGTGTTGATCGCGGCACCGACACCAGTCGTCACGGCACAGCCGACCAGCGCCAGGTATTCCCATGGCAGGTCGGTGTCGACTTTGATTGCCCCTTCGACAGGAACCACGGTGTACTCGCTGAAGGTCGAGCAGGAGTAGTGGTGGATCAGCTCGCCCTCGAGCGAGTAGCGGCTCGTGCCATCAACCGCGAACCCGAGTTCGTACGATCCTTGCCCTTCGCAGAGCGCGGGGCGTTCATGGTCACACATTTTGCACGAGCCGCAGGGAGCGACCCACATGAGGACGACGCGGTCGCCGATCGCGAGCTCGGTCACGTCTGGACCGACTGCGACCACCGTGCCAGCGCCCTCGTGTCCGAGCAGCGTGGGGATTGGTTGCACGCCAGCCCATTCGCTGGAGTGCACGTCCGAGCGGCAGACGCCACTGGCGCCAATCTTGACGAGTACCTCACCTGCTTTGGGATCGTCGACCACAACGTTGTTGTGGATGATCATGGGAGTGTTGTATTCGTGGAGGATCGCGGCGCGCATAGTAGCCATATGACAACAATGGCATAGTGCTCATAAGTTGACAACAGCGGTTAACGACCCGTACGCTCTGAAATGTCACGGTCAATACCAAGCCCTGCGAAACGACTTTGGATCCGAACGAACACGCACTCCATAACGCGCCGTTTCTCTGGCGGAACCCTGAGCCCAAGTCGTCCTACGACGCGGTCATCGTCGGCGGCGGTTTGCACGGACTCTCAACGGCGTACTACCTCGTCAAGAATCATGGCCTGACGAACATTGCGGTTGTCGAGCGCGGCTGGATCGGCAATGGCAACGCCGTGCGCAACACGACGATTATTCGCTCGAACTACCTCTGGGACGAGAGCGCGGCTATGTACGAGCACGCGCTCCAGCTCTGGGAGGGCTGGGGCGAAGAGCTGGACTACGACATCCTCTTCTCGCAGCGTGGCGTCCTCAACTTGGCGCACAACCTGCATGACGAGCGCGAGAGCATTCGTCGCGTCAACGCCAATCGCCTCAATGGTGTGGATGCTGAGTGGCTCGACGCCGAGGCGGTCAAAGAGTTCTGTCCGATCGTGGATATCTCCCCCGAGGCGCGCTACCCGGTGATGGGTGCCACGCTCCAGCGACGCGGCGGTATCGCGCGCCACGATGCCGTCATCTTCGCGCTCGGTCGAGCCTGCGACGCGCTTGGAGTCGACATCATCCAGGGCTGTGAGGTGACAGACATCGATGTCGTCGACGGTCGCGTGACTGGGCTCCAGACGTCGCGCGGACCGATCGCTGCCGGCAAGGTTGGCCTCGTCGCCGCTGGTCGCACGAGCCTCTTGACGGCGATGGCCGGCTTCGCTGTGCCGATCCAATCCCACCCCTTGCAGGCGCTCGTCAGTGAGGTTTACGAGCAGATCCTCAACTGTGTTGTGATGAGCAACGCGGTGCATGTCTACGTCTCGCAGGCTCACAAGGGCGAGCTCGTGATGGGCGCCGGCATCGATGCCTTCAATTCGTATGCGCAGCGCGGCGGTTTGCACGTGATCGAAGAGCAGATGAGTGCCGGTATGCAGCTGTTCCCACAGTTTTCGCGCGCGCGTGTGCTGCGCACCTGGGGCGGCATCGTTGATGTCTGTCCCGACGCCTCGCCGATCGTTGGCTTGACACCCGTCGAGAATCTCTACGTCAATTGCGGCTGGGGGACGGGTGGTTTCAAGGCCACGCCGGGCTCGGGCTATGTGATGGCGCACACGATCGCGACCGGCGAACCGCACGCGCTCAACCGCCCGTTCTCGCTGACGCGCTTCGAGACCGGCGAGCTGATCGACGAGCATGGCGCCGCAGCCGTAGCCCACTGATGTTCCAGATCCGCTGCCCCTACTGCGGCCCGCGGGACGAGCCGGAGTTCAAGTACGGCGGCCAGGCGCACGTCGCCTATCCGGCCGACCCGGAGCAGCTCTCTGATGAGGAGTGGACGCGCTTCCTGTTTGTCCGCGACAACTCGCGCGGTCGCTATGCCGAGCGTTGGAACCACGCAGCGGGCTGTCGCCGCTGGTTCAACGTGATTCGCGACACCGGTACCCACGAAATGGTTGGCTCGTACCGCTCGGGTGAGCGGCCAGAGGACGCCCGATGAAGCGCCTCGCCGGTCGCGGCCGTATCAACCAAGACCGAACGATCAGCTTCACGTGGGATGGGCGTGCGATGAGTGCACACCCAGGCGACACGGTTGCCTCGGTGCTGCTGGCGAACGGCATTCGCGTGCTTGGCTCGAGCGTATTGATGAACCGCCCGCGTGGTGTCGTGACCGACACCATGTCCGATCCGAACGCCTTTGGACAGATCGGTACGGGCGAGTCGTCCGAGCCGCTGATGCGCCTGACGCAGGTCGAGGTCTACGAGGGGTTGACCGCGATGAGCCGCATCCACAAGGGCGTCTTACCGACCGGCACCGACACGGGTCGTTTCGAGAAGCGCCACGCCCACTGCGACGTGCTTGTCGCGGGCGCTGGGCCAGCTGGCCTCGCCGCCGCACTCGCCGCCGCCGAGGCGGGTGCGCGGGTCTTGCTGGTCGATGAGCATCCTCACCTTGGCGGCTCGCTGCTGGGGGAGGACGTTGTGATCGACGATCGCCCGGCGCACCTGTGGGTTGCTGAGGTGGAGCAGCGCCTGCGGGACAACCCTGCGGTGACGATCCTCACGCGCACGACTGTCTTTAATGTTGGCGATCAAGGCGCGATCGCATTGATGCAGCGCGTCAGCGAGCATCTGCCGGAGGCCAAGCGTCGCGGCCGCGCTCTGCGTCGCATGTGGCAGGTGCGCACACACGAGCTCGTCGTCGCGACGGGTGCGACGGAGCGCCCACTCGTCTTTCCGAACAACGATCGTCCGGGCGTGATGCTTGCGGCTGGTGTGCGTGGCTACCTGCATCGCTACGGTCTCGTGCCAGAGCGCGCCGTGGTCTTTACGACCAACGATGATGCGTATCGCACGGTGCTCGACCTGATCAACGCGGGTGTGGACGTGACGCGGGTAGTTGACGTTCGTCCCGATCCCCAAGGCTGGTTGCCCCGTCGTGCGCGCGAGTTGGGCGTTGAGGTGCGGGGCGGGAGCGTTGTCATGGACACCACGGCCGCTGCGGATGGTGCGCTCGCGGGCGTGGTCGTGGCCCCGCTTGGTGGCGGCGAAACCGAGCTGATCACCTGCGATGTGTTGGCCGTGTCGGGCGGCTGGGATCCGCTCTTCGACTTGCACCACTACCTTGGTGGCACGGCGCGCTGGGATGAGCAGTTGCTGGCCTTCGTGCAAGACAACGTCGTCGCTGGCCAGCGCGTAACTGGTGCCGCCGCCGGAATCTTTGGCACCACCGCTTGTCGTCGCGATGGGCACCTGATTGGTCTTGTCGCTGCCGAGGCCACGGGCTTTGGCTCGGCAACCAGCGGTCCGGCGGCGCCCGAGGCTGCTGACGTTACCGAGCAGGCGCCAGCAGATTTTGTCCGCGTTGCTGCAGTTGATGGCGACGAGTCGCACTCCTTCGTCGATCATCACCGCGACGTCACGATGGCGGGCATCGAGCGCGCACTCAACTCGGGCATCACGAACGTGGAGCACCTCAAGCGCTACACGCTCGTCGGCACGGGTACCGAGCAGGGCCGCACGGCCAAGGTCAATGCGGGGCGCCTGGCGGCCGACCACTTCGACCTCGACTTTCACATGATTGGCGTGTCGAATGCGCGACCACCCTCCCAGCCTGTGACCTTCGGTTCGTTCGCCGGTCGTGCGCTTGGCGCACGCTTCGACCCCGTCCGGACAACGGCAATCCACTCCTGGCACGTCGCACACGGAGCCGTCTTCGAGGATGTTGGTCAGTGGAAGCGACCATGGTTTTTCCCGCAGGGCACGGAGGACATGGACGCGGCCGTGCTGCGCGAGTGTGCGGCGGTGCGCGAGGGCGTCGGCATGATGGACGCCTCGACGCTTGGCAAGATCGATCTGCGTGGCAAGGACGTTGGCGTCTTTCTTGATCGGCTCTACACGGGCACGATGGGCACGCTCAAGGTCGGCCGTGCCCGCTATGGCGTGATGTGCAAAGCCGACGGGATGGTCTTCGACGACGGCGTCGTCTTGCGCGTCGCCGAAGACAACTTCGTGGCGACGACGACCACGGGTGGCGCGGCCGGCGTGCTTGATTGGATGGAAGATTTTCTCCAGACCGAGTGGCCCGACCTCGATGTCTGGCTGACGAGCGTGACGGAGCAGTGGGCGACGGTGGCCGTGGTTGGGCCGCAGGTGCGTACGGTGATGTCGACGCTCGCTCCCGAGCTCGATGTCACACAGGACAGCTTCAAGTTCATGCAGGTCGAGGACGCCGTGGTCGCTGGCATGCCTGCTCGCGTGGCACGTATTTCGTTTTCCGGCGAGCTCGCGTTCGAGATCAACGTACCGACGACGTCGGGTCTGGCGATGTGGGAGGCCGTGTTTGCTGCCGGCGAGCCCTACGGGATCACGCCCTACGGCACCGAGGCAATGCACGTACTGCGTGCCGAGAAGGGCTACTTCATCGTCGGCCAAGAGACGGATGGCACGGTCACGCCGCTCGATCTCGGGCTCGATTGGATGATCGCCGACAAGGAGTTTGTGGGCCGTCGCAGCCTGCGTCGCACGGACATGCTCCGCGAGGATCGCAAGCAGCTCGTCGGCATCTTGCCCGTCGACCCAAACGACCGCCTACCGGAGGGTGCGCAGTTGATCGAGACGGCGGAGTACGAGATCCCCGTCGCGATGATCGGGCATGTCACCTCGTCGTACGAGAGCGCTGCGATGGGTCGCACGTTTGGTCTGGCGCTCGTGCGTGGTGGTCGGAGCCGAATTGGCGAGACGATCTACGCGCCGCTGCTCGATCGCACCGTCGCCGTCGAGCTGGTCGATCCGATCATCTTCGATGCTGAGGGGACTCGCCGCGATGGTTAGTCGAGCCGAACCACTGGCCGCACTCGAAGCGAAGATTGCCGCGACGACGGTCGACGATACGCGGCTGACCACGGTGCCGTTTCTCGCCCAGGTCGGCCTCCGGCTCGACCCGGATGGTCCGGCGGCTGCACGTCTTGCCGCCGTCCTCGGATCCGACCTTCCCGGCCCGAATCGCGCGGTCGCTGCGGGTGCTCACCGCGTGCTCTGGCTTGGGCCAGACGAGTGGTTGGTGGTTGCTGCCGATGGTCAGGAAGACTCACTTGTTGCAAGCCTTGCCTCTGCGGTCGGTGAGGACGGTGGCGTGATTGATCTGTCGTCCAATCGCACAGGCCTCGAGTTGTCCGGCGCCTTTGCGCGCGAGGTGCTCGCGACGTGCTGCACGATCGATTTCCACCCGCGCGTCTTTGGTCCTGGCCAATGCGTCCAGACCTTGATCCAGAAGGCCGGCGTCCTGATCGACCAGCGCACCGACGACACGTATCTTCTGCTTGTCCGCCCCTCGTTCGCGGCCTACGTCGCCGAGTGGTTGCTCGACGGCATGCTCGGCCTCCAAGCCGATTTCTCTACCAGGTAACTGACGGGGCATAGCCCCTCCGGTCATTTACTGGAGTGGACGGTGCTCCGGCGTGTCGAGCCATGGGCGTTCGCGTTCGAGGGCGGCACCAATTTGGAAGGTCGTGGCATCGTCGAACGTGCGGCCGACGATCTGCAGGCCAGTCGGCACGTTGTTGTCGGCAAAGCCGCTCGGCACGTTGAGTACGGGGCAGGCGCTGAGGATGTTGAACACGGGCGTAATCAGCGTTTCGAAGTAGTTGTCAAGCTGCTGTCCGCCGACCTCGAGACCGTGCCCGTAGTAGTCGTCGCCAGCAATCAGGCCACGTGTGCCGAGTGTTGGGCAGAGCAACGCGTCATACGATTCCAACACGTCTGCGATCGGAGTCCAGAGTTCGGCCTCCGCTTCGATCTGTGTCCAACCATTGCCGGTGTCTCCACTGAGTCGGGCAACGTACTCCGCGAAGCCGATGGTGTGATCCGTTACGAGTTCGCGGTGTTCATCCAAGATGGCCGCAATCCAACGGCCCCAGACCGAATCGAAGTGGTAGCCGGTAGCGACGTTGAGTAGATCTCGCGAGAGGCCAATCGGAACTTCGACAACAGTGGCTCCAGCCGCCTGGAGGGCGTCTACCGCAGCGCGCGTGTTTCTGTCGACCTCGGGATCGAGGGCGAAGCAGCCATCAAAATCGGTCGTAAATGCGATCCGGAAACCCGTGACGTCATCTATCCCGGCCGGGATCTCATACTTGGGGCGGATCGACCGGTGATCCATCGGGTGCGGGCCAGCCATGACGTTCTGATACAGCCGCATGTCCTCGACGGTGCGTGCGAGTCCACCGTTGTGCCAATACATATCGAGTCCGCCTGGTGGCTCGCAGGGCACGCGGCCGTGGGGTGCCTTGAAGCCGACGACGCCATTAAATGATGCAGGTATCCGGATTGACCCTCCGATATCCGAGCCACTTGCGAGCGTGGACGTGCCGGCGGCAAGCGAGGCACCGGCACCACCCGACGATCCGCCAACAGCAAACTCTTGGTTCCAGGGATTGCGTGTGACGCCGTGGATTTTCGAATGTGTAAACCCTGCGCACGAGAACTCTGGCGTAGTGGTGCGCGCGTGCTGGATGACACCGGCATCAAACATCCTCTGTGCGAACGGGGACGTTTCCTCCGCAACCAGGTCGTGATAGACCAGCGACCCCATCGACCATGGTTGGCCAGCGATTGGCACCTCGTCCTTGATCGCCGTGACGATCCCTTCGAGGGGTCGCGCGGTGCCGTCCTGCCACCGCTGCTCGGCCAGCTTGGCTTCGGCCCGGGCCTCGTCAAAACGCGTCCAGCAGAAGGCGTTGATGGTCGGCTCGACAGCTTCCGCCCGGGCGATCAAGGCATCGAGCACCTCGACGGGCGAGAGCGTTTTGGCAGCGAAGCCGGCGAGCGCGTCGCTGGCAGTGATGTAGGTGAGGTCTGTCATGAGGTAAGCCTAGTCGGCTGGGCAGAACAGTGTCAGTCCAGTACCGTCTGCGGTATGAGCGATTCCCATCTCGTCACCCCGTCCGGCAAGCCCCGTGCCCGCTCCCTCGGCATTCCCTTCACGGGCACGCCCGGTCCATGGAATGCGATCACCGATGTACCAGGCGTTGAGGTTGGCTACACGACGGTGATTGAGGGCGACGATGTGCGCACCGGCGTCACCGGCATTCATCCGCGCGGCAAGGCCAATCCGCACGACGCTTGCGCTGCTGGTGTCTACTCGCTCAACGGCAATGGCGAGATGACGGGCTGGGCGTGGATCGAGGAAACGGGCACCGTTAGCCTGCCGATCGCTATCACGAGTACAGCCGCGGTTGGTATCGCGCAGGCGGGCATCAACAGTTGGGTGCATACGCGCTTTCCGGACCCCAATGACGAATGGGCCTTGCCCGTCGCAGCTGAGACGTGGGACGGCTTTCTGCATACGATAAACGGCCGCCGCATCACCGAAGAAGAGGTCCATGCCGCCCTTGACTCGGCCGCATCTGGCCCGCTCGAGGAGGGCTCGGTTGGTGGTGGCACGGGGATGAACTGCTGCGGCTTTAAGGCCGGCAGTGGAACCGCCTCGCGGCAGGTTGCGTGGGGCTCCGATACCTACACGGTTGGCGTCTTTGTGCAGAGCAATTTTGGCAGTCGCAGCGAGTTGACGATCGCTGGTATCCAGCTCGGTGAGGCGCTCGCAGACGATGACCCGCTTGGCTCGGACGATTGGGTGGTCCCGCCCGGGGCTGGCTCGATCATCGTGATTGTGGCGACAGACGCGCCGCTCCTCCCGCCGCAGATGAAGGCGCTGGCACGCCGTGTGCCACTTGGCTTGGCCCGCCTCGGCACCACGGGCTCGCACTTCTCGGGCGACATCTTCCTTGCCTTCTCGACGGCAAACTCCGGCGCGTTCTCGGGCGGCTTTCCACTTGGTGAGCCGACGAGCGCCGAGATTTCCTCGCTCTCGTTCCTGCCGTGGACACGGATCGACAGTCTCTTTGCGGCGACGGTGCAGTGCGTCGAAGAGGCGATCGTCAATGCGCTTGTCGCGAATGAGGAGATGCACGGCCGCCTCGGCCGCCGCGTGCCCGCCTTGCCGCGCGATCGCGTCGTCGAGCTCCTGCGCGACGCTCGCCGGATCGTCTAGCTGCTGGGGCTAGGCGCGTGTGAGGCGTGCTGCGGGCTTCCCGCCGCGTTCGCTGCTAAATTTTTACTCCCTTATCGGGCAGGTCAAACATCTTTCGCTTGCCGGCGTCCTGCACCTTCGCTGGCAACATCCCTACCGCGGCCATGAGGTGGGCTTTGGAGCCGGTGAGATAGTGGGCTTTGGGGTGTTTCGTTGTCAGTGCTTCGAGGATCGTCTTGGCAACGCCCTCCGGTGGGCTACCGGCCTCCTGCGTCTTGTAGCCCGCATCAGTGAAGTTCTTGAATGTCTCGCCATAGAGGGCAGCCTGCGGCGGGGTGAAGTTTTCGCTGACCTTGTCGATCATCGCCTTAGACGTCTCGTTGGCGCCCGTCTTGATGAAGCCCGGCTCGACCAGGATCACTTCGATGCCCCATGGCGCAAGCTCCTGACGCAGCGTGTCGTTGAGTGAGGCGATCGCCGACTTAGCGGCCGTCAGCGCGCCCATGAATGGGATTGTGACTCGGTCGCCAATTGAGCCAATAAAGATGATTCGTCCCTGTGCGCTGCGAATCGATGGCAGCAGTGCCTGTGTGAGCGCGATCTGGCCAAAGACGTCGACGGCGAATGAGGCACGCAGCGCACTGATCGGAAGCGTCTCAAGCGGGCCGGGGATGCCGATGCCAGCGATATTCGCAAGCCCGTCGAGGCCGGCATCGCCAACGTGGCTTGAGATCGCTTCGGCGGCGGCGGCGATATCGTCATCGTTCGTAATGTCGAGGTGGAGTCGCGTTAGCTTGTCCTGCTCGCCAGGCTGCTCGTTCGTCTCGACAGAGCGTTCGCCAGCGAAGACGTGGTAGCCGGCTTCCAGCGCTGCTTCCATCGTTGCCTTGCCGATCCCAGAGGCGGTACCTGTGATCAGTATGTGGTTATGTTGCGTGGCCATGGAGTTCCCTTCGAGGGTGCTGCGGTCGATTGAATCGATGCTACCAGAGGACAAAACAGCGAGCCGTCCGCGGGTTGCGCGCGTCGTTTACCTAACGTCAGAACGCAGCCTCGATGGCGGCATGGGCGCGATACGTCTCAAACCCAATCTCCGTGCGCTCCACCATTGGTTGAGCAGAGAAGCGGGTAATCACCGTCCGTGTCTCGTTGTTGATGCGGCAGACTTGGCCAAATAGTCCGAGCGCCTCATAGATGCGGCCCGGCTCGACGACCCAGAACGCGTTGCGATACTCGGACCAACCGACGAGGTCCTGCTCGGTCAACTGTGGGCAGGCGGCAAAGGCGCGACGCGTGTCATCTGAGCCATCACGCGTTGAGGCGATCCAATCGGTCGGGATCACCTGCTGGCCTTCGACCGTGCCATTGTCGAGATGGGCGAGGCCATAACGTGCGACATCGCGCAGTGTTGCGGTCATGCCGCCGCCCGCGAAGGGGAAGCCGCCGGCGTCGATCACGATCGCCGCATCGTGCTCGGCCCCGATGCGAGACCACAGGTCGTTAGACACAAGGTCGAGGTAGGGATGCCCGGTGACGATCTCGAGGATGCGTGCCACGACACAGGTCAGGGGCGTGCGGTATTCGAAGTGGTCGCCGTGCGGATAGGCCAGACCGAGCTCGCGAAACAGGCCGAGTACGCCGACCGGTTTAGCGTCGCCAAGCGGCATCGTGCCGGTCTGGCGAAAGAAGCGCATGAGATCCGATTCCTGCGTGGGGTCGGCTAGCTCGTCGTGGACCTCGGCGAACGCGGTGCCGACGGTCATATCGATCAGCTGTCCGACGGTCGCGTCCTCGACGCTCGTGGCGACAAACTCGGGAGCGATGTCAGCGACGCGATCGTTGCGGCCTAGCGTGCCCTTGGCGATCTCAATGCCGAGCACCGACGCCGTGATCGACTTCGTCATGCTCGCCAGCAGGTGCTGCGTGTCTGGCTGCAGTCCGTTGAGGTAGCGCTCGTAGACGACCGTGCCGTCCTTGATCACGATCAAGCCCTCGGTGAAGGACGTCTCGAGGTGCTGGGCGAGGGTGACGGTCTCGCCGGTGCGGCTGACGAGTTCGAGGTCGTCGAGTGCCGCGAGGTCGACGAGAAGTTCGCGAACAGGGCCACTGCCACGGCTAATGCGCTCGAGCTGTCGAAATTCGCCCAGACGCTGCGCTGAGCGCGTGCCATGCATGTCCCAGAGCCAGTTCTCGACCGTCAGTGTGCTCTGCCCGCTCATGCGATGCAGTATGCACTTCGTGGCTACCCGCGCGTTACGCTTCCCCAATGTCTCCTTCGCACCGATTTCTTGTTTTTCGTTCTACGGTTGTCATTGTCCTGTTGATCACCGTGGTGGCCGGCACGAGCATCCTGACGCGCACGACTCCGGCGGATGCGTTGGCGAAGACGACACCGGAGTGCAAGCCGTGCGAGGGCTACGCCACCGACCAGCCGCTGCAGACACCTAACATCGTGTCGTCCGTCAATGGAGTCCTCGACTACACCCTCACCGCGGGCATGAGCACGTTCGATCTCGGTGGTCGCACTGTACGCAGTCAGGTCTACAACGGGCAGTTCCCCGGTACGACGATGGTCGTAAACCCGGGCGACACGATGAACGTCCTCCTCCGCAATCGCATGAAGGCGAACTACCTCCCGTATGGCGCCTCCGCGCAGGACCCACCGCCGATTTTTCCCGGTCAGCCCTATGCGGTATTCCCACAGAAGTTGGGCAACATCACGAATCTCCATGTTCATGGCATGCACGTCTCGCCGGTGGCACCGTCCGATGATGTGCTGCTGAAGATCCCGCCGGGTCAGCAGTACCAGTACAAGTACAAGCTTCCTGCCGATCATCCGGCTGGGCTGTTTTGGTATCACCCACACGGGCATCACTACGCCGACATGCAGGTTGGCTCAGGTCAGGCCGGTGCAATCATCGTCAAGGGTGGGCTCGACGACGTTCCTGGCATCAAGGGCCTCGTGGATCGCGTGATGGTCTTCCAGAACGTGACCGTCAAGAATGGCGTAGTGGCGAGCTCGCAGTACCTCACCCCGGAGCATCGTCTGATCACGATCAACGGTCAGGTCCAGCCACGCATCGACATCCGACCGGGAGAGACGCAGCGGTGGCGACTGCTCAACGCCTCGTACGAGCGTTTTCTGAAGATTCTGCCGATGGAAGGTGCGCGGTACTGGCAGCTGTCGTCCGACGCCAACACGTTCGCTCATCCGAAGCAGGTCGGCGAGCTCTGGCTCGCTCCCGGCCAGCGCATGGAGGTGCTCGTGCAGGCAGGGCAGAAGGCCGGTTCGTTCCCGCTGGTCCAGGCGGCATTTAATCAGCGTCCGACGCCATACGGCAAGCAGCCCCGCGTGCAGGTCGCCTCGCTCAACGTGACAGGCACAGCACAGACGCCGCAGGAGATTCCGGCAAACTTGCTACCCGTCAGAGATCTACGCGGCCCTGAGGTAAAGATCTCCGGACGTCATACGATCCGCTTCACGCAAGATCCGCCGAAGCGCGCGTTCTATATCGACGGAGCGCTCTTCTATGACCACCATGACAAGATCGGGCCGACGTTCGTCGCGACGCTCAACACCGTTCAAGAGTGGAAGATCGTCAACGATTCGCCGGAGTGGCATAACTTCCATCTCCATGTCGACGATTACCAGATCATTCGCAAGGATGGCAAGGAGCTCAAGGGCGATCCGGAATGGGCCGATTCGATCGCGATTCCACCGGGTAAGACGATCACGATCCGGATTCCGTTTGCCGATTACGCGGGCACGTTTGTCTTGCATTGCCACGTACTTGTGCACGAAGATCACGGGATGATGGCGATCGTCAAGGTTGTCGATCGCGGCAGGCCGCCCCTCGTGGTTGCTGAACTGACGCCTTAGAGCGCGTCAGCGAAGCGGCGGATCCGTCGCGTCGCCTCGACCAGCGTGTCGTCGTCCATGCCGAGCGAGATGCGGATGTGACCCGCGCCCGATGGTCCAAACGTGTGGGTCGGCAAGACGGCAACCTTCTGCTCGTCGAGCAGGCGCTTGGCAAAGGTATCGGCGTCGAGCCCGCTCGGGCGAATGTCGATCATCACGAACATGCCAGCCTCGGGCCGCCGCGGGTGGATCACGTCGGAGCCCTCAAGCTCGGCCATCACCTTGTCGAGGCGGCGCAGGTACTTCTCGCGTTCGGCACGGGGGAAAGCGCCGCCATCAGAGAGAGCAACGGTGCCAGCGTCTTGGATAAATTGCACGCAACCGAACAGCATCGCCTCGAGCAGCACGCCAGCACGCGCTCCGGCTTCGGCGGGCGAGATTGCCCAGCCGTGGCGAAAGCCCGTCATGGCGTACGACTTCGAAAGCGTGCCAAGGGCGATCGTTCGATCCTCATACCCCTCGAGAGCGAGGACGCTGGTGAACTCGCCCTCGTAGATGAACTCGTTGTAGACCTCGTCCGCGACGAGCCACATGTTGTGTTCGCGGCAGAGCTCGGCGATCGCCATCAGCTCGTCGCGTGTCAGCACAGAGCCGGTCGGGTTGTGCGGGTTGGTGATCACCATCGCGCGCGTGCGCGATGAGATCGCGGCGTGCAGTTCGTCGATCGACGGGTGGAAGGCGTGCTCTGGGTGGAGTGCGATGTGCGAGACCTCGACGCCCGTCGCGCCCAACACCTGCGTGTACGGCGCGTAGAACGGCTCGGGCACGATCAGCCCGTCGCCTGGGCCGACAACGGTCATCAGCATGCCGAACAGTGCAGTCTGGGCACCGGGGAAGAAGTTGACGTGCTCGGGGCGAATCTCGCGGCCGGCCTGCTTGGTCGCGTAAGCACAGATCGCCGCGATCACGCTGTCTTCGCCTCGCGCGTTGGAGTAGCGGGTGCGACCACGGGCGATCGACGCCTCGATCTCGGTCAGGACTGCAGCGGGTGGTGGTGAGTCGGGTTCACCAATCGAGAGCATGATGATGTCCTCGCCCGCGGCTCGTCGCTGCGCAGCAAGGGCATGCACTTCCCAGGCCGGGTCCGGCTCGTCGGAGAGGCGGAGGGAGAGTGCAGAGAAGCCGGGGGCAGAGGTCACGAACGAGACGATACCGGCGGCTCAGGCATCTCCGCTCTGGCAGTGATCCGAAATCGAATAAGCGGAGCTCTGGCAAATAACCATTAGTTATAAGCGAACCCATTACAGAACATAAGGTATCCTTCTAGTGCATGTGGGAGCAGGTCGCTCTCCTTCGACGCAGATGACACCACTTAACCCCCTGCCATTTACGCCCGATGAGGCGGAACTTCTGACCGCGGACGTGATCATCGCGGCCGCACTCGAGGCATTCCAGCCAAGCATTGCGCTCGCCTGTTCGTTTCAGCAGGAGGAGTCGGTCTTGCTCGAGATGGCTTTTGCCGCGCGCGCCGACACACGTGTCTTCGCGCTCGACACCGGTGTCCTCTTCCCCGAGACCTACGCGCTCTGGCAGACCGTCGAGCAGCGCTACAACATGACGGTCGAATCGTTTCACGGGCCGACGCTCGACGAGCAGGCCGCCGCGCACGGCGATCGGCTCTGGGAAACCGACCCGAACGCCTGCTGTGGTCTCCGCAAGGTCGAACCACTCGGCCGGGCGCTCGGAGCGCTTGATGCATGGATCACCGGCCTGCGCCGCGATCAGGCTTCGACCCGTGCCAACACGCGCAAGGTGGAGTACGACGAGGCGCGCGGGATCTGGAAGATCAGTCCACTCGCCGACTGGACGCTCGACGACGTGTGGGCGTACATCAACGAGCGCGACCTGCCGGTCAACCCGCTGCACGCCGCGGGCTACTCGTCGATCGGCTGCACGCATTGCACGAAGCCTGGCGCCGGTCGCGAGGGCCGCTGGGCGAACTCCGAGAAGACCGAATGTGGTCTTCACCCGGCTGGTGGGCCGCTGCTATGAACCACGAAATCATGATGATCATGTTCGGCGTCGGCGTGGGCCTGCTCGTCGGGGCCACAGGCGTCGGTGGCGGCTCGATCATGACCCCGTTGCTCGTGATCGTGGCGGGTGTCCCGCCGGTCAGTGCAATCGGTACCGATCTCTTCTACGCAGCAGTCACCAAGACCGTTGGTGGCGCGAGCCACTTCAAGAAGAGCACGGTCGACCTGCGACTGTCACTGCAGCTCGCCGTCGGCAGCGTGCCAGCGGCGATTGGCGCGGTGTTCCTGCTCAGCTACCTCAACGATCACATCGGCTTTTCGATCGATACACCATTGATCATCGTGGTTGCGATCGCGATTGCAATCTGTGGCATCGCAATGCTTTGGCAGACGCTGTTTCCGCCGCCGCTCCGTCCCGAGCGCGCACCGAAGAACCAGTGGATCGCGGCCATCATCTCTGGTCTGCTGGTCGGCTTCGTCCTCGGCCTGACGTCGGCCGGCAGTGGCGCGGTGCTCGCGCTGCTCCTAATTGCGGTGTTCCAGCTGGCTCCGCACCGAGTCGTGGGCACCGATGTCTTTCATGCCGCGCTGCTCTTGTGGGCAGCCTCGATCGGCAACATCATCCTCGGCAATGTCGACTTTGGTCTGGCCGGGCTGCTCCTGTTGGGCTCCGTCCCAGGCGTCCTCGTTGGTGCGAAGATCGCTGTGAAGCTGCCCGCACTGGCGCTTCGCTGTGCGCTTGCTGGGGTGCTCCTAGCGGCCGCTGGATCGCTCGCCGTCAAGGCGGGGCTGCCATTGCCGCCCGCCGGGCTTGTGCTCTGGTTCGCCACGGTTGCCCTCGGCGTTGTCGTGATGTACCGCCGTGTCCGCCAAACCCATCCGGAGTTGCCCACATGACCATGCTGACAGAAATGACCACCCTCGACGTTCTCGAGGCAGAGGCCGTGCACGTCATTCGTGAATGCGCTGCCGAGTGCGAGCGCCCCGTGCTGCTGTTTAGTGGTGGCAAAGACTCGATTGTTCTGGCTCACCTCGCAATTAAGGCCTTTGCGCCTGCTGGGCTGCCGTTCCCCTTGATGCACGTCGATACGGGGCACAATTTCCCCGAGGTGATTGAGTACCGCGATCGTTTCGCTACGGATGTCGATGAGCGTTTGATCGTTGCCAAGGTGCAGGATTCGATCGATCAGGGTCGTGTGCAAGACGAGACGGGCCTCCATGCGAGTCGTAATCGGCTTCAGACGACGACCCTGCTTGACGCCATCGCGGAGCACCGATTTGACGCTTGCTTTGGTGGAGCGCGACGAGACGAAGAGCGCAGCCGTGCCAAGGAGCGCTTCTTTTCGCATCGCGACGCCTTTGGTCAGTGGGACCCGCGCAATCAGCGCCCAGAGCCGTGGACGATCTACAACACGAAGCTGCGCAACGGTGAGCACTTCCGCGTGTTCCCACTCTCGAACTGGACCGAGATCGATATCTGGTCCTACATCGAGCGTGAAGGCTTGGAATTGCCGTCGATCTACTTCGCGCACGAGCGTGAGGTCTTTCTTCGTGCCGGCATGCTGCTCGCAGCCGTCGAAGAGATTGAGCGCCTGCCGCACGAGAAGGTCTTCACCGAGACCGTGCGCTTCCGCACCGTCGGCGATATGACGTGCACCGGGTCGATTGCCTCCACGGCAGCGACGGTGGCAGCCGTGATTGAGGAGACCCGTAACTCGGACGTCTCCGAGCGCGGCGCCTCGCGGGCGGACGATAAGACGTCCGAGGCCGCGATGGAAGACCGCAAGCGCAACGGGTACTTCTAATGCCAGTCGAAACACCGAAGCTCCACGTTGTTGCTGTCGGCTCGGTCGATGATGGCAAGAGCACGCTGATTGGCCGCTTGCTCTACGAGACCGGGCATCTACGTGGCGATGAGATCGAGGCCGTCGAAGAGGCCAGTCGTAAGCGTGGCCGCAAAGGTATCGACCTGGCGCTGCTGACGGATGGTCTGCGCGCCGAGCGCGAGCAGGGCATCACAATCGATGTTGCCTACCGCTCATTCGACGCCAATGGCCGGCGCATCCTGCTTGGCGATGCGCCTGGACACGTGCAGTACACGCGCAATATGGTGACGGCCGCTGCTGGTGCGGATGCCGCGATCCTGCTGGTCGATGCGAAGAACGGCACGACGGCGCAGACGCGTCGACACCTTGCGATCTGCGGCATGCTCGGCGTGCGTGACGTGATTGCCTGTGTCAACAAAATCGATCTTGTGGACTACGACGAGGCGCGCTTCATCGAGATCGCCGACGAGTTGGTTGCGTCCGCTGCTCAGATTGACGGCCCGCGGATCACCGCGATTCCACTCTCGGCACTCAACGGCGTCAACCTCACCGAGCACTCGCCCGAAACTCCCTGGTATGACGGCCCGACGGTCCTGGAGGTCCTGCACGATCTAGACCCACCCGTCATCGAAACGGCCTTCCGAATGCCTGTCCAGTGGGTCATTCGCCACGACGAAGGCACGCATGACATTCGCGGTCTCGCAGGCCGGATCGACAGTGGCGCTGTCACCGTCGGCGACGAGATTGTGGCCCTGCCATCTGGCGCGACATCGCGTATTGCTCGCATCGACGTGCTTGGCGACGAGCGCGAAAGTGCCAGCGCGCCACTCAGCGTGACGCTCCACCTCGAAGACGACATCGACGTCTCCCGTGGCGACGTCATCGCGCTGGCTGCCGAACCGCCACTCGTCGCGACTCGCATTCGCGCGACCGTTGCCTGGCTCGACGAGCAGCCGCTGACAATCCCCGCTCGCCTCGAGGCTCGACAGAGCACTCGCACGGTCCCCGTCATCGTCGAAGAACTCCACGAGCGCCTCGAGCTCGACACGATGGAGCACGTTCCCACCGATGTGTTGGAAGCTAACGATCTCGGCGTCGTCTCGATCCTTGCGGCTCAGCCCCTCGTGCTCGAGACGTACGCCGACAATCGCGCACTGGGAAGCCTGATGCTGATCGACCCCGCGACCAACCGCAGCGTCGCCGCAGTGATGGTCAGCAACGTACTCGCTGGGTAGAGCGCGTGCGCGTGCAGGGCGGTCCGTGAATCCTCGCGTCCCACGGTTCTAGCGGGGCAGACGAACCCAAGCGCAATCAGCTGCGTAGCGTCGATCCAGGGGGGACATGACAACCGCGCGGTTGTCATGTCCCCCCGAGTGTCAAGAGACCACGCTGCGCGTGGGACACTCACTCGCCTAAAGCTTCGGAGAAAGGTTCCTGAGGACCTAAATGCCCTTCCGAACCTTTTCAGCCTGTCTTCGCTTGTTTGGATCAAGCTGGACCTTGCGCAGGCGGACCGCAGCGGGGGTGACCTCGACGCATTCGTCCTCGGCAATAAACTCGAGCGACTGTTCCAGCGACAAGTGGCGGGCAGGCGTGAGGCGGACCAACTCGTCTGCGCTCGACGCGCGCATGTTCGTCAGCTTCTTCTCGCGCGTCGGATTGATGTCCATATCCTCGCTGCGAGCGTTAATGCCAATCACCATGCCGCCATAGACCATCACGCCAGGCTCGACGAACATCTCGCCGCGCTCCTGCAACGTAAACAACGCGTGCGCCGTGACTGGGCCCTGGCGATCGGCGATCAGCGAACCATTACCACGCGAACGGATCTCGCCATGCCACGGTTCAAAGCCCTCAAGGACATGGTGGAGCTGGCCCGTGCCCCGCGTCTCGGTCAAGAACTCAGTGCGGAAACCGATCAGGCCACGAGCCGGCACGATCTCTTCGATCCGCACCCAACCCGTACCGTGGTTGACCATCTGTTCCATGCGGCCCTTACGGATACCAAGCAGCTGAATCACGACGCCAGCAAACTCCTCCGGCACGTCAATTGCCAGGCGCTCCATTGGCTCGTGGCGCTTGCCGTCAATCGTGCGCGTCACAACCTGCGGCTTACCGACCGTTAACTCGAAACCCTCGCGGCGCATCGTCTCGACGAGCACAGCCAGCT
>SXGR01422277.1_pt1 | contig 33043 bp, 22 predicted proteins | sample 3174711 | NCBI WGS metagenome assembly SXGR01 (sample SAMN11356860, study PRJNA531348) | freshwater metagenome | isolation source: freshwater sample F1-60 | place: China: Fuxian Lake, Yuxi | collected 2017-12-25 | reverse complement strand
TTGTTAAAGGTGCTGGATCTGGGGATGCTGATGGTGGAATGACATTTCAGTACTCAAACGATGATGGTAAATGTGAGTTTAAGAAGAAAGAAACAACTGTCTATGGCTGGAAAGGATATTGTCTTGAAAATGATTTGAGTACTCATATCAATAACACAATGGACGAACGCCCATGTCTCACATGGTTGCCAATTGATGTTGCTGGTGTTGATATTTATAATCAGTACAAGAGTGCGGGGTACACTCCAACACCTGATGGAGCTGGACAGTTCTATTGTATCGAAAGTAAGGGAAGGGCCCATCTTGGTTCTGATGGAAAGACGTCGTATGCGTATAGTACAGAAACGCTAAGCTATTCTGCTAGTGGAGTAAATCAAAATTTCTCTGGTAGTGATGTTGATAAAAAGGTTGCAAATTCTTGGTGGTCATTTACTGTGGATGCTCTGGCTGGGGCAAATTGTGGAACAGATTGTACCAATGATAATATCATTAATAAATGGATAGCGTTTAAAGATTATGGTAAGGCAGGAATTCAAAATGCAATTAAAGACGATCTTCATAGCAGTGAAATTGATTTTGTTGAAGTTGTAGCATCTTCAAAAAACTCTTTTTTCCCGGAAGGCTATACAATGAAAATAGTTAATGATGGTAAGGTGCGCGTATATTATAACGAAGGAGTTTTAAGCGAGAAAAATCCTAGTAACGATTCAGAATTTGGCGAGCCAGCAAAATGTCCAGCATATGCTGCGTCAACATTGAATAATCAGACAAATAATAAAGCTGTCTTTTACAATTTCCTTGATCCAAATGCAGCAACAAAAGATACTGCTAAACAAGGGGACATATTATCGATCTTAAGCCATCAGGTTCGTTGCGGTTCATCTGTGGGTGGCTCCGCTGATAATGAAGAGGGCTGTGGTTACTATAAAGGTTCGGGAGATCCTAGTTCGTATTTCCAGTGTTCTTCAGGAGAAACAAAAATAAATACCACTTTAGTAGATAAAAAAGCAATTGCTATTACGGGCGTTGGAAGAAAAGGAAAAATTGGAAATACAGAATATATTCCCCAAATAAGTAAAGGAAGCCTGGATCAGACATGGTTTTTGCGTGTGGATAATCAAAATAATAATTCATATCCTTTGTATGGTCATAAATTTTTGACTTACGACATGATTCGTGGAAACAAGAATGTATATCCAGGAATTGGTTGTGTTGTCTTTGATGATAATGATGGAAATGATGATTATAAGATCGAGCCCCAAGCATGGAAGTATGGTCATCATAAGGGCTATGAGCTCCGGCTGGTTTTTGGAAAAAATAATGCTGGCGTGAGTGGTACATTTCTAGGAATTGACGCTGCTTCGTGTTCTGGAAAAGGTCAGTATGATATAAATGCCGAATGGAATGTAAAAATTCATTTGCGGAATTCATGTCTTAAAGTAGTTGACGTGTCGAGTCCAGATGGGGTTGTTGGTGCGTTCACGCATCGTTTGTGGGATGGATACCCAGCAGGAGGAAAAAAAGCCTACGAGTCTGGTGATTTAAGTGATGCTGGTCTTAAAGTTGGTACAGGCACGATTACTCCAACACAGCGTTTTGGCTCGATGATTATCGAGGGAACAACGCCAAAAAATTTATTGTTTAGCTATTTGACAATGACAGATAATACGTCAGATGGATTTATAAATTCATATAGTACGGGCGCTGCTTCGTATAGTTGTGCTGCGGGAAATTGCTTGTCTACAACGACCAATAAACCTGTGTCAGTTGGTTTGTCTACAGGTGTTGCTGCATTGCATAAACTGTTTGCTCGGTTTGATAGTATTAAAAAGGCTGATCCAATAATTAAATATCTTGCCTTATATAGCAACGGGTCTGAATCTGATTTGGAAGGCCAAAAAATGGATATAACTGAGACTGGAGCAAATACACCGCCTGTTATCTTTGCGCTAGATCCATCTACATGTAGTGGTACTCGAGGTGGAACCTGTACAATGACGAAAAAATACGGCATGACCATTAATGGTGAGTATGCTGATAACGGAACGGTTTTTGGAAAGGGTTCTGTTGCAGCGACGATGCAGTTCTACGGTTATGCGGATCAGAATCAGATGCCGTTAAGGCGTATTACAATAAGTTGGGAAGATGGGTCATTACTGTTGCAAAAAAGAGGTGATTATCGAAACCATAAACCAGTTTGTTCGACTCAGCAAGCGCCAGTTGCTGTATGTAAAAAGCCGGATAATAGTTTTGACTATAACCATGTTTGTATATCCGATAAAGATTGCGCAAGTTTGGGCACGGGCGCATCGTGTGCAATTGGTGCAAATGATTTAAGATGGTCCTTTGGTTCGTGGGGTGGTAATGGAAGTCCTGATGAGGGCTCTTGTGAGCCGAATTACTTCCAGTTTGTGCATGCTTATACATTCACTCCAGATTGTGGTGATAAAACAGGTAATAATAAAGCAAAAACTGCGACAGCTGATGAGATATCGAAATACAAATTAGAAGGTAAGATTGGAATCGGTGAGCGGTTCTGTGTGTTTAAACCACGAGTTCAGTTGTTGGATAATTGGAATGCTTGTAACGGAGATAAGTTTGGGGTTGCGGGAATGGATATTCTAGGCGTATTTAAATGTAACGCAACAGGAAAAGCATTTGAGGCAATTTCGACAGCCTTTCAAGGTAATATCATCGTAAAGGAATAAAGAAAACCGGGCGCAATTAGCGTCCGGTTTGGTGAGGTTAGGAATTCATCCGACCAACTACCTCGTGAGGTGGTGGATATAGATTGCTTACTCCAACTTATATTCGTCCTTGTAGGCTAGCACTTTCTCGGGATACCACCAGATCGTTAAGAATTTCTTAGCGATGTGGTAAGTTGCATCGCTGTACGAGCCATCGCTGTAGACAGAACTCAGCGTGCAAATCCCCGACGTACAACCAACAATGACCAGTTCATGAGCGCCGCCTGGATACTCCATGCTATCAGGATATTTCACGACTAGGAACGGCTTCCCGGCGTTGGTGCCAAGTAAGTCGAACCACTTCGGCTTATACCCCTTCCCGAAAACTTTCGCAATCGGGAAGCAGTAGTCCGGCATGTGAATGTCTGCGCAGCCACCAGTACCGTTCGGGTCGATTGGGGATGCAGGCATCAGGTTGGCGAGCGGGTGATTCCCGATGCCGACCTTTGCATTCACGAATGCCAAGATCATGGTGGTTTCCTCGGCACCCGGGACAAAGCACTGCGGACCGTCCGCGAGCTGGATTTCCAGCGTCGCTTCGGCCGGGTCGCCCGGCTGCGGGCAGAAGGGCGGCTTGGCCGTGTCGATCTCTTCGGTCGTCGCGACATCGGTCCCGTTGTCCTGACCAGCAGCATCGCTGCTGTCGGCCTGAGCATCCGCCGACGTCGTGTCCGTATTGCCAGCATCGGTCTCTCCGACGGTCGAGCCGTCGTGGCCGCTGCCATCGACCGAAGTCGACGCGTCGGCAGGATTCCAGCCCTCGCCCGTGAGGGCGGTGCAGGAAGCGAGGATTGCGACCAAAAAAAACAGGAATGTATTGGAAATGAACTTCATGGTATCCTCCTCGCGCCATGCGCGGGGTTAAGCTTCGTACTTGGGCTAATCCGCTCACATGAGACGGTACGCCACTAAAAGTACGGTAGCAGAAAAAAGAGGCTTTGTCAAGGCCTACTCCTTCATATTTGGCTTATTTAAGCAAAATTTAGTTTACAATTTCTTCTTAATATCGAGATACAGCGCGATTTGGCCGCGGGCACGCGCGAGATTTGCGGCGCGGCGGGTTTTATACTTTTTTGTATCAAAACCAAAGTAATTGTCTTCAAAGTAATCGCGTAGGAAGCGGGAAGCGAGGTTCAATGTGATGAGCTTAACGGCGCGGGGCAACATTTTTTTCTCGCGCGACGTTAAAAACCCGGGCGCACCGTTTTCGTAGCCCGTCACCGCAGCGCGATAGAATCCCGCGTTAAATTTATTTTTTGGGTCGTCCTCCGCGTGTCCGCACCACGAGCGAAGCGCGTCGCCTAGCTCAAGCAAAACAGAAAATCGCGCGCACGTGTCCAAATCAATAATTGTTCGAACCTCCGAGCCCGTTTCGTCAAAAACAAAATTTGAAATTTTGAGATCCCCGTGCACGACTCGCTTTGGCAAATCCGACGGCAACATCAACTTTGGAATTTCGCGCAGCAAAAACTTAACATCTGCCGCAACGGGCTCCATAAGTGGGTCTTTGCCAAACTTTTTGACCGTTTTCGCAAACGCTTTGTAAAACTTTTCCACATCATACGGATGCAGCGCCAATTTCGACTTAAACTTGTATTTCAAATCAGCGAGCGCTTGGTGGAATTCGCCAACCGCCGCGCCACACGCACGAGCCTCGGCCGCCTTCGACAAAATAGACACAACTGACCCTGGCACAAATGTCATGAGTCGCCATGCACGATCAGGGAACTCGTCGTCGCGCACCGTTAGCGCACCGTCGGTCGTGTGCATAACTTCCTGCGCAATTACGCCGCGTTCAGCGAGATGTTCTGTTACAACCGAATAATCCTCAGTGAGCGACACATCGCTCAGCATCGGATGCATGCGTTGCAAAATAAATTCCGCACCATCCGCCGTCTCAATTTTGTAAGTTGCGTGAATAAGCCCAACCGAAATTGCCTTTACGCGACGAGGCGCGCGCACGCCGTAGTGGATAAGTACATTTTCTGGTGTCATAGTTATACAAATTTTCGCACGAGCGTGCTATACTGTCAACGTTAGTTCGTTTAGTTTGTCTCTCATGCGAGGCTTATTGTGCAAATTTAAAACACTCTCAGAAAAAGCCCAGACCCACGTCGCAAAATTTGGTGCGATGTGGAAAGTTTTGTTATACCCAGTCGCGGTAGTTATTCTTTTTATTCCAAACAAAGTTCTGGGAGCGGGTAAAATGGCAGCGCTTGGAACAGTTGCAATGAGTGGAACAACGTCGCTTGTAAAAGGTTTGATTGGTGCGAGCGCAGAAACTGCGGGAGCACTTGCGGTTTGGATCACGATTGCATATACCTTATCAAAAATTTTTGCTGATTTATTCAGTGGAATCTTTCTTTTTCTCATTAATTTTTTGATTGGCGTCAGTCAATATAATAGTTTTTTGGGTGCAAACGTTGTAACAATCGGTTGGGCAGTTACACGCGACATCGCAAATATGTTTTTGGTTGTGGCGCTGCTCGTTATTGCATTTGCAACAATTTTGAACATCAATAGCTATCAGGCAAGCAGCTTGCTCAAAGAATTTTTCTTTGCTGCGATTTTGGTTAATTTCAGTAAAATGATTTGTGGTCTCATGATTGATGCATCGCAGGTTGTGATGATGACATTTGTTTCAGGTTTTTCTGAAACAGCGGCTGGTAATTTTGTGAGACTTTTTCAAATTGATGGGTGGTTGCAGCTTGCGCTCGGAACAGCAAAAGATCAGGCACCGGGGCTGACGGGGACGACAGGAGGTGTGGTAAATACTGCAGCTTCTGCCGCAACATGGATTGCTTCAACCGACTTTTTTACGGGTATTGCAACAAATATTTTTACGGCAATTATTTCGTTCATCGGAATTTTAGCGATTTTATCACTCGATATTATTTTGGTTGTTCGTATTGTGACCATCTGGTTTTTGATTGTAGCGGCGCCAATTGCATTTGTGGCAAAAGTTTTGCCGGTGACAAAAGGTTTCTCGAGTCAGTGGTGGAGTGCGTTCATGAAACAGCTCATCGCAGGTCCGCTCGTTGCGTTTATCGTGTGGATTTCACTCGCGAGCATTGCGGTTAGTGACAACGCCTTTGATTTAACAAAAGAAGCTCGCCAAAAAGACGCGCTCTTTGCTGAGGCAAATAACACTCCATCGTCAAAGGGTCAGGTTGCTGCAACAAAGATTGCACAGTGGGAAAACCTTGCATTGTTTTTTGTTCCGATTGTGATTTTTATCATGGGTGCGAAGTGGGCGGTTGGTGTTGCGGGTGGTGCAGCAAAAAGCATTACTGGTTTTGCAAATAAGAAATTATCTGGTTACGCAACGGGAGGACTTCGCGCCTTCCAAAAGCAGGCAGTTGGTAAGGGTGAGTTCTCCGTCATGACGCAAGCGAAGAAGGGTTGGACAGGCGAAGGTGGTTTTACTACGGCTTTAGTTGGTGGGGCTGGAGGTTATGCGCTTGGAAAAATGGGGGCTCCAGGGCAAAAAGTTAGTAATGCTACTGGCGTAGTTTTTGGTGATCGCGCTCGTGCAGGTTTGCGTGAAGACAGAAAAAAAGTTGTAGTTGCTGCCTCGCAGTTTGGTGTTGGAGATCTTGGACACAAGCGACATGAAGTTCATAATGCGGATGCTGATGCACATCTACAGCGTCATTTGGGAGATGAACAGTTTGAAAAAGATATGCGTGCGGCGGAAAACATTTCTGATGTTGGGGAAAAAGCTAAGGCAATTGAAAAAGCTAAAGCACTCCGTACAATTTCTCAGAAAAAAGCTGCTGAGATTATCGGTAAGGTTGAAGATAAACAAAAAGAAATCTTCAAGGCTGACGGGCTTCTTGATGACGCTTCGATTCTTGAGAAACTCAAACACGATGCACACGAAGGTCATATTTCAGAGGCGGCGCTCACAGTTGGTAAGAAGTTGATTGAAGATTCGTACACAAAGAAGGCTGCAATTGAAATGTCTACCAGAAAGACCGCCTTTTTTGCTGATCGTGATAAAGAGCTTACTGCTGCATCGATTAGAGGTGCGTCAGAAGAAGAAATCAAGGGTATCCGTGAGAAATATAAATGGGATACTGCAAAGAATAATGCTGAAGAGTTTGATATTGAACAGTCTAAGGGAGGCGAGAAACGCGAGGCTACCCGTTTGATGAATAAATATACGGAGACTCCTGCGGATTACAAGAAAAAAGTTGATGAAGCAAAGGCAAAGGATGATTTACGAACTAGTCAGCAGGCGGCTATCAGTGCTGGAAAAGATAGTAGAGATGCAGCTCGAATTCAAAACGAAAAGGAGGGAGTTGCAAATACAGCTCTTCGAGCATCGGTGACAACGGTTGAAAATAATTACAACGTTGCGATTCAAGGAAATCCAGGAGGTCATGCTGCTGCGCAAACGGTTATGTCTCGTGATATAAGTGGTTCGGTGCTTCGAGCAAAACAATCGGGCGCAACGGATGCTGAAATTAAGGTCTCGTTGTCACACGCAATGCAGATTATTCCACCGAAAGACCGTCCGTCATTTACAGCTTCACTAAAACGAGATCTTGGTGCAGGAAATCCTTTGTCTTCGTTTGTGGATGAGGCGTTAGTTGGTCTTGAAAAAGTTAAAGGACAGAATGCAGTAGATCGTCTTGAGGATCGTCGATCGCGAAGAGATGGGCAAGGTTCTGATTACACACTTAAGGACCTTGGAGGCGTGCCAAGTTCATCGGGTAATATCAGATTGGCACCGCCAGCGATTGCAGAACTTGTCGAGGCAATTAAACATGATCCCGAAATTCTTGCTCGATTTAATTCAACAACGAGCGCTCATCCCGATGTACAGCGTGCGATTATGCATGCGTTATCTGATGCTGATGTTGCAACAAAAATTGCATCTGATATGTCAAAATACATGGGTGATAAACAAGAAGCTGTCGCTCGCGCAAAAAATATCGGAAGAGCGCTTCAGGCGAGTGATGATCCAGTTCTCCAAGCTCGGGGTGCGACATTGCATCAGTTGATTTAGTCTATGAATACAAAAATTCAATTTTCATCGATTATCGATCTTCCACAGATGTTCGTTGATTTTTTGTTTAGTAACGAGCTTCGAATGTTTAATAGCGGCCTCTCGGGTAACTATGGACTTTCAGAGGAGCAGAGCGGCCTCGTGATTCGTTTAGAAGGTGAATTACTGTTTAGAATGACTGAGGTTGAAGATCTTCCGGGCTTGGTTCAGACACGCATGAAAATTTCTGATTCTGAAATAGCGAAAAAAATTTGTCAGGATATCTTTGATGAATTTTGTGGTCCGGTTCGATGGTATTTTCCAAATCTTTCTGATCGCTTAAAAAAGATTGGGTTTACTCTTGCTGAGACAGACTTGTTTCCAATTGTTCAGCCGAAAACCTCATTAGCCGAGGCTATTTCTGGTGTCATGTCGAAAATTGGAGATTTGCCACCATCTGCTAAGACAAAAGTTTTGGCAATTGTTGAGAATTCTTTGAAGAATCAATGGTTTGATGAGGAGGGGATAAAAGCACAACTATTTCGTCCATTGACCGAGGGGGGTATTGGACTAGGACAAAATAATACAGCCTTGATCTTAAATCAGCTTCGCGACTACACAACTCTCTACAAATTCTCCGACATCCCTGATAAAAACGAATGGACGGCGCCAAAAAAAGAAATTCCCCCAACGCTTGACCCGGCGACGATCCCGAAAGATATTTTGTCGGGGGCAGAGGCTGCTGATTTAAACGGTGCAGCAAAACAGGCAGCAGAATTAGCTGCATTGGCGCCGCTCTCGCTTCATCAAAATGAGTTGGTTCAGGCGGTTTTGGCAGCAGAGTCGCTCCAGGATCGAGGTGAAAATTTGCAAAAGCGATGGAAAATGATTGTTGAGGCTCGTATCGGGGGTGCGCGCGATGCTGCGAAAACACGTTCTATGCTTGAGCTTTCAGAAGCTGGCGGGGGACTTGGGCTTTCAACAGCGGAAGCGACGCGACTTGCGAATTTGCTCGAGCAAACGGCGAGCGGTTTTGAAAAACGACGCGAAGAATTTTCGGTAATGGAAAAAAAGGAGAGTGTTAAAAATCAAGCTGCGGGAATTATGGCGGGGCCAGAAGCAAACGACAAAAAGACACAGGCGGAACTCAATGAACGTTTTGTTTCGATGTTTGGAAAAGGTGCGGTTAAAGAAATGCGCCGCGAAACGCATCGGGAAATTGAGAGTCCAGAAAAAGCACATCCAGGTGAGGAAAGTCGGTCGCATGTTGCGCCCATTAATCTGAATCCACGGATGCCTGTGGCGGCGCCAAGCGCTCCGCCCACACCTGCAAGCACACAGGAACCAAAATACGTCCCAAAAGTTCCGGATAAACTACGCGCGCTTATCGATGCAGAAAATCCGATTTTTCCATTAAAAACACCAGCTGCACCAGTGCAAAAGAAATCTGCAGATATTCGACCCGGCATAAAACTTATTGGCCCTGTCGATGAGCTTCGTACAATGTCGATGGTTGACTTTCGTCGATTGTCGAATGACGTAACAGTTCGAATTCAAAAAATTCGCAGCCGCATCGAGGTGATTGCAGAAGACGGGCCACACGAAAAAATTCGTGCGATTCAGGCGTTTGAACAAAGCGCTCCCGTTCGACTGTATCGTGAAATTTTGAAGCGGAGTTTGATTGAGCAAAAAAGCACAGAAGTCTTGTGTGAGGAATATAAAAAGCAAGGGAAGGAGTTTTTGGATCTCGATGAAATTACAGCGCTTCGCCAGTTTTTGACTCAAATTCGATATTCAAGCATGTGATATGCCACAACAATTTGTTGTTCCACAAAATATCGACTCTGAACCAAAGTTGCTTGGTCCAATTACGCCGCGACAATTTTTGATTATTTTTGCAGCGGTTCTTTTGTGTGCGCTGCTTAAAGTACTGCTCTCGTTTGTGCTTTTTGTTGTTGTGTCTATTCCGATTGCGATTATCGCTCTCGTTGTTGCGTTTGTAAAAATCAACGGACAGTCATTTCATTACTTTATTTTAAACATTATCCAGACATTTAAAAAACCAAAAATTCGTGTTTGGAAAAAAGATCTCTCGGATGATTATCTGCGTCAGTTTGTACGAAAAGAAACAAAAAAAGAAGAAGAAAAATTTGTACGAAAAGAGTTTGTTGGAACAAGTCGTCTTAACGAGCTTTCCCTAATCGTAAACACGGGCGGTGCCTACCGACCCGAGTCTGATGATATTTTGTAATATATGGCAACTCCTCAAATGGAAACAATGCACAGCAATCAGCTCGCGGGCGCACGACCATCGGCGTCAACAGAGCAGTATATGGACATTGCGGAGATTCGCGACGATGTTGTTATTATGAAAGATGGCACGCTTCGTGCAGCCATTCTTGTGTCATCGATCAATTTTGCGCTCAAATCCGAAGACGAACAAACAGCGGTTGTGTCGTCGTATGTTTCGTTTTTGAATTCACTTGATTTTCCGATTCAGGTTGTAATTCAGTCGCGCAAATTAAATATCGATGCATATCTCGATCGTCTCAAAGAAGCGGAGCGCACACAGCGAAACGAACTTCTTCGAACGCAGATTGCGGATTATCGTCAGTTTGTTCGTGAGCTCATCGAGCTCGGGCAAATTATGAGTAAACGTTTTTTTGTGGTCGTTCCGTACAGTCCTGGTTCGAATAAAGCAAAATCATGGTTTGATCGGTTTAAAGAAGTTGTTTCGCCAGGTAAGTCGGTTCGCGCAAAAGAAGCTCAGTTTCGAGATCGTCGACGCTCGCTCGATGGTCGTATGTCGCTGGTGCTTGGAGGGCTCAGTGGAATGAGTTTGCAAGCAACGCAGCTCGATACGCAGGGACTCGTTGAGCTCTATTACACCGTTTATAATCCTGATATTTTCTTATCAGAAAAACTTGTATCGACCGATCAATTACAAGTTGAAAATTCGTAAGCTATGGCATTCCAACCGATTGTACAAACAAAATCACCAAGTCCGGCAAGCCAAAAAAAGCCTACAAAAAAGGATGAGCTTCGACAAACCGCCGAGGCTGAGCGCGAAGCGCTGGAAGCAGAACGAATATATCGAACGGGTGTTGTAAACATTCGCGACATTATCGCGCCAGCTGCGTTTAAAGTTGAGTCGTCACACGTTTTGATTGGCGAGGTTTACGCGCGTACTATTTTTGTGGTGACATATCCTCGCTATATCGGGGTAGGTTGGTTTTCACCTATCATCAATTTACCACTCACACTCGACATCGCAATGTTCTTTTATCCGGTACCAACGGAAATTATTTTGAAGCAGCTTAAAGAGCGTGTAGGTTTCATGGAAGCTGAAATTGTGTCGGATGCGGAAAAAGGCGCGCCACGAAATCCAATTAGCGAAACATCTTTGCGCGATATGGAAGGTCTTCGCGATGCGCTGTCGCAAGGGACAGAAAAGTTTTTTCAATTTGCTCTTTACATTACCATCTACACAAAATCGAAAGAAGAGCTCGATAAAACAACGGCGGACATCGAAGGTATTTTCGGCTCGAAACTGATTTACACGAAAAAAGTTTTGTATCAGGCAGAACAAGGTTTCAATTCAACAATTCCGCTTGGAAATGACGAGCTTATGATTACGGCGAATATGAATTCGTCACCAATTGCAGCGTCATTTCCATTTATGTCGGCCGAGCTTACGAGCGACAATGGAATTTTGTATGGAATCAATCGTCACAATAATAGCTTGATTTTGTTTGACCGCTTCTCGCTCCAAAACGCGAACTCAGTTGTATTCGCTACATCTGGTGCGGGTAAATCGTACGCGGTTAAGCTTGAAATTTTGCGCCTGCTCATGGTCGGTGTTTCGGTTATCGTTATTGATCCTGAATTCGAATATAAACAATTGTCTGATGCAGTTGGTGGAACGTTTATCAATATTTCGCTCGCATCAGAGGCTAAAGTTAATCCATTTGATTTACCACGACCAGTTGGTGAACAGGTGTCGACCGAAGATATTATTCGTAGCGCGGTTATTACGCTTAAGGGCTTGTTCCGTGTTATGTTTGGTGCGATTACGAACGAAGAAGATTCGATTTTGGATCGCGCGCTTCTTGAAACATTTGCGAAAAAAGATATTACGCCGGATTCAGATTTGGCAACAGTCGAAGCACCGGTTATGGCTGACTTCGAATCTGTGCTTGAAGGTTTGACTGGTGCGGAAAACATGCTTATAAAGGTTAAAAAGTATACGCAAGGTACGTTTGCGGGGCTTTTGAATCGTCCAACGAATGTGGATATGAGCAATCAGCTCGTTGTCTACTGCGTTCGTGATTTAGAAGACGAACTTCGTCCAACTGCGATTTACACGATTGTTAATTACATTTGGAATGAGGTTCGCTCGAAACGCAAGAAGCGCGCGCTTATGATTGATGAGGCGTGGTGGCTGATGCAGCACGAAGATTCTGCGCGATTTATTTTTGCACTTGTAAAGCGTGCTCGAAAATATTTCTTGGGCGTTACGACAATCACGCAAGATGTGAACGATTTTCTTGGTTCACAATATGGTCAGGCGATTGTTACTAACTCGTCGATGCAGCTTTTGCTGAAACAGTCTCCAGCGTCCGTTGATAACCTCGTTAAGGTGTTCATGTTGACCGAGGGTGAGAAGTTTTTACTTTTGGAAAGCGCGGTTGGTGAAGGAATTTTCTTTGCTGGTCAAAAGCATGCTGCGATCAAGATTGTTGCGTCATATAACGAAGATCAGATTGTTACAACTAATCCACAACAACTTTTGAAGATGGAAGAAGAGCGTCGTCGACTCCGCGAAGAGCAAGAAGCTGAGGATCGTGAGCGCGGAAATGATGCGGGTGCGCAAGCCGCGCTTGACAGCGTTGTTCCACTCGAGTTTAATCCAAGTGTAGAACCAGAGCCGGCAACAACATCTGAACCTTCGGCCCCTATAGCACAAGTATAATTTTATTCCACTATGGAAGAACAAACGAAACGAATGGCACTCTTGTCGGTTGCAGCGCTTATAGTTGTTGGAATTGTCTTTGCTGCGATATTTTATTTTAGCTCGTCTAAAGAGGAGGTGTCTGTCCCAACAGCGCCAACAGCTGAAAATCAGGAGTTAGCAGAAAGACTCGAAGAAAAAAAAGCCCCTGCTCAAAAATTATCAGCTCCAATTTCTGATAGTAAAGAGGCACAGCTTAAGCGTTTCTGTATTGATTTTGTTGCGCGATTCGGCACATATTCGACCGATGGGGATTCGATGAATTTGGTGCAGCTTATGCCGCTTATGTCGGGTGAGCTCAAGACGTGGGCAGAAGGACGGCTTGCAAATAAAACAACATCAGAGAAGTTTTCCGGGGTAATGACAAAGGCGCTTGCTGCAAAAATTATATCGCAAAGCGCTAATGCCGCTGTTGTGCAGGTGAGTACACAGCGAACATATACAGAAAATAATCAGCAGCGTGTCGCATATGAAGATGCGATGGTGACGTTGAGTTATGATTCTGGTTGGCGCGCTGAGTCTGTTGCATGGAAAGTTCGGGCTGAATAATTTTTTGAGGAGGGGGGTTATGTTAGGAATTGGGGGGAAATTTTTAGATTTACTATATCCACCACAGTGTTTGGGGTGTGATTTGTGGTATTCGTTTGGAAACGATAATTATTTGTGTGCGGTATGTCGTGATTCGATCGTCTCGTCGTCACTAATTTTAAGCAGATCGATTGATGATATTGTTGTTTTTTCGGGTTTTCGATATACATCAAAAATTGTTGCACGCGTTGTCCGCGCGTTGAAATATGAGCATATATTTGCAGCAGCGGATATATGTGGACAGTGGCTCGTGCCAATCTTTCAGCGATTTCCGTCGGACAAAACCGTGTTTATTCCAGTTCCTCTTCATAATTCTCGTTTGCGCGAGCGCGGATTTAATCAGGCAGAGCTTATTTGTCGAGCAGCTGGAGATGCTGTGGAAACTAGATTACTTGTTCGTTCAACTAAAACAACATCTCAGGCCTTGCTCAGTGAAGAAGATCGTCACAAAAATGTCTTCGGGGTGTTTTCAGCTGTAAATACATGTGATTCTGAGGTTAACTATGTGGTTGTTGATGATGTTGTAACGTCAGGCAGCACGCTTCGCGACTGCGCTCGAGCGCTTCGGGGTGCGGGTGCCCAAAAGATCTTTGGAATCACTGTCGCGTCGACAAATAGTGAGGAGGTGGTATTGTGAGATTTTAAAATTGATTGGATGTGTTATGTAATAGAGTTTTTATGTGCTTTTTTTGTGTAAAAAATTGCACGAAACTCACTATTATATAATTACGAAAAGCGGTGTCGAGCAATGCTCCTGCACCGAAGGTTTTTTTAGTACTTAAGAAGATTTAGGTAAAATCTAGAAAGCTGCTGTCCGTAGAGAAGGGAAAAATATGTGGCAGATGTTAATAGCGTACCAAATTGAATTTTCGAAGAGAGGTCTTTTCTTTTAAGGCTGATTAGGATTAATGCGATGATTGCGCCGCCGATGTATGCTAAAAATAGCGCAATCAGCGTTCCTCGAACGCCAAGTGCAAGTCCCATTAAGATGCCAATGCGGATATCTCCTGATCCGATCCACCGTCCAGAGGAAGCGAGATATTGAAGTAAGAAAAAGCCACCTGCAATAAGCGCAGCTAGTCCGAGATCTGTTAGATCAGATCCTCTGAAGATTTGGTACGTGAAAATTATTGTGATTGCGGGAATTGTAATCGCGTCAGGGATCAGGTAAAAAAGGGCGTCTGTGAGGAAAATGGGGATGAGTAGGAGGGTGACGGTCGCTGCAAAAAAGAATGATTCGGAAAAACCAAAAGCAGTATATAAAATGTAAATACAGGTGAGCGTTGTTGCGCTGAGCGCGTACATACTAACCTGTTTTTTTTCTTCAATAAGTGCGCCGATTTTTTTGATCAGTAAAAAATAGAGAGCGCTAGCACATAGACTGATGATAATAATGAGGATGTGGTGCATAGAGGAATTATAGCATGTGTGTTGATCATCAAATAAAAAAACCGACGCAAGGTCGGTATTTTTATTTGGCGGAGAGGAGAGGATTCGAACCTCCGAGGGGTTTCCCCCTGCCACGTTAGCAGTGTGGTGCCTTCGACCACTCGGCCACCTCTCCTAGTGGAACAAACTACCTCGGTCAAAGGTGCTAAGAGTATAGCCGAAACTCAGTTTTGCGTCAATCGTCTTTGTCGTACTTTAAAATAATTGGAGTTATCCACATCGAAATATTTGACACTATATTTTGTAGATGGTATTATTCATTTCACGCAAGCAGGTCGAGTTGAAAAAATAAGTTGCGCAAGCAGCTCAAAAGTTTCAGCTCTAAAGCTTGAGCAGCAGTATGAGTGCTTGCACTCTACTTAGAGGGAAGGTCATGGGAACGCAAACCAAGACACTCAAAATCAGGTTCGCCTGATACGAGCTCGAATGAACATCGCCGAGGCAACTCTGCTTTGAACATCGATGGTCTTTGACCAATTGAGGACTATGCCAAAACGCAAAGCGAAAGCATTGCAAAAAAGCAAAAAACTCAGAGACCCAACAACCTGTAGCAGACTGGAAAACTGCTCGCAACGAGATGAAACACGCTCAATGCATCAGGGGCTGCGAAAACACCAAGACTAGTTCTGAGAAGCTTGCTTCAAAGTCACGTCAAAGTGTAATAAGCTAGGCATCACCTAAGCAGGCTAACCCTTGCAAAGGATTTACTGGACTTGTCATCCAGAAATGTGCCAGCCGTTCCTAACGACTACATGGCGAAAGCTGTGTTTGGGTCCTCAGGATCTGCTAAGAACGAAAGGTGTAAAAGCCAATCACTAAGCAGCTCCTGAGGCCCATTTTTTTTTCATAAAAAATCTGCTATACTTATCGTGCTCTTTAGAATCTATGTCAGATCGAATTACAACAGAATACGGCCAAACGATTTATCATGTGTGGGATGTGCCCGAATATACCAAATATCCACACTCTAGAAAGTGGTATTTAATCGCTGCGCTTTTTTTGATCGCATGTATGGTGTATTCCATATTTTTTGAGAATAATTACTTGTTTGCGTTCATTTTGCTCCTTATCATCGTGATCTTTACTTTTCATGAGGTTCGCGACCCAGGTCTTGTGCAGTTTGGAATTACAGACAAGGGGATTGTGTGGCGAGGCTTTCTTTTCCCGTATCGCGAAGTTAAAACATTTTGGATTATTTACGAACCAGGAGTGCAAAACCTCTACTTTACCTTTAAACAGCCAACAAATCCTCGCTTGACCGTTCCGCTTGGGGATCAGGATCCGGTTGAGATCCGTGCACTGCTAAAACAGTATATTTTTGAGGACTTGTCTCGTGATGAAGAGCCCTTGACTGATGCTGTTGGTAGGGCCTTGAAGTTTTAAGCAGGTTCTGTTATTATATTCCCACGCGCACCCGTAGCTCAGTTGGATAGAGCATCAGCTTGCGGAGCTGAGGGTCAGACGTTCAAGTCGTCTCGGGTGCACCATTAAAATTCCTAATATCTATTCAGGATACGTGTCAATTGGCTCCAGCGGCCAACTGCACTGTCTCTCGGCTCGCGAGTTTTGCTTACACAAAACACCAATCTCGCTCGCCTCCGAGGCATCCTTCATAGATATTAGGAATTTTAAGTTTTGCAACATCTCCGAGAGGATGTCCTCGTAAGCATCCGCTTTTTTTGTTTTGACTTGTGAGAAAGTTTTTTTGATATTATAGTGACTGTCTATGCGTGCAGTCCTCCAGCACGATTTTTTACGAGAGACAATATCAACGCTGCCGCGCTGCGGTCCTGCGATTTCTTTGCATTTAAAAAAGATTGGTATTTCGACGATTGAGGATTTACTCCATCATTTTCCAATGCGCTACGAGGACCATTCGCATGTGAGCGATGTTAAAGAGTTGGTTGAGGGTGAGTTTGCGACTGTTCGTGTGCGTGTGGCGCAGTTGCGATCGCGTCATGCGTTTCGGCGCGGGCGTATGCATGTGACAGAAGGGCTTGTTTCAGATGGGACAGGCTCGGTTCGGGTTGTGTGGTTTCAGCAGCCATACATTGCGAAGTCCTTGGCCGTTGGCGATGAGATTTTTTTGTCTGGAAAGGTAAAGCGCGATGGATTTGGATTGCAATTCAGTTCGCCATCGCACGAAAAAACGTCGGTCGAGGAGACAGTTCACACCGCACGCGTCGTTCCGATTTATGGATTGACCGAAGGGGTGGGGCAGCGGCAGTTTCGCACACTCGTAAAACACGCAGTCGACAAAATTCACGGTATGGAAGATTGGGTTCCGGCAGAGGTGCTTGAGGAATATCATTTTTCGCCCTACGAATCGGCACTGACGAGTATTCATTTTCCGGCAGATGTATATGAAGCGGGTGCGGCGCGCCAGCGGTTTCAATTTGATCAGGCATTTTTGCAGCAACTCAATCAGCTCGTTGTTCGGAAATATAATGAATCAGTTGCGGGTTGTTCGCTTCCACTCGACGTTGAGGTGGTAAAGGATTTTATCGGAGGCCTGCCGTTTTCGCTGACGGAAGATCAGAAAAAATCGGCGTATGCGATTTTAAAAGACATGGAAGAACATCATCCGATGAATCGACTGCTCCAGGGTGATGTTGGTTCTGGAAAAACAGTGGTTGCGGCTGTTGCGATGGCGCACGCAGCGGCGCACGGGTGCACATCGGTACTTCTTGCGCCGACGCAGATTTTGGCTCAGCAGCATGTTGTTACATTTGAAAAAGTTTTTGCGAATTCAAAAATTCCAATTGCCCTCATGACTGCTGCAACAAAAAAGAAAATCACGTTGCCTAAGGGTCCGTGTATTGTTGTTGGAACGCACGCACTTTTGCATACACCGATAAAATTTCCGCAGCTCGGGCTTGTGGTTGTTGATGAACAACATCGGTTTGGTGTTTCGCAGCGCAAGGCGATCAAAGAAAAAAATAAAGCAGGTTACACACCACACTTTTTGTCCATGAGTGCAACGCCAATTCCACGCTCACTCTCACTTGCGTTATTTGGGTCGCTCGCGATTTCGTCAATCAAACAAATGCCGCGCGGGCGCAAACCAATTATTACACGCTTGGTTGAAGAGAAAAATCGAAAGCAGGCTGAGCAGTTTGTGCGCGATCATGTTGCGCGTGGCGAACAGGTGTTTGTGGTTGCATCACTTATCGATCCGAGTGATATCTTAGGTGTCGAATCGGCGACAGAGATTTATGAAAAACTAAAAAAGGATGTGTTTAAAAATTTGCGCGTCGCACTTGTGCATGGGCGTATGAAGCCGAAAGAGCGATCGGATATTATGGACGATATGCGTGCGGGCAAAATTGATATTCTTGTTGCAACGGCGGTGATCGAAGTCGGTGTTGATATTCCAAATGCTACAGTTATGTGGATCGAGGGTGCAGAGCGATTCGGGCTTGCGCAGTTGCATCAGTTCCGCGGGCGCGTTGGTCGTGGTGATCAGCAATCGTATTGTTTTTTGTTTTCGAAAACGCAGGGCGAAACAGCAAAAAAACGTTTGGAGCTTATGACAAAAACAACGGACGGTTTTGTACTTGCGGAAAAAGATCTGGAAATGCGCGGTGCGGGTGATATGTGGGGGACGGTGCAGTCCGGATTTTCTGATATCGAATTCTTGCGTGAAATTTCACTCGACATTTGGGAGTATGCGAAAAATTCGGCGGAAAAAATTGTTGGAGATTCGGCAGTGCTTGAAAAATTTCCACTTCTCAAAAAACAGCTCGAGCGTTTTGAGTTAGAACTCCATCGAGAGTAATTATTTGTCGATTTTTTCGAGAACAGATTTGATATCCGCAATAGGTGCGAGTTTGAGTGTTTTCATTTGCGGCATGTTTTTTGCGGTTGGGATGAGTGCGAATTTAAAACCCTGTCGTTCTGCCTCTTTGAGGCGCTTATCAGAATTTTTTACACGACGAATTTCGCCAGATAGTCCGACCTCGCCAAATGCCATAACGGTTTGGGGGATTGTTTTTTCGGAAATTGATGATGCGATTGCCATACAAATCGCAAGATCTGCCGCGGGTTCGTCAGCAGAGATTCCACCAACCACATTCACAAACACATCATATTGATCAACGGGTAGTCCCATACGGCGACCCAAAACAGCGAGAAGGATCTGTAGTCGCGCCGAATCAACGCCTTGCGCGCGACGTTGGGGGAATCCGAATGTTGTTTTTGTGGTGAGTGCTTGAATTTCAACGAGTAGTGGTCGATTTCCATCCATGAGACAGGTTACAACTGTGCCAGGAACGGGGAGTGATCGTTCTTCGAGCAAAAGTCCTGATGGGTCTGCAACGGGCTGTAGGCCGCTCTCTAACATCTCGAGCACCGCGACTTCGTCCGTTGGTCCGAAACGGTTTTTAAAGCATCGTAGGAAGCGAAGACGGTCGGTGCGTTCGCCTTCGAGCGACAAAACAACATCAACTAAATGTTCAAGAGTTTTAGGTCCTGCAACGGAGCCATCTTTTGTTACATGTCCAATTAAAATTACCGGCACGCCCGTTTGGTTTGCGAGTTCCATGAGCGCGTTTGCGATTGCGCGTACCTGCGCAACGCCGCCCGGTTCGCCTGCAACATCAGGGTGGCGCATGGTTTGGACTGAATCGATGATCGCGAGCGATGGTTTTTGCGCGCGAATTGCAGCGTCGACAGCTTCAAAATCCGTTGTGCCAACAAACGTAACGTTTGATTTTTTGTCCTTATCGAGACGTTTAAGACGAAGTCCAACCTGATCGGCGGATTCTTCGCCCGAAATATACAAAACGCCACGCGCCGCGACCGCAAATTGCATAACGATCGTTGACTTTCCGATTCCAGGTTCGCCAGCAAGCAAGATCAGAGAGCCAGGAACAATGCCGCCGCCCAAAATCTCATTAACCTCGGGTGCGCCGGTGCTCAGGCGTTTATGCTCAGTTCCGGTTGCTGCGTGATCGTTTAAAAGAATGGTTTGAACAGAAATATTTGATTTACCCAAAGAATTGCCTGACTTCTTTTTTGGCTCGTCAGGAACTTCGGTTAACGTGCTCCATGCGCTGCAGGAGAGACATTTGCCGGACCATTTTTGCGATTTTGAATTGCAGGCACTACAAAGAAACATATAGATAGACTCTATTCGTGAAGATATGTTTTGTCAATATGTTTTTGTCCGAAAACCATCCACAGGGATTGTTGTGTATTCAAAGTGCCAGAGCTCTTTACAGTATTTGAACCATCCTGCCTTAAACAGAATGTCGTTGAGTATTTTTAACTCAGTGCTTGCAAGAACTTTTTGTGTATTGTTTGCGCACGTGTCTGCAGATCCTGTAGGTGGAGTTAAGCATTTTGAAGGTTCGTCTTTTTTTGCTAGACACACATCAATCGCAAAGCCGTTTCCGTGATTACTTCCACCAGGACATGCCAATTCGGAACCACATGGCTTTGTGCCCACGGGTATCTTTGTCATCTTTGCACAGACCTTTGCAACCTGTTTTTCTGGTGAGCGATAGGATGATCCAATGCTGAGAACGTATCCACTTTGTTTTGCGAGATATGCAGCATCTACCAATCCTTTTATAACTGAAGGCAGAACGCGTGTTTCTTTGTCGTCGCCGCGAAAAATTATTCCACAATTCACAAATTTTTTATCGGCGCTTGTTCCTGATGCGCAGCTACTAAAATATTGCCCCAATGCAATCCGTGGATCGACAAGATTGTTTGGTGGGGTGATACCACTTGCTTGAATTGCTGCGTTCATGGCTGAAACATTTACCCCGCCTGCGGTACAAAGTTTTTGACACGAGTCAAATGAATCGCAGAGTCTGATTTTTTTTGCAGATCCTGGAATTGGAGCCCCAGACGCATCGACAGATGAAATATCTTCGTCAGGCTCGTCAGGCTCAGTCATCAGAAATACCTCCTGTTTCGGGGTTAGAATCTCAATGTTTTTCAGGCTTGTCATGTCCGGATTTATCACGGTGATAATGGAAAAAACACCAAGAAGTAAAACGAGGCCGCCAACAGCATTTCCGATGGATTTTTTTGCATCGCTTACAGACTTGGAATTTCCAAAAGATGTCATCCAGCGCAGCCCACCGAACATGATTACAATGATTGCAATCAGAACACCAAGTCCAATTGCATATTTATACACAGCGTTAATGTAGGTCGCGATATAAGGAATCGAAAAGTTTTTTTGCCCGTTTGGACCATCTGTTGCAGTAATCGATCCATCAAACGTAAGGCCGGGGACATCGACTTGAAGTTTTGGAGTGTAAGCTACGTATGTTTGTTTCTCGACATTGGGTGGCGTATTGCTATAAATGACTGTTGCGCCGCCCGCACCTAAGTTTCCACTATTGATACACGCAATTTGTCCGACAATTTTTCCATCACCAACATATGTTGCACAAATTGAGTTTTCCGCATTATTCCCAGGTGCGCATTTTGGAATTCCAGGAATTGGACACTTACAATCTTTGGCATCTGCACCTGTTCCGCAGGTAGGAGTTGGATTAGCAATTGTCTTCATGTCGGTATAAATCGACATCTGGTCGAAACACTGACTTTTATTGGTTATTGGATTTGCAATGCAATAGGGAGTCTGTGGACTTTTCGTTTTACAATCATCATTGTTGAGGCAGGTTTCGGCAGATGGCGCAAATTTTCCGCCTGCAACTTTCGAAAAATCAACACATCGGTATCCTACAGTAAAAGGCTTGGGGCCTTTATAGCCAGGAATCGCATACATGCATGTTTTTGATTCACCCGCGTTTCCACAAGGAATTCCTGCTTTGATATTGTATAACTCATTTTTTGTTGCAACGGGGCAGCTTGAAGATTCTGTTATAAATGATTTTTTGACGCAGCTAAAACCATACTTTTGTGGCTCAAATGTATTAAAGATGCACATCTCGTCGGCAGCACACGTCGCGTTTGTCTGACACGTTCCATCGACTTCAATGACAGCGGGAGGAAGAGAGTCTTTGTTGATGCAGCGTTTTCGTGGCCAAGCTTCGGAGCTATTTGGAATTACGTAAACACACTGCTGATAGACACCGCATGTTGCACAATTCACATCGACTGAGTTTTTTTCTTGTGGGACGAGATTTTTTGAAAGACAGGTCATTCCGTACAATGAGGGGGAGGTAACGGAGCTGACTGCGACGCACTGATCGATCCCGCCGCTCGTATTTTCGCACAACGTATCATCGAATTTTGTGCAAAAAGGAAAGTTGGTGCGCGGCAAACACATATTGTCGCTAGTCGTCGCTAAGATCTTCGTGGTCTTAAACGGTGTAATATCCAAACAATCTTGTTCGCCAGGACACGAAATCGTTAGTAGGCCAGATTTGCATGCGCCCATGGGTTGGCCGGGAGCAGGGTCAGCTGCATAGCTCGTTTGTGTGATACCTATGAGAGCATAAATAAAAAGCAGGCTAGCACAAATTAGTCGTAAATCATGTGTAATTTTTTTGAGCATTAGTCCGAGCATGTGATCATTATATAGGGTAAAACAGCTTCTGTCTTAGAAATTATTTTTCTTTTCACCTATTTGTTTTTTTATAAAGATTAATTTTTTGGTCTGCTGATTTGCACAACAACATCCTCACTATTGAATGATTTCGTACCCATTCGCAAAAAATTTGCTGCATCTGCCATCTCTACATAAGCGATCAAGTTCGCCTTATCTTTCCAGCCCATGAACATTGCAGAATGGGCAGATTGGCATGACGGGTTCCAGTTAATCACAATGTAGTAGTCACCAGGCTGTAGATCATTGATCCAATTAGGGGACCATTTACCTGATGAGGTTAAAATTTGTTTTAGTTTTGTTGCTGCTGCTGATTTATCACTGAAACATGGCTCTGTCCAACCAAGTTTACTACCGCAACTTTTAACGCCTGGACAATACAGTCCTCGCAGAGTTTTACTCACAGTGCCCCAAGCGTTATGAATTATTTCTTTCTTCGCGTTGCCGAAGCTATTCCCTAAAAAGTTACAGAATCCGTTGGTACCATTATATGAATGACCAGCGCTATCATTTTTTAAACAGCTCAGAACTTTAGCGTCCTTATTTGTCGTTGCAAGCGCATACATATTTGTTGTTGCAACGCCGCAATTTTCATACTGAATTTTACATTGTGCAGTAGCCTCAACTGCTTTAATAACTTTTTCCTGTGCCGTTCCTGTTATAAGATTTTTAGCGATGATGGCGTTGTGAAATTCAACCCGACGCGCAATATTTTTACGAATGTCGCCTGGTTTTTTTTGTGAACTATCCTTATATTCGATTGAACTGCTCAAGCTCACCGGGCAGCTGGTGAAGTATTTGAATGCGTAGGGGCCACCTACTACGCTTTCTTGTTCATCTTGTGGTGTCAGTGATTCAGCTGGAAATTCAACCTCAAATGTTTCTTGTGCTGGTGCCAAAATTTGTAGCGCTGTCAATTTCGGCAATTCCGGATTTATGTAGTAGAGAATTGTGAATGCAGAGAATAGTAGGAAAAGTCCAAAAACTGAATTTCCGACCATTGTTTTTGCTTCCTCAACCGCTTTTGCGTTTCCGAATGAGCTCATCCAGCGAAATCCTGCATACATGAGCATGATCACTGCAATCAGAACACCAAGGCCGAGTGCGTATTTGTAGACAGCATTGATATAAGTGGCTAGATAGGGAACAGAGAATCGTTTGATTCCGCCTGGACCGTCTTCGGCGGTAATTTTTTCTGCAAATGTTAAGTTCGGAATGTCGATCTGTAGTTTTGGCGCATATGCTGTATAGGTTTGTTGTGTAACTTCTTGATCAGGAAGTTGGGAAGGTTTGGGAGTGGCGGTTCCTGCACCACTTGCAAGCGCCGCGCCACCACCTGCATAATTAACACAAACAGCTGTTGCTTTGTCTGGATATGCGGCGCAAATGGAGTCTTTACCCGTTGATTCGCATCCTTGTTTTCCAACAAGCGTGCAGTTTGCATCAGGCAATTTAGTCATGTCAGAAAAAATATTTTTCTGAGAGAAGCACTGATTTTTTTTAGTGACTGGGTTTGTGAGACAGTAAGGGTAACCAGGACTGCCTTTGCAAGTTGAGTCACTGGTACACGCGTAATTTGATGGCGCTGCGGGACCTCCTGGTAAATAGGTGGTGTCAACACATTTTAAAAGATTTTTGCCAGCATCAAGCGTGTACATGCAATATCCTGCGCCATTTCCGGAAACCTGGCACTGGTCTCCGTATTTTTGGCACGTCCCAGCAATATAGGTTGTTTTGTAGCAGACAGGTTGTTTAAAAGAAATAAAACCAGGAAGCGGAACATATGCCGCTTTTGCAACAATATCAAGATAGGTGTTTTCGACACAGGTTTCATCGGTCGAACACTGTTGATTTTGTCCACACGATCCTGTGACATCTTGTAAAACGAGACTTGCTGGAAGTTCTGCGAGTGGTACGCAATTGTTGTTTTGAACAAACTCACTTATTCCAAGCACTTCTTGATCGTAGCGTGTGATACGGACACATTGCTCGTTCGCCCCACAATTTTTTGTCGTCAAACATTTATTTAGAATCGCATCGCCCTTATCACCAGCGGGGTAGCGTTTTGAATTAATACAAAACGCAACAGGATTTGAAGTGCTATCAACAGTGTTTCCAACAACACAAACATTATCTTTGGCTTTTAACGAACAGTCTCCATCAGTGCCGCATGGTTTATAAGCTTTTTCTGGCCAGCATCTTTGCTCTTTTTGGAGTGACTGACCAAACATTTGATACCCTGGACATTGGAGGTTGCTATCGCAAATCGAAGGATTGCATGACTCAAAGAGCCCTGCAGCATCCGCACTGTTTGGTATTAAAAAAAGGGTGGTTAGAAAAAAGAAAAATATTTTCATAGACTATTTTTTTTCATATTCGATTTTTGCTAACGCCTTGCGTATGGTTCCTGCGAATTGGTAGTAAGGCATAATTCCTTCGTATCGAACATTGTTCAGAAAAAATGTTGGGGTTCCTGAAATTCCGAGTTGTCGCGCCTCCTCTTCATTATCCTCAATAATACTTAAAATTCCTGGAGACTTCATACATGTGCGGACAGCCTCGGGTTCAAGTCCGGTTTCCGTAATGATTTTGTCGAGCGTTGGTACGTTGAGACGAAGCTCGGGTGTGTGCAAGAATGCGATTCGCTGGAATTCCCAAAACTTTCCCAGAGTTGCAGCACACCGAGCTGCTTTGTGTATCTCTGTTGATTCCGGAAACGTATTTTTATGTACGGGAAAATCTTTCCAGACAAATCTGATTTTTTCTGGAAATTCTTTTTCAAGTGCTATCAGAATTGGGTCGGCTCCAGCACAACTATCGCACGCAAAATCACTAAAATAAACAATGGTCATGGGAGCGTTCTGATTTCCTCGTTGCGGATCTGTAATTTTGATTGTTGGTTCTGAAATCGAAGTTGGGACTGATTTTTTTTGTACTGGCGCGATGGAAGATTTAATCTGGTAAACAATTCCACTACTAACAAGAAGTGTGATTATTGTAACCAATCCAATCAATAACCAGTGTTTTCTCATACTACTTTAGCTGCATTTTTAGAATTTGCCCCGTTCCAGACTCTTTCATGAAAAGATTGCTACCATCAGCTGAAACTGAAAGTGTATCGATGGTGTGATCGCCATCTGGTTTACCAACAATGGTTTGGAGACCTGAGCGAATATTAACTTTATAGACCGTGTCATTTGTGTTTGTTGCAAGTTGTGGTGCAAAGCCAATTGCAGGAAGTAGACGATCTGGATCAGGAACGGCGCAAAGAACCTCGTCATTGTTTAGGAATGTGCACTTACTTGCCCACGTGTTGATTCCAAGATAGTTTTTTGCAGCGCCAACAGTCTCGTCGTTCCCACCATCAATCCAGAGCGTTGGTTTGAGATCCGATGAGCCGTTGTGTGCACTATAAAGAACTCGGTCGCCTTGTGGTGACCAGCTTGGCTGGAAGCCCATCCCTTCAACGGTGAGTTGTCGAAAATTTTCGCCATTTTTTCCAATCAACAAAACTCCTTGTCGATCACCGCCGCCACCGAGCGCGGGAGCTGTGCGTGAAAAGGCGATCACTTGATTATTTGGTGACCAGCTTACGATAACTTTTTTTCCATTCTCGCCAAGAGGCTCAATTGGCACCGCATTCGTTCCGTCAATGTTAGAGGTGAACAAATAGCGAAGTTTAGGGTCAGGGCTGTCGGTTTTTCCTGCCATTTGTTTGGAGTCGGGCGAAAAATTTATGTCATTCCAGTGCGCTGGAATTGAATATTGTTTTTTTGCTGCAAAATCGTAAATGGCCTTTTTTCCATCAGGAAATGTCATTGCAGCAACGGCTTTATTAGGTGCCCATGTTACGCTTTGGACAGCAGGAAATGCTTCGTTTGACATCGCGATCTTATTTCCATCCTCGTCTGATTTATAAAAACGCCCATCAAGTTTGTCATAATACTGAATAGTTCCGTCGCTTGATCCTGTGGTAAGAGCAGAAGTTGGGTTTGAAACAATTGTTGTGACGAGCACATTAATCTGACCTCCTACGCCTTGCTCGACTTGGACCGCTGTTTCAAGTGGTGGCCGCTCGAAACCTGCGCCAGGCTGTCCAAGTTCTTCGCCAAGAGATTTGTCGCGCACCTCTGATGTAATGAGTTGGTTTGGCGCTATTTCTCCCGAAACCTCACTTGGAGTTGGAGTTTCTGATGGTGGTGCAAAATAGACTTGGTAAATAAGGATTCCCAGCAAGCTTGTGAGGAGGACGATGCCAATCGCTGCAAGAAGTTTCTTTTTTTCAATTTCCATAAAAAGAGCGTTAAGTTTCTTCGGTGTCATTTTTTATTTCTGCCCTCCGTTCTTCTTCTCGAAAAATCCATTGGATAAGTGAGGCGCCGCTGCCGAACATAGGACCGGTTCCAGGAGGTGAAAAAATTCCGGTCGCCCACGAAATAAGTTTTTCTTTCAGAAAAGACCCGTCGCCGACGGCTGAATTGTAACCCGCCTCAAAATCACTAGTTTCTTCTGTGTCACCAATGTCTTCAGCGCTAAAATCAGTGCGCGCTGATGAGTCAATTACATAGTCGTCCCCTGAAGGAGGTGTATATTCACCAGTAATTTCCGCTTGCTCAGGTTTTTTTAACACCTCGTCCTTTGCTGCTAATTTTGCAGCATGAAGTTTAGACTCGTAACTTTTGTTTAACGGGTCCTCTGATTCGGGTTTTTGATTTTGCTGGAGCAACTCGCCCACGAACTGTGGCATAGATTGGTTCGACGCCCAGTATATCATTTTTTGTGGTGATCCGATACTCGGTTGTGGCAGGATTCATCGATAAATGTGCAACCAAATTTTGTTCGACTGAGTTTTCGATGATGTGTCGGACTTTGCGCGCACCTTCTTTGGTGTCAGATGATTTTGAGGTGATAAGTTCTGGAACGGTTTTGTCCCAATTTAGGATAATTGAGCGTTTAAGAAGGCGAGTGGTGAAATCGTTCAACTGTTTGACCGCAATTTTGATGAGACTGTCGTGACTCAGTGGTTGGAACACACAAACGTTGTCGATGCGGTTGAGAAGTTCTGGCTTCAAGCTGTTAAAAAGTGTTGCGCGGACAGAATCGCTCGATCGAGCAACTGTGTCTGAACTAAAACCAAAACTCGAGCCAGTGATTTCTTCGGGCGCAATTTGGTAGGTGAGGATGATGATTGTCTGTTTGACCGACGTCTCTTTACCACTTGCATCTGCGATGCGTCCTTCCTCGAGCATCTGCAATAAAATATTGAGAACATCAGGATGTGCTTTGTCGATTTCATCGAAAAGTAATACGCTCATCGGCTGGCGACGGAGGCGATCGACGATTGTTGTTCCTTCGCGATAGCCAACATAACCTGCAGGCGATCCCATCATTTTCGATACAGAAAATCCTTCTGAAAATTCAGTCATGTCGAGGCGAATAAGCGCTTTTGGATCGCCGTAAACACCTGTTGCAATTAATTTTGCGAGTTCTGTTTTTCCAACACCTGATGATCCGACAAAAAGAAATGAGGCGAGTGGGCGACTTTCCTCGTGAAGGCCGAGGCGCGCTTTGGTAAGTGCGTGAGTTACTGTTGTAACAACCTCGTCTTGTCCAAACACGCGTGCTGACAAGAATGTATGAAGCGATTCTTTTGGTTCGACTGCCTCGCGCTCGCTAATTGGTCGGCGAAGAATACGCTCAATCACAGCGTGAATGTCTTGCGATGTTACAGATCCGCGTGGCACTGCATTTTTTTGATCATCCGAAATAGCGTTTAATTGTAACACAATTTGTTGTTCTTCGGCTTTGAGTTTTTGGGCCTCCTCGTATGATTCTTGGAGAATCGCTTTTTGTTTTTTAAGTACGACTTCTTTAAGCGATTGCTTGAGCTGACTTAGAAGTTCTGCGGTTGAAACGTTGGCGGTTTGAACTTTTACCGCACTCATCGCTTCATCGAGTAAATCGATTGCTTTATCAGGGAAACGTTTCTCGGGAAAATATTTATGTGCAAGCATGACCGCAGTTTGAACAGCGTCAGGACCAACCGAAATTCCATGAAATCTCTCGTAGTGTCCTTTGATATGTGACAAAATTTCAACGGTTTCTTCGGTTGATGGTTCGCGAACACTCACTGTCTGGAAGCGACGCTCGAGGGCGGCGTCATGTTCGATATGTTTTTTAAATTCGTCGAATGTTGTTGCGCCGATTACGCGAAGTTCACCACGCGCAAGTGCTGGTTTTAAAAGATTCGCTGCATCAAGCGTTCCGTTTGATGAGCCTGCGCCAACGATTGAGTGGATTTCGTCGATAAATAAAATGATGTCAGGATTTGCTTTAACTTCATCAACTAATTGCTTGATGCGTGATTCGAATTCGCCGCGGTACATGGTGCCGGCAATCATAAGTCCGAGATCAACCGCGAAAATTCGTTTTCCGAGAAGCTGTGGTGGAACTTGTCCCGACAAAACACGTTTTGCAAGGCCTTCAACAATTGCTGTTTTTCCAACGCCTGGTTCACCAAGAAGGAGTGGGTTGTTTTTTGTGCGGCGTGCAAGAATATGAATCATGCGCTCGATTTCTTCGTCGCGTCCAATTACAGGATCGAGTTTTGCTGCGTGTACTTCGTTTGTCAGCTCATTGCCAAAATATTCAAGTGCCGGCAATTTTTTTGATTTGTCTGGCGCGCCTTTCCATGTTTGCTTAATTTGGTTTTCACCCCAGATTTGATGTAGCATCTCCGGAAGTTTTCCCGCGCTTTTCAGTGCGATTTCGAGTTGCTGGGTAAGTTCTTTAATTTTGACTGATGGATTGTTTAAAACAATTTCAATTTCTGGAAGTGCTGCATCAATAAGTCCAAACAGAAGATGTTCAGTTCCAATATACGAGTGATTGTCGCGCGCTGCACGCATAACCGCTTTTTCGATGGCACGTTTTGAGCTCGGGGACAAAATTGCGCTACTGTTCAGTGGAATTACTTCGGCGAGTGCAAGTACAACTACAACCATATCCAACCGAACTCCCGCGCGGCGCACGATCTCTTCGCCAATACTTCCGGTTTCGCCAACGAGGGCTAATAACAAATGAAGTGGGGTGACCACTTTTGTTCCGCCGAGGGCTGCGTGATGAAATGCTTGGGCGATGACATTTCTGAAATGGAATGTGGCTTTGTTAGTGAAGAGTTCTGATTCCATATGGCTGTTTTTGAGAGCCGATGATTAAGTTTTGAAGCGCGTGCATGTGTGCGTCTGCATCAAGAAGTTCGTGTTCGAGATCCATGTACGTGTTTTTTGCAAGAAGTGCAGAGTGGTGTTTGCAAAGTACTATGAGGGAGCGAATTTCTTTGGTGAGTTTTTTCTCAGATTCGAATTGTTCGCCAAGAAGTGCAAGTCCGAGCGCTTTGAGTTGACGACATCGCTCGACAGTTTCTATGATTGCAAAAATTTCCCGCTGGTTGTTTTTAAGGTACCCACGACTGACAGAAATGAGCTTCGGAAGGTAGTGATACCTGCGTTCTCGCTGTGTGTTATAATCTCGCCAGACGTTTGGAGGGTTCTTAAAGGACATAGGAAAATGTATGAAGAAATCATAGCTAATTTTGCCTGAAACGTCAATGAATTAGAGAAAAATATGTTATTACCTAAAGTTTTTAAAGCATACGATGTTCGTGGTGTGTACGGAGTTGAATGGGACGCGGCCGGGGCGGCCCACATTGCACGTGCGTTTATTGATCAGTTTTCGTTGAAAACGGTTGTTTTGGGGTGGGATATGCGTGTCTCGAGCCCGGAAATGGTGGAGGCGATCGAGGCGGCTGCGGTAGATGCGGGGGTAAAACTCATTAAAGTTGGATGTGTGACCACGCCGATTTTGTATTTTGCAACGGCCGGTTACGAGGGCAACGATGGAGGAATTATGATTACAGCGTCCCACAACACAGGTGAGTGGAATGGTATGAAGATGCTCCTCGGGAACGGTATGCCGGTTGGTGAAGCCAGTGGATTGCTTGAAATTAAGACGCGCGCGCTTGCGGGAGATTTTGTGCCAGCAGCGCAACCAGGAGAAGTGCAGAACCAAGAAGTTGTTGATGATTGTTTGGATAAAATTTTTTCAATGGTTTCGCTCGACGAAACAAAGCCTTTGTCGGTGGTGATTGATTGTGGCAATGGCATGGAGGGGGCTGTGATTAGAAAGCTTCTTGCGCGTGTACCAATGGTTTCGGCGCATGTGATGTATGAGACTCCTGATGGAACATTTCCAAACCACGAAGCGAATCCGTTAAAAGAAGAAACGCTTGAGGCGCTTAAGCACGAAGTTGTGTCGCGTGGCGCTGCAGTTGGTTTAGCGTTTGATGGTGATGGTGATCGTGTTGGTTTTGTTGATGAACAGGGGCATATGGTAGGTGGTGATGTTTTGATTGGACTTATCGGTCAGGAGCTGCTCCGCTTGCATCCGGAAGCGACGATTTTATTTGATTTGCGTTCGCGTCGCGCAGTCGCTCGCGCTATCGATGCGGCGGGTGGTCACGCAGAAATGTCGCGCGTTGGCCACGCATTCATTAAAAAACAGATGCGTGAATGCGGTGCGCTTTTTGCGGGTGAGCTATCGTGCCACTTTTACTTCCAAGAATATTTCAGTGTTGAGTGTGCGGAGGCTGCAATGCTCTATGTATTGAAACTACTTCAAACTTCAGGCAAGCCACTTTCGGTTTTGGCAGCAGAATTTTTAACCGACTCACATTCAGGCGAAATAAATTTTGAGATTCATGATCGAGTGTTGGCTCTCGAGCGACTAGAGGAGAAGTACGCTGCCCAAGCAATTGCTCTTTCGAAACTCGATGGTTTATTATTTGATATGGGCGATTGGTGGTTTAATGTTCGTCCATCAAATACAGAGCCTTTACTTCGATTAAATCTGGAAGCGCTCTCTGACGAAATGATGCGAGAGAAAATTTCAGAGGTTCAAAATTTAATTTCGTAATATGATCTTATCAGCATTATTTTCGATTGGTGTTTTTATCCTTGTCTTGTTTGTATTGGTCATTGCACATGAGTGGGGTCATTTCTTTGTTGCGCGCAAGTTTGGTGTTCGTGTGTATGAATTTGGTTTTGGATTTCCACCGAAGATTGCAAAAATGTTCCATAAAAATGGAACGGACTATACGCTGAATTGGATTCCGCTCGGAGGTTTTGTGCGATTAAAAGGTGAGGATGGTAGTGAATCCGGCGATACTGACAGTTTTGCTCATAAAAAAATATGGCAGCGCCTTGCAATTTTACTTGCAGGAGTTGTCATGAATTTCGCGCTTGGATATGTAATTTTTTTAGGCCTGTTTATGACGGGTATCGATATGCCTGCGCAGCAACAGGACGCCAGCGCAATTGTTTCTGAAAAGCGTTTGATGGTTGGAGGAGTTATGAAAGGAAGCCCTGCTGATTTTGCTGGATTTTCTGCCGGTGATGAAATTACAAAGATTGATTCTGTAGAATTTCCACCTGCTGAACAAGTGAAAAAAATTATTTCAGAAAAAACAGGTGCGTCGGTTGTAATTGATCTTAATCGACAAGGGGAGAAAAAGAATCTGGTTGTTACACCAGGAGAAATTCAGCCAGGTGTAACTGGAATTGGTATCAATATGGTCGATGTTGTTTCGGTTCGGTATCCGTTTACAGCTGCTGTGGTTAAGGCGGGGACAGAAACAAAAGATGTTTCGTTTTTGATTTTCCGAACACTTGGAGAGATTTTCTCGAAACTTATTCGACACGGAGAGTTGCAGGAAGGGGTTTCGGGTCCTGTTGGCATTGCAGTTGTTACAGGCAAGGTTGCGCACAGTGGTTTTGGGCCATTGCTTCAGCTCACAGCACTACTCTCAATCAATTTAGGTGTGTTGAATGTGTTGCCAATTCCATCATTGGATGGTGGTCGCGCGCTTTTTGTTGTGCTTGAAAAAATTGTTCGGAAAAAAATGCGTGCAGAGATTGAGCAATATGCACACATGATTGGTTTTGGACTGCTTATGCTATTGGTGATTGCGGTTACGTATCGGGACGTTGTTGCTCTTATTAAATAATTTTGCGAATCGAGACAAAATTCGATATACTAAATTATAATAAAAACTATTTCGCGTATGTTTAAACGCATCGTTCATTTTCTGCTACATCTTTTTGCTATTGCTGTAATTTCTTGGGTGCTTGCAATGCTAACTACTGGCCACCAACTGGAGTGGGGATCAGCGACAACAATTTTGCTCGGCATAATTTTTGGATTGATTGTTACTTTTTTTATCAGCAACGCAATTGCTCGATATAATAATTTGGCTGATTCAGTTTCTGTTGAGTTAAATAAATTGCGTCGCATTCATCATTTGGCGCGCGCATTTTCTCGCAGCGAAAATCAGATCCCGTGGTTTGATTTGGTACGTGAGGCAATCGAATCATATTTACATGCGTTTGAAGTGTTGCCATTCGAGCGATACGATGACACAAACGAAATGTTCCGTCGCATCACACAACAACTTTACGGTTTCGATAAAATCTCAAGCAAAAAAGGCGAGCTTCTTTTTGCAGAACTCATGACAATCTCAGGACAGGCAACTGAGGCGCGTCAAAAAATTCATGCACAGCGATTTGAGCGTATGAGTGTGTGGGCATGGGGAATTCTTGGTTCGATTTCAACTGCGCTTATTGTGGTCACACTGATTTCGTATGGTGATGATTTGGTGAATCGATATA
>SXGR01001967.1_pt1 | contig 33085 bp, 51 predicted proteins | sample 3174711 | NCBI WGS metagenome assembly SXGR01 (sample SAMN11356860, study PRJNA531348) | freshwater metagenome | isolation source: freshwater sample F1-60 | place: China: Fuxian Lake, Yuxi | collected 2017-12-25 | reverse complement strand
AGGGTTTCTACAGGCAGAAGACCAAGGCCGACAAAAGGTACGCTTAGCTTCAGTAGATCCTATGGGCTCGCATCCTGCGCCAGTACAGGTTCTAGGCGGCGCAGTAACCGTATCAGGTACCGTTACCTCTAACATTGGTACTGGCTCTTTAGCAGCAGGTACCAACTTAATCGGGGATACAGGTGTTCAAGTAAGGGCAAACGCAACAGGTGCATCTACTACTAGTCATATTGTAAGTGCAGCGACTACTAATGCAGCTAACGTTAAGGCATCCGCCGGTAGAGTATTGGGGTGGTCTGCTGTAAATACTACAGCGTCTTGGCAATATGTAAAACTACATAATACTGCTGGTGCTCCTACAGCCGGTACAGGAGTTGTTCAAACTATTGCTATTCCACCAAACGGCGTTAATAACATGCCCCCTGCTATGCCAGGTATTGGATTTGCAACAGGAATTGGACGTACTATAGTTACGGGCTCCGCGGATTCCGACGCTACGGCTACTACTGCTGGAGCTGTCATACTTGACCTATTCTTTGCATAAGGATTAGTCATGTTTTTATACGTCCTGCAAAACCTTAACAATGTAGCAGACACCCCGTTAGTGGGAGCTACTAGTACCTTAGAAACTTCATCGAGTTCTGGAGGTATTACAAGAGTCATAGATTTAGCAGGTACGGCTAGTGTATCGGCAACTTCGGGCGGAACTGGTGGGATTACTAGGACTGTTACGCTTGCTGGAGCGAATAATACCCAGGAATCAACTTCTAATGTTGACGGTGTATCTCGTGGTGTAACCCTAGTAGGAGCTAGTAGCACAGAAGCTACTAGCTCTACTTCTGGGGCTATAGAGGTACTCGGAGATAGGGTACGGCTATATCGAATAGAAGTAGCCCCTGTACCTGAAATTACGCTAGTCGCAGCTTCCTCAGCACAATTAAACACCTCTAGCAGTGGCTCTATTGATAGGCAGGTGACCTTAACAGGCTCTAACGCTTCAGCTGCTACTACCTCTAGCACGGGGGCAGTATTTGGGGACAGGGTTAGGCTTTACAGAATTGCCGTAGCTCCTTCTGAAGTTACTGGCATAACTTTATCAGGCGATAACGCTACGCAAACGTCTAGCAGCTCTTCTGGGGCCATTAGCCGAATAGTAGACCTAGCAGGCAGCTCTTCAACGAGTAATAGTGGCTCTAGTACGGGTAGTGTGCTACGTACTATAAACCTAGTAGGAGATAGTACTTCTAGGACAGATACTTCAGGTAGTGGAGCTATTACTCGCAGTGTAGTGCTTTCCGGTACTAATGCTACCCAGAACTCCAACTCTAGTGTAGGGGCCCTGTCTGGCGATGTAACATTAGTCGGTGCTCCTGCTTCGCAAAATAGTTCAAGTACTGCGGGCGGCATTGTACAGCTACATAACCTAGCGGCCTCCGCCGCGACGCAACAAGCTAACGCTACTTCAGGTACTATAAGCCAAACAGTGACGTTAACAGGAAGCAACTTAACCTCCTTAGCGTTTAGTGGAGCAGGTGCGGTATTAATTACACACCTACTGGGATTATCCGCGGCTTCCCAATCTAATAGTTCTACTAGTGCAGCTATTCAGCATATTCACGAACTACTAGGTGCCAATAGTACTGCAGATACTCAGTCCAGTTCTGGAGAGTATATCCTAGCGATAGACCTTCAAGGTAGTCCATGTACTCAAATAAACTACTCAGAAGAGTTTGTTCCTAAGTTTGATTCTAATACCTTTATTTATGCTAGTAAAGATACTAAGGCAGTAGCCTTAGTAGACGTAATTAGGTTTATACAAGAATATGAATCAGCTGCTGAAGCTAGAAATATAAGGACTAGAGTACTGGAAACATTAGACTCTCCTTATTATATTAGCGTAGATTCAAACACCAAGAGTACCGTGAGTGCAGGATTAAATAAGACAGTTGAGCTAGCATCCGATCTTTACTACATAAATTAATATGTTACCCTACCTACCTGTAATAAAAGCGGCTATTGTCGTAGCCCTAATTAGTACTCTGTGCTACTTAGGCTACGACAAGGTCTATACTAACGGATATAATGAAGCTGAAAGTAAGTATAAGCAGCTTATTGAGGAGTCAAATCTTAAGCTAGAGCGTTCTAAAACGGAGATAGAAATACTATCTACTATGTTAGAAATCTCAAGAGATACCGAGATTAAAGAGCTTCAAGCATCTTTAGATACTTATATGGCTGCATTTAAGCGCGGTCAAAAGCCTGTAACTGTAATAACTCCTTCGGGAGAATGTAAGCCAAGTCCTGAGTTTATATTTACAGTAAATGAAATAATAAGGAAAGCAAATGCTCCGAGCCCTGCTGCTGGTACTCCTTCTAAGTAGTCTAGCTGGTTGTAGCCTTTTTCAACGAAAACAGTCGGAAACGGCTGTTTTAGTGCCAGAAAAGGTTAACATTAATCCAGAATCCTTAGAGCCTTGTGCCCCTTTGAAGCCTCTTGTAGTACCTGATGGCGACCCTCAGCCTTTTGTAGCTGTATTAGAGCATACAAAAGATAATGCAGTTATATATGCTGACTGTGCTAAAAAACAGCAAAACTCAATTATACTACTAAAGAAATTTGGTAATATTACGAAAGAGAATAAATGAACGATAAAACTTTCAAGGAACGTTGGCTAAGGTTAAGACCCTTGGGCTTAGGCTTCGGTTCGCTAGCAGTGCTAGCCTACCTATACTTAACAGACCCTAATAATGGAGCATTGCTTCCAGCCTTTATGGGGCAGCTAGCTACCCCTATCTTAGCCGTATGGTTCGCATTTCTGATGCGTAAAGTACTTATGGACTACGTTAATGTAGAAGAACTTTACAATAAGCTAAAAGAAACTTCGGTAGGCTCAGGCATCGGATTTTTAGGGGTATGTCTAGTGATGTTTGCCCTTCTTGGCCTATTTGGCGGTCAAGTACGCGCTCAGCCAGTAGAAACGTATATTCCAGTTCAAGCTAAAGAACACATTGTAGTTTTGAGAAAGGAGCAGGTTGAATATTGGCCTACTAGCCCTTTTCTTGGAAACTCGCAAGCCTAATTGAGCATGAGTCCTGTATTTCTCTAAAGCACTCTAGGTGTTGGAATGCACGTAGTCGTTTAAAGTCGGCTAGAGAAGAAGGAGCCGGTCTAGGACAAATAACTCGTGCGTACAACACCGACGGGTCTATAAGATTTGACGCTCTAGCAGAACTCAGAACAAAACATAGGCTTGCGCTGAATGAGTTATCCTGGCATAATGTTTACGACCGCCCGGATTTACAACTTCGGGCTGTAGTTTTAAAGATGAAAGACAACTACTCCCAGTTTGCGCCGCATAGCGCTAATACGCTGGAAGCATACGCTTTTGCCGACGCCGCTTATAACGGAGGCATTGGAGGAGTAAACAGAGAGCGCCGTGCTTGTATGACCATTAAAGGGTGCGACCCATCTAAGTGGTTTGGACATGTAGAAAAGTACTGCATGAAGAGCAAGGTAGCTTTATATGGTCAGCGAAGTGCTTGTGATATTAACAGGCATCACGTATCTGACGTACTATTAACTAGAGCGCCTAAATATAGGCTTCTATACTTAAATTTTTAAAATATGGCAACTTCTACAGGCAAAAAAGCTAGAAAGTCTAACCAACTTACTCAGGAGATGGGGTATACTTCGCCCACTAAACTAGCCAAAGGCTTTCCAAAACTACACCCTATGTCCTACAGGCAGCAGGATTATATTGATGCTATTTTAACTAAAGATATTGTGTTTGCCACAGGTTCGGCAGGTAGTGGTAAAAGCTATGTAGCTACTCACTATGCAGCCGAACAATTATACTATAAAAAAGTAGACAAGGTAATAATTACACGTCCTGCTGTAGAGGCATGTGGGGAAAGTTTGGGCTTTTTACCTGGTACTATACAGGAAAAGTTTGAGCCCTACTTAATGCCCTATCTGGAAACTTTTTACGAACTTCTAGGGAAGAGTTATACAGAGTACTGTTTAAAAGTAGGTACTATTGAAGCAGTACCTCTAGCTTTTATGCGAGGAAGATCCTTTAAAGACTGCATTATTTTAGGGGATGAGCTTGAAAATGCCTCTCCCCTACAGCTTAAGCTATTACTTACTAGAATCGGGCAAAATACTAAGATGTTGCTAAATGGCGACCTAGAGCAGAAAGACCTAGATGGTATTTGTGGCCTTGAAGATGCTATAGGGGTACTAAGACATGTACCAGAAGTAGAAGTAATTACGTTTACTAGCGATGATTGTGTACGCTCTGGCCTATGTAAGAAGATCCTTAAAGCGTATAGTAGCTATAATTAAAAATAAACCCCGCTACATTTTGCTGTAGCGGGGTTTATTTATTTTACACCTAGATAGTTCCACCCTTGGTAAATACTATCTACTTCTGAAGCCTTTAAAAATTCGGAAAACTTACGCCTATTTACTATACCATAAGTATTTACAAATTTTAGTACAGAGTTAACTTCTTCTACTATATCTAAAGCCTCATTGTATAATATATACGTAGGCTTTACTTTTACTTTTTTAGCGACTTTATGCTTTAGTTCCCATTTATTATATAAAGTTTGATTTCTACCGTTTAAAAAAGAAATCATAGTAGAGTATACTTGACACCCTGTAATTTTTTGCGCCTCTTCTACTGAGTTGATGTAGTGCTCTTCACCTGTTTCTATATTTACAATAGTATTCGAAGTTATAAATTTAGTGCCTATTACCCTTTTACTGTTTAGTATATCCTCCCATAACTCAGGGAATTCTGTTTTAACCCAGGCGTGTCGAGCGCCTATGGCTATCTGAGATACACCTTGCAGGCTTATACCCGTACTTTTAGCTATATCTTTGTAAGATAGATCCGAATATGCAATTAATTCGGCCGCATCCAAGACCTGTTTGTTGGAATACATTGCACGCCCGTTCAATTCTCCTGTTAGCCCAGCGCCGCAAGGTCCTCCTCCCCTTGTATTAAATCCTTGATCTTTAGACCTATACTTGTCAATCCAGTATATTTCTCTGTCAGATAGCTTAGTTCCCTCTTTTACTTCCTCTAATACTTCCATGCAAGGCTTTCCATAAGTATCGAAAGCCTCTTGTAGCTTTTTAGGTAGGGCCCCTTTTTTGTATAAGTACATATAGCTTCTCCAACGAGAGTCTAAATTTACAGTTTGCCCAATGTACACTTTATCTGTACCGTTAAAATTTAGTTTATAAATAATTCCCATAATTTTCTCCTATAAGAACATATTTTAACATCCGAAGCTCAGAATAGCAAGTGTAATTTTTCCAGTCAAAAAGCCCGCTACATTGCTGTAGCGGGCTTTTTGTTTATACAATCTCGCAGCTTCCACCAGCGCAGGCTAGTTCGCTACTTAAGTTGATAGATTCTCCGTTATCCTCAAAGACTTTGCCAATATCGATACCTTTGAGTAAAGGTAACAATTCTTCGTAACGTTCTTTGGTAATGTCTTCAAACGGTAATTGCGGATAAGCTTCAGCGCCAAAGAAAGGAAGAACACTGATACCGTTATAGTGATCTCGGTTGCTCCACATCCACTTAGTTAAACGCTTCCACTGACCGTCTTTTACCGAAATAGTGCAAGATACGTTGTGTTGATTTACACCGTCAACGTGTCCAGGAGCTACCCAACGTACTGAAACGTCTTTTACACGCTCTAAAAGTTCTAGCATGTGTTCTGTACGAACTGTTGCCCCTTCAGGAGCTTTTTGCGGGAAACTTAGTACAACTTGATGCGGTACAAATACGTCTTGCTCAACTAGGGCTGGGGCGGCTTTCATCATGTACTGAGCTAAAGCTTCATCCTTACCGGCGCGCATGCGACGAATATAATACTCAGCATGCCACGCATGAATACCTGATGAAGTACCAAGTACTAAGCTAGTAGTTCCGGCGGGTTTAACGCAAGTAGTACGTGCAGCTGGATTAATACCAATTAACTTAGCAATGTGGAAATTTTCGTGTTTAACACAAGCTGCTGCTTGTTCCATATCTAAAGGCTCCACATTACCGGCAGCAATACCAGTCATAGAAACGCCTAGTAGTGCATCTTTCTCGCACGCGATTTTCCATTTTGGATTTAGGTAGTGAAAATCGGTGTAGCCAGCTTGCAGGGTTCCAATAAAGCTAGCGGCCGCTGCCGCGCCGTTAAAGCTAGCCTGGTCGGTGATAGCTCCGGCGTTAATCTCTGTTAGATTACACATCTGGTATGGACGCAGCGCAATTTCGCAGCAGGGGTTAGTACCCCAGTCTTTATTGTTCGTCCAGTAGACCCCCGGCTCCCCACAGCCAGATTCCTCTACACGCTTCATTAGCGCAGTAAACTCGTCTTGCGTTACTTCTCCGCGAGGTAGTACAGCCGAGTTGTTCGCACGTGCACGGGCAGGGTATGCAACATACCATGGCACCGCACCATCCTCTACAATCTTTTCTAGCTCAGCAGTATCCTGCGCGTAGCCTGTAAATTCATGTCCGTATACTGTGGTACCGAAGTATTTAAGGCTAATTGAGTAATCAGAGCTAACTGAAGCTACTTTACAAGTAGCAGACTTGCAAGTTAGCATTGCTTCATCGTCACGATCAAACAAGCAAATCATTGCAGCACGACGAATACCGCCTGCTAGAACTGCGTCAGCAATAACGCAGGCCATATCGTGAACTTCAATAGGCTCTAGTTTACGGCCTACGGCTTTACGAAGAATAACCTCTAGGTTATTGATACACGTTCTTAGAGGGTCAGGGCCTGGAGCCTGTCCGCCAGTAGTAATTAACTCAGCGCCTTTTTCACGAATATCTCGATAGTCGAAGATAGGTAGTGTACCGGCATTGAAGAAAGCCTTACAAACTACCTTAACTGCATCGCTCCAACCCACGATAGAATCTTGAACCTGAAACTTGTATTCCTTATCAGACTCTGGGGCTTTTACTTTTGGCAGCTTAGAAACGTGTCGTCGTTGTACTGAGTAGCCCATTCCAGTTCCGCCTAGTAGCAAGAACATCAGTTCGCTAAAGAAGCGTACAGATTCAGCAGGGGCGTAGGCGCAGTTGAAAATTCTGTTCTCTGCCATAAGAATGGGACGGCCCCCAAACTGTAGTGACCGCATGCTAGGCAGAACTCGCTTTGTGTATACAAAGTTAGCATATACGTCTTCAATTTGGTCTCGCATATGCGGATACTTTTCAATATGCATATTTTTATTGCGAGTAACAATCTCGGACCAATTCTCTCTACGCCCAGCTTCGTTATTAAAACGTGCGTACTTATTAAACACTGTAATATCCGCTAGGACTTGTTTATCGTTTACTTCCATAATTTACCCTTGTTGTAATTTCTAGTTCAATGAATCCCAGGTACAGCCGCCTTACGTTTCTATAAATAGCCTCTGCTGCCCTAAATCCCTTATATTCTTTGTGTAATGAGACTAGTATGTGTTTACTGCCACTATCCCACAGCAACGCAAAAAAGGCCTCGCTTGGAAGCCTTTTCTTTATAATCTTAATTTTTTCCGGTACTGCCAAAGCCGCCAGCTCCACGATCAGTATCGTACCAGTCATTATCTGACTCAGTGACTACATTAACACCGGGAGTAATAATTGGTACTAGAACTAGCTGCGCAAATCTTACGCCTTCACCTAAGTACTGTAAATATTCGGTAACATTAAGTAAAACTACTTTTAAGTCTCCACGGTAGCCTGAGTCAATAATTCCAACACTATTGGCTAGCATCAGACCTTCCCTTTGTAGGGATGATCGAGCAACTAGCAGACCTACATGGCCTTCCGGTATTGCAACCTGCACATTAGTATTTATCGTGCGCTTTTCACCGGGCTTAAACTCCCAAACATACCCCCTAGGAGTATAGAGGTCTAATCCTGCATCTGTAGGGTTAGCTCGTGTTGGCGTAATAGCATCTTCACTGCTTAGTCGAATATCAAGCTGCATTTAAAATTCTCTTTATAGTTTCGCAATTATCTTTACCGATAGCGTCTTCACTATAGGTAACTAGGTCCATTAACTGGTAGTTTCTTAAAATATTATCAGCACCAAACTCATTTACTGCTTGAAGGTACTTTTGTTTTCCTGGAATTGGAATGGCATTCGCAAGGTCGAGAGCTGAACCATAGGAGCGTACAAGCGACAAGGCCCTTGTAGGCCCAATACCAGGAATACCTGGCACGCTGTCACCTTTATCGCCTTGTAGGCACTTAATACTAATGTACTCATCCATTGTCCATTCATAATGCTCTTCCCAGTTATCTACCGTAAACTCTTTTCTAGATACTGTACTAAATCTGGATACACCATCTTGAATAAGCAAATCCCAGTCCCTGTCGGATGAAATCAGCCAAATACGTTCAAGGTTAAACTGCTCTCTATTATTAACGATAAAGGCAGCAATGTCGTCAGCCTCTACCTTATTAAAACGTAAAGTAATAAAATTAGTTTCGCTCTTAATCTTCTCTAGTGTCTGGGTGAAGCCTTCGAAGAATAACTCAAACTCTGCTTTTTCAGCTTCAGTCTGTTCAGAAAACTTATCTTTTCTAGCGCCTTTATACCCATCATAAATATTTAGGCGGTATGAGGAAGACCCCCAATCTGCAGCAATGATAATCTTTCCAGCCTTGTAAGACCTGGCTAGGCTATTTACAGTGGAGATAAACTCATCAGCAAAATCAAATTGACCCTTATGCTTCCAGCGAAATGATAGGTTAAGAGCATCAACTACTAGGGCGGTAGTTGATGCTAGCGTATTGTATTGTTTAAAAGTGGTTGTCATAGATTAATTATACACGTTATTGAATGTATTGTCAAGCAATAAATTTTGGTTTCTCATACATAATATAATCATCTAAATTTGCTACGTAGAACTCATGGTTTAGGACGCTTATAAAAACGTACCTATAGTTTGCTGAAGGCATCTCCCTATACGCTGCAAATAACTTACTCCTATCGTGCTTAAAGATAAGTAAGGGCTCTTTACCTACTTGATTGCTTTCACGAATAGTCTGCTCCCAGAACTCTATAAGTTGTGGGCTTTTATGAGTAAACAGTCCCGTATTAAAATGGTCATCTTTGTAATGTTTTACTTCTACGCAGAATAGGTTCTTTTCATTAGGTACGTACAGGTCCGCTTTTAAACCGTGCTTTTCATCTAATGCACCTGACCCTGGTACTCTCTCCCACTTTAACCCCGTCAGTTTTCTCAACGCATCCCTTGCTAGCGTCTCTGCTCTAGTACCTTTCTCCTTGCTAGGGTTACTTGACATTACGAGTTCTCCAAGGGACTTGGTAGTCTATTTCTGCAATAGGTCCAGGTAGGTCTGGGTAGCTAGTACCCTTTAAAATTAATCCAACGCTATTCCTAGATACTCCAGTACTTTCAGCTAACTCTGTTAGGTTAACTCTACTACCTGAGTTAGCAAGCTCGTATACTTTCCACCTAAGTTCCACTACCTGTTCGTCAGTTAGCTTACGACGATTTGCTACTTTATTAACTGTAAGGTTTTTAGAGGGGGCCCCTTCAACTGACTTCCAGCGAGCCCCAGTAGTAATCTTAGAGATTACTTTATTTGTGCAGCCATACATTTCGCCAAGAGCTTTCTGGGTAACTCCTCCAGCAGCATACATTAGTCTTATAGTACGTATATCGTCTTCAGTAAATTTACTATTCCAGTGCTCTTCCCCTTTATTTGTAGCCTCCCCTGTAGCAACGGAGCCTATAAGCTTATTGCAAACTATTAACCTATTGAGAGAAAAGGCTTCTTGTATGGCTAAAGCTTCAAGTTCCTCAATATTAGTTCTACTAGTATCTTGGTATACTATTTTAAACTCAAAGGTATCTACCCCTAGCAGGCTTAAATAGTGCCTAAGCAGCTTGTTGCTGCTTTCTCGTTTATGCTCCCGGAACCTGGCATTTACATCAGACGATATACCTATATAAATAATAGGGTGTACCCTATGCCTAATAGTGTATAATGTTTCCATTATTCAATCCTCGAAATCTTGTCTTCTTTAACTACCTGTACTTTTTCTAGTAGAGGGTGTGAGAAGCCATGTGAAACTAAAACAGTATTAAGGCTAGTTTCACCTAGTAATACTTCGATTAACTTTTCTTTCCCATCAACGTCTAGGTTCTCAATTACTTCGTCTAGGAAAAGTAAATTAATCTCATGGTTAGAGGTACTTTGTAGTAGTTTACGAATACCAAGCAGAGCAGCCATATTAACTCTAGCACGTTCTCCATTTGATAATTCTACAATTTCTACATCTAGTCCGTTGTCTGTAATTACTACATTTAACTTATCTGAGCCGGAGATTTGGAAGGTTAACTGGAACCTGCCGCCACTAAGTTCCCCAAGATACTCATTTGTCAAGGCCTCTAGGTCTTTTACTAAGCACTCAATCTTATAAGCTACTAGGCCTGAGGTACTAAAGGTCTTAACCAGTACTTCTAGCTTAGCCTTACTTTCTTCTAGTTGACGTAGTTCACTAGAATATATACCGTGCTCTTCTTTATACTGAGACTCTAACTCTAAGATTAATTCTATTTTTGAATTATGCTTATTTACTGAGTTATTATATGCAGTAGCTTCTACAACAGCTTTTTGCTGCTCAGCCGCAACAGACTCTAGGGCTGCTCGCTCCGCGAGTAAATCAGCGGCATCTAAAAGTGTTGAAGGTAAAGAAGGATCGTATAGGCTGTGGTACGTCTCAAACTTTTCAGTTATACTAGCCGCCTTGTTCCAATCTTCTAGAGCTTTGTTTAGTTGTGATAGTTTGGTGTTAGCTGCTTGTTCTAGTACTGTAGCGCATTTTACGGCCTTTGCAGCTTCATCCACTATTCCTTTGATTTTAGCGGAATCAAGATGACTGTCACAAGTAGGACAAGTAGCTCCAAGCTTCGAAAACCTACTAATAATTTTCTGCTGCTGTTCTGTAGCGTACTTAGCTTCGGCAATAGTGCTTTGATAGGTACCCCTATTAGAGTCGTCTGGTTTTTCTACTTTAGAAGGCACAGTAATACTATCTAATACCTTCTTGTAGGTATTATTCTGGCTAATTTGTTTATTCTTTTCAGCTAGCGTCGCTATGGTGGCTGAAATCTCTGCGACTTTAGTCTTAATAGTCGGGTCAACAGAGGGTACTTCTACTGCGCTTTTAAGCGTAGTATCTGCCTTAGAGTTATCAAGTAGCCACTTAGTAACTACATCCAGTTTAGCACTAGTTACTTTAATATTGGTATCTACTTCTTTAAGCATAGCCTTGAAATGTTCACCGGCTACTAGATAGCTAGACTGGTTTAAAAGCTCAATTAAAAACTTTTTACGTTGAGTATCCGTAGTAGTTAAAAACTCCAAGCTACTAGCGCTAGACTGGCTCACGATCTGTGTAAAAGTCTTATGGTCTAGACCTAACAGCTCCTCTAGCTGCTTATAAGTACCTGTAGCCGTGTGGGAAGAAATATCAACGCCATTCTTTTCTAACTTTACTGTCTGAGTACTGCCCCTTTTAACTTGGATAATGTACTCATCATTACCCACGCTGAAGTCTACCTCTCCTGTATAAGACTTAGCTCCCGAGTACCTGTTAAGCACTGCGCTCTTTTTTACGCCCTTAGAGTTTTTATTGAAGAGGATTTCTTCTAGAATTAGGCCGATGCTAGTCTTGCCGTATCCGTTTTTACCTAACAGCTGTGTTAGTGGACTTCTCTCAAAGTCTATTTCGTTATCTGGGCCATATGAAAACATATGGCTCCAGCGCATTTTCTTTAGTTTAATCATTAGGTCAGGTACTTACGAAGATTAGGTAACCCCTCGAACTGGCCTCCAGAGTCTAGGACCACATAAGGTACGCTGCGTACACTAGGATTCTTAGCCCAGAAGGCGTCTTTAGTAATATCTTTTCCGATTACTAGATAATCTACAGAGTAGCCCTTTAAGGTTAAAAGGGCCTGCGCGACTTTACAGTTAGGGCAGCTTTCAGTTGAATATAATGTTGCTTTTTTCATTGTCAAATACTCCTAGTACTTTCTCTACATAATCATTATCTAAAGCTAAGATGTATAGCATATACTCTTTCGCCTCGTCGCGTAACGACATTTTGGGGTCTAGAATTAGGGCGGTCTCTACGTTACGCTTTACAAGCTTCTTATCCACCACACCCGAAGTCTCTAGATTAGCTAATTCTGCTAAGGAACCTTCTACTTCATAAACTGTGTGATGGTACTCCGTCACTGGAGTAGGTTCTCCTGCCTTTACAGATTTACGAATAAGCTGAGGAACTTCAAACTTATGCCAGGTATGCTCTAAAGTATCTGTATCTAGAATCAGAAAGCCCGTGTCAACCAAATCGCGATGAAATGAGGTAGTAATAGGAGACCCAGGATACAGAATATTCCGCTGACTATTGCTGTAGCTATGGAGGTCACCTGCGAGGACGACTTTCCATCTTTCAAAGAGTTCAAGCGGGAATTCTGGTTTGACATGTGGGGGAATTTCTCCTCTAACGTGAGTTATAAGAATATCTCCGTGAAAGTCTACATCTGCTGGGTGATACTCTTTTAGCTTATTATAAGGTATATAGTCAATACCTTCTTCATCAGTATGAAAATCGTCAATGATTTGTACTAATGGATTAATTCTTTTTACTGACTTCTTAAAATGCGTTAAAAAGGTAGTAGTCTTTTTTAGGCTCTCATGGTTGCCCGGGATAATAAGTGTAGGTTTGGTAAATACCGTGATAAAGTCGTAGAATAACTCTACTTCCTGCATATTCGGTACTTTATCGAATACGTCGCCACCGATAATCCACTTATCTACGTTATAGTTCCACTTAGCAATTTCTTCAAACAACTTATGAAATCTATTAACTGCCCAGGATTCTGGTACAGACTTTTGGCCTACTTTAATGTGTACGTCAGCTATAAATCCTATATTAGACATACTCCTCCCATTCTTCTGGTAACATACAATTTTTAGGTGCGTTTTTAAACATTGGCGCAATCTGCTCGTCTTTATGCCCGGCCAATCCACACCCTACGCGAGTAACTAGGAACTCAATATCAGGGTGGTCGGTGGCGTACTGTAGGAACTCGCTAACGTGCTGTTGAATAACATTCAACGGTAAAGAACGTAAATACCCGTCTTTTGTAGGTATCGCATAAGCGTTGCCCTGCTTACCTTTACCAACTCCATACCTGGCCCCGTAGTGGTTTCTAGCATATAAGGCGGCCCCTGCGCCGTGTCTACCAGCGTAGTTGCTACCAAATACGAATACAATTTTTTCGTCTCGCATAGATAAAAAAGCCCCTGGGCTTATTAAGTCCAAGGGCTATTTAGTAGGTTACAGGTCGCTAGCGGCTTCTTTATCAGTACCGGAATTTTCGTCATCTTCCGGAGTTGTGATCTTAACTAACTGAGCCATTACTTCCTCAGGAGTTGGGCGTGGGTAAATTTCTGCGATTGGCTTAGCTACCTTAACTGCTTCTAGCTCTGCACTGGTTAATGCACGCTGCTTGCACTTTAGCACTTGTACGGTGTACTCTACGTTATAAACGTGAGGGCCAGTCTTAGCGCGCTTAAATACAATATCAAAGCCAGTTTCGGGGTCTGTAGGGTCAAGACTTAACTGACCAGCTACGTCTTGAATCTGTGCTAGTAGTTTACGCTTTAAAGGAATAACCTTAACCTTGCCATCCGCAAGGTCAATACCCTGAATAGTATATGACCAGTCAGGGCGGTTAGCCTTACCGTCTTTACCAGTGGGGAAGAACTTAAGTACGTGATCTGGCTCTACGTTAGTAAAGCGTTCCTTATCACGGTCAAAAGAGAGACATTCTACTGGTAAGTCCTTACCCTTAACCGTAGGGCACCAGTACATGTAGCGAGGTAAAATATCGCCAAACATGCGGAAAGATTGCTCTCCGTCCTTATATTGAAATAGGTCTACGCTGCTCTTTGCTGCTCCGCCCTTTGATTCTGAGAATTTCATTTTTAACCTTGATTTAAGTTGTGTTGTGGTTGCTGCTCAAACAGCATTATTGCTGTTTAGAGAATAATTATACAATATTTTTTTCGTTAGAACAAGTATATTTTTTACTGGTAAAAGCAGCCTCTTCAAGCGGAAACACTAGTGAGTGGTTTCCTATTACTTCTACCAAAGGGTTTAAGCGTACTAAGTCTAACTCCATATCCGGCCACAGGTCTAATTCTACATGCCTATACTTAAATAACTTATAGTTAGTATAGCTTCTTAGAGAAGTAAGCTGTAGGTACATTAGTTTGTATGCCAAATCCTGCGGAGCGTCTATTAGGCCCTTAGGATTGAGTAAGAAGTTATGTCCCTCAAATATACCCCTAACTCTAGCATTTACTCTTAAGTGCTCCTCTTTTGTGTTTTTCGACATATAGAGCAAAGCCTTTAATAATACTATAGAGTTAGTCTTTAATCTAACCGCTTCAGATTGAAGCCTTGAGTAATTAAATATTACCAGTCTATTACTGGGATATGCCATATCTTTTTAAGCCCTCTATAGCAAAAGATAAGGATAGTAACTAAAAGAGTAACTAAGTTAATTCCTGGAATTATCCAGAAAAATATCCAAGTAAGTAGAGCCCCTATAGTTATTGTAGGTACATAGTAGTTTTCAGCTAGTACCTCTAGGTTCGGATCTTTTGCGTACCTTTGTTTAGCTTTCTCTCTATTTCTATAGTCCACGTAAACCAGTGTACTTATAGAGTAAAAAGACATTGTACTTATAAGCCCACTAATTGCTATTAGTACACCAAATAGTTCTATATTCATATTTGTCTCACGTTCCAGCCTTGGCCAGTATAAAATTCTAGCCTACTTTCATATTGAGGCCCTGTAGAGCCACCTTTAAGTTTTATATCCACAATAATAGGCTGTAGCTTATCTGGATACTTTCTAGTTACTCTAGCGGTTAGCTGATCTAATAATACTTTATTACCGCTAGGTTGTGGCATTACTACACAGCTTAATATATTAACGGAAATACCTTCTGAAAATATACTTCTACTAGCTACGATAAAGTCGTAGTCTTCTTTTAACCTATCACCAATATTGTCCCTATCTCCCTCGCTACCCGTAATTAGGAGGGCTCTATCTCCTAAATACTCAGCCACGTTCTTTAAGAAATCAACACGGTCAGCTACTACAAGTACCTTATGCCCTAATTTTGCATAACTTTTACAAATAGTAGTTACTGTCTTTTGATATCCTGGGTCGTAGAGTAGAGCATTTATCTTAGTAGCCCAATCCCCTTCTCTAGGGAAAACTATTCCAGTATTTATAACATGCACCTCAGGATGCATGACATTGGCTGGAGCCGGTCTAAACACTAGTGTCCCAAATAGGTCTGGAAACATAACGTGTTTACCATCTAAACGCTCCATAGTACCTGATAGGGCTACTCTATACCTAGCATGTGATCGATTTACGACATCGCTAAAGCTACTAGCCGGACAATGGTGAGCCTCGTCTAGAATAATAGTTCCAAACTCTTTCTCAACTTTATCAAATACTTTGACCAAAGTTTGAATATTGGCTATAACAATAAAGTGGTCTTCAATGTCAAACTGGCCTGAGCCTATTACCCCAGCAGGGTAATCAAATAGCTGTTGAACCTCTTTTTCCCACTGCTTCCTTAGGTCTACTGTATGTGTTACAACTAAGGTCTTCTGACCTAGCTTAGCCGCTAAATGAAGAGCAGCGAAAGTCTTACCCCACCCAGGCTTTGCATTAATAAAACAACTGTCGTTGGCGCCGTCAACGACTTCCTGCTGATCGGCTCTTAAGGGGATTTTTGGAGAGGGGAAGGGCACTGAATTGTACACCCTCCTATCCTCCACGACATAACCCTCAGGCACTAGGTCTGCCCGCCCCTGCGGGATTGATATAACTGTAGGAGAAACTATACTATAGTTCTTAATAGTCTCTACTTTATCAAAAGCAGGAGTAGCTCCTTTTTTGCGTATCTTATACGTTAATTTAGAGTAAATCTTTTTTAAGCCTTCCCTATCCTTTGGGGGATTTAAATAGATTTTATTGCTAATAATTGCTTTCATACTTTTCTATACAAAAACTTAGCCCCTGGCAGGCAGTATCCATAGAAAAGCCTAATATTACCAGAATACATTATTAGGGCTTGATGTTCAAGGCTAGGGGGTCCGTATAAGGACCTGAAACGAGTAGCTTCCCCTTCAACGTCTAGTATAACGTAACCAGTTTTTTGGTAGGTGGCTTTTATCTTTTTAGCCTCTAGCTTAAATTTGCTAGTTCTAGGCAGCTCAAATAATACACCTTTAGAGTCCAGCCACATAGTAGCACCCTTGGAAAGCTTAACAACTTCCCCTAAGGAGAAGCAGGCTATCTTAAAGTTAAAGAGTTTTTCACCTCTAATAGCTAATTTAAGCCGCCTACGCCCTAGGGTAGGCTGTAGAATTTTTAGGTCGTCTATTAATGTACGACTGTACTTGTGGGTTTTATTTGAGTAGGTTTCGTAAAACCTAACTCCCTCTTCCTCAGACGGCGGGCCCGGTAGCTTGTACACGGGATAGCTTATCTGCGACAAAAGTGTAATGTTCGTCCCATTTTCCAAATGAATAGTCCTGTCCAACTTCCTGGTCTACCCCAATAGGACACCCAGGAATGCTGCAACCCCAGTCTTTTTGGGTGTTGCGTTTTAAGATTTCACAGTAAATAGTAACTTCGTCATCAGGTACTAGAGCTACAATAGAGTCATGCACTAACATGAAAATGCGCGCTTTCATCTTCTTTTCTAGCAGCTCGTAGTGTGTTTCAATCGCGCCTAGTAAGTTTACGTCGCTACATAGAGACTGAATTTCTGAGTTAATGCCTGAGCGAATCTGACTAGCTGCAATGCCTTTATCACTACTGAATACATTAGGCAGCCTGCGCTTACGACCAAAATAGCTGTAAGTGTACCCATTAGCCTGGATAAAGTCTTTACGACTTCCTAGCCATTGTTTTAACTTACTAAATGTACTAAAGTAGGTGTTAATGTCGTCTCTAGCCTGGCCTACTGAGTACGTTTCTTTGCTACCACTTTCTTGTAAAGATTCTGTAACAGTATCGGCTACCTTCTGAGGGCCTGAACCATATAAAATCCCGAATGAAATAGCTTTAGCTGATTGTCTTAAGGTCTTGAACTTCTTTTTAACCTCATCTGGCGTACCTGGCAAGTTAAATACCATTTTAGCAATAGAAGAGTGGAAGTCGCCGCCCTCTAAGAATACCTTCTGTAGGTTCCTATCTCCAGATAGTACTGCCGCGTAGTACATTTCACCAGTAGCCAAGTCTTGTGAGACAATCTTAAAGCCTTCTGGGGCTACAATACAGCCCTTAATAATAGGGTCATCACGAGGAATCTGCTGTGCGTTAAACTTACCTGAACTAGAAAGACGCCCGGAAGTCACGAAAGTATTATTGAAGCTGGTCCTAATCCGTCCGTCTTTGTCCACGGACTTAACTAGATTTTCTAGGTACGTGCCACGAATCTTACCCATCTTACGGATTTTAAGCAATAAAGCGGGTAAAGGATGTTGTTTAGCTAACTCGGTTAGCGCTTCTGCGTCAGTACTGATTTGACCAGTATCGGTTAACATCCCTGTAGGTGTTAGGTTCAAATAATCAAATAGCAGCTTACGTAGCTGGATTACTGAATTAGGATTGAAAACAGCTTGCTCAGCTTCGCAGTATGCCTGCACTTCCGGAGACTCTAATAGCTGCTGTTCTGCCTCTGCAATGTCCCTATTTAATAACTCTAGTGCAGCTTTTAGACGTTCTAGGCTAAACGGGATACCTACTTCTTCCATGTCGCACAAGAACATGGTACTAGGCATCATAAGCTTTTTATAAGCCCCCCAAATTCTAGGATTCTTAGCAAAGGCGTCTATGAACTTGTGGTAGATAATCCAGGTTACCGCAGTATCCTTAGCAGCATAAGGCCAGATAATCTCAAACGGAATTAAATCGTAAGTAAAATCTTCTCGCTTAATTCCATGCTCTTTGCAGTATTTAGCCTTAAATAGGTCTAAGTCAGCGTCATAGTCACCATAGTTAGTGTATTTCTGCGCCAGATGCTTTAAGCCATGTGCGTCATTCTCGTCTAACACGTAGTGCATGCACATAGTATCATGTAACTTATCTAAGTTTGTAAACTTAATGCCTAGATGGTATTCGATCATCTTACGGTCATACTTTAAGTTATGCATTACCGTAGTACGGGTATCTGCTAACTCTTGCAAAATATTTAGGTGACGTTCATCTAGAATATCAGTTAGAATGTAAACACCTTGATCTCGTTCGTGTGTTAGGGAAAGTCCTAGCACATATCCGTTACGTGGGTAAAGCGCAGTACCTTCCGTGTCCCAAGCAATTACTTCATATTGCGGGTTATTTTTAAGTAATGTTAAGTACTCTAAGGCCTCTTCAGAATTATAGATTCCTCGACCATTAAAGTTTAAAGACTTAATCTCTCCAGATACGATCTTGTGAATCTTAATTAGGGCCAATTCAAACTCTGGCTTAAGCTCAGGTTTGAAGTGCAACATTCCTGGATTTTGGATTGATACAAACTTATCGGCTACTAGCGTTCCCCATAGCGTAGAGGTAGTTTTAATACCTGCGTAATGACTAGCGGCTTCACTACCCACGCAGATAACTAAGTCGTACGGGGTTAAATCAATTTCTAGGTCAATGTCTCGTTTAAGAACCTTCTTACCTGCCGGTACTGAACTGCACATTTGTACTAGTTCAAAGTCAAACTTAAAGTATTCTTTGTATTTGTTACGGCTTGGGGCTTTTTCGATTACTAGAATTTTACTTTTCATCTTCTATCTTGGCCTCGCAAATGGTGCAGTAGTAGGTAGGTGGAAGAGTACGTCCAAATTCATCTTCAGTAAATACCGCTCTTACTGTAGGATGCTGGCATAGTTTTCTAATTTCTTCGTTATTACTTTCAATAGTCTTTTGTAGGCGAGTAATATGCTCAACAATTCCTTGGTTTGTTTTTTGCAGCCCTATGATTCTTGTAATATCTAATCTCATAACTTGTACTTATTCCTTAATTCGTCTACTTCACTCTGCGTTAACACCCCAGGGTCTTTGCCCTCCGGCAAATAGCCTACGATAACTCCAAAACCTTCTTGTTCGATAAGGGGCTTTAGCTCACTACTTGCTTTTTGGCCCGCAGTATCGTTATCAAGCAGCAGCAATACATTTGCTACACCTTGAACTCTTAAAGGTAATAGTTGCTGCTTTACGGTGTTCTTTAGTGTACTCACACCAAATATGCAAGATACATTAGTTAAACCTTTGTCTAGCAAATTTGCTAGATCAAAAATACCTTCTACAAGAACTACAGTCTCGGGCCTATTAGGGTATACAGAAGGGTACATAGGTACTGGAGTACCCGGAGGATAGCAGTAGTATTTATCCTTACCGCTAGTATCCCCGTTTACTTTTCTACCAATGTACGCTACTGTCTTATCCTCTAAAGACTTGACAGGAAAGAACAGTCTATCTGTCAAGTTTCTATCCATAGAGGGAGTAGTAAACGCCCCTAGGGCCCTGAAAGTCTTGGCTGCGATGCCCCTATATACTTGCTGAAAGGGCACTTGCTGGGCTGGGAAGGCAATGTCTTTAGAAGAGTCGCGCAGTGCTCTAAGCTTTTCCCTAAGCGAGATTGTCTTTAAGCTAACTACGTTATTCTTAATCCCATAGAAACTGAAGATGTTGCCTCTAAAAGAACAGGCAAAACAGTGCATCAGCCCTGACGTCCTATCGACGCGCAGGGAGGGGCTTCTATCTTTGTGCTCAGGGTTTAAGCACTTGATTAGGTAATCTCCACCTGACAAGGTGAAGTACAAGTCCTGCTTTCGCAGTACATCTTCTACTAGAGGATTGGAGTTCGGTGTCATTATACTTCCCAGGGCGGCCTATCAGAAGCCCCTTCTTGTGGCTCGTTAGATACTACTTCTTTCTTACTGCGTTTCTTTGGCTTATCTTCTTCTGCTGCGGGCTTGGCTCGCTCTACTGGTTGTGGAGAGATACGTAGGGTCTTCCAGTTAATCTTCGAAGCACATGATACGTCAGCAGAGCCGCGAATCTTGGTAGTGTCGAAGTTAATAATTCCTTCTTCTTTTGCGCCTACTGAGCATATAACGCCAATATCAGCAGCGTCTAATAGACCTTTTGCAAGCCTAGCTTCTCCGGTAGCATCGATCTGGTAAGGACTTACTATGCTTACATCATGCTTACGTCCAACGTTTTTAAGCCCTTTTGATAGTTCGATCTGCGTTTTCCAATCGTACATATCTTTGCCTTCCATAACCATTTGGTTTACGTAGTCTACTACTGCTAGGCGGAATTTATCACCGTATTTGGCTTTTAACTTACCAATATGTAGGTCTACAGCTGTAAGGCTTAGATTTCGGTCATCAATAACAATCAAAGGATTATCTACTGGAATACACTCTCTTAGAAGCCTGCGTTCTAGACGTACAAGGTTTTTATGGCTTAAGAATTCTTTAAAAGCTTCATCATAGTCCTTATACATACGGGCTCTGGTAAGAGCCACAGCAGTTAGTTGCTCCTCGCTATACTTTTGTACTTTTACCGCGGAGTGGTCCACTCCAGATAGCATAGCCATCATACGCTGGTAAGTTTCTATAGCCGTCATTTCAATACTAAAATACGGACATACGAAACCAGCTTCGTACTCGTTTACTGCTATGTTAGCAGATAGGACTGATTTCCCAGACCCACGTCTACCACCAAGCAATAATAGCTCTCCCGGAGCGAGATTACCAATGCTATTATCAAAATCGTTGTTAAAACCTAGAGGTACTCGGCCTGCGCCGATCTGATCCTCTTCTTTGAAGAACTCCATATCTGAGGAGCTAACAACTTTTTCTGATTTTAACGTCTTATCGTCTAGGTAAAAGACGATTTCTGATAGACGTTCTTTAATTTCTTCCGAGTCATATACTGGAAGCTTTTCAATAAATTTGTCTAGTTGATTAATTGTCTCTGTTTGAGTGTATTGATCAATTAGTGCGTCGAACGCTACATCAGTAGGTACGTCGTCTGCTTGAGCTAATCTAAGTACTGCAAGGGTCTTTAAAGCCGGACCTTCCCGAAGAACTAGCTCCAGTTCTTCAAAAGAAGGGACGCTAGCATATTTTTCGTAGTGCTTACCAATAGCACTATATAAGTTGGTGAAGGCAGGGTCAATGTATGCTAGTTTAAGCTTAGCCCAAAGGTCAACGTTCTTTTCTGTAAGTAGCTTATTTAAAATTACAGCACTTACATCCATACGTTACTGAACCTTGGATTCGTTTTCTAAAATTACCTGATCTATGATCTCGGCTACTTTATTTAGTGTTTTGGCGCGAAGTTTTGAAATTTCGGTGTTGTAGTCCGTTCCACGAGCGAACCATAGGCTCAGCTGTTCGTGGGTAAGTAGCTGGTGTAAGGCAAAAGTCAAATAGTCGTCTGGTAAGGTGGAATCAGGAGTGCACTTTACCTGCACATGTGAACCGAAGGCTTCTTGGGCGTTCCGTACAACTTCTTCTACCGTCAGTGAGTGCTGATCGTGGTACTTGATATTAACTAACATATAATCCCAAAAAGAAAAAGGGCAGAGTGTTTAGCTCCGCCCTTGGGTCACCTATTGATTAGGCTGCTGCGCGCTTGCCTTCAGCCTTTTCCTTCTTGGCTGCACCGTCATGGTCGGCTACTTTAACGCCGCGACGAGTTAGCAAGGTCTTAACACCGCGCTCGCTCTTACCAGTAGCGGCTGCAATCTCGGCAACCGTCATGGTAGCGACAGCAGCGCCTAGGGCTTCTACTGGGTCAACGCTGTTCTTAGCGTGGCTTTCCTTCTGGGCAGGAATCTTAGCGATTGCGCCTGAGCGGCTCATGCTGAGAGCCTTACCACGAACGCTAGCGATAGTCTTATTAAGAGCCGCAGCGATTTCTTCAATAAACTTACCAGCGTTAACTAGGCTGATAAACTTGGTTTCTTCGGCTTCGCTGTAAGTGCGTACAGCTTCAACCTTTTCTGCTGGCTTAACTAGGCCAGTTAGTTCCATTGCAAGCAATTTGCCTTGTACTTGCTTAGCGGTGAATTCCCCGCCTTGGAAGCCTTCAGCAATTTCCTTATAGGTAAGGTTATTTGCATTAGCTTCTACGAATGCCTTAAGGGCAGCCGCTTGTTCGTCCGTGAAGGTAGGAGCCTTTACGGTGGCCATTGAGGCAACAGTAAAGCCTAGCTGGCGTAGCTTAGCAGCGACTGAACGGTCACTGACTTCTAATTGTTCTGCTAGAGCAAGAACGCTAGCTTTCGATACAGGGTTTTCGCTGTTTGCAACTGTGGTTAGAGCGGCTACTGCTGAATCGGCCCACTTCTTGGTTTTGGCTTCGGTCATATGTGTTTAACTTTCTAGAAAGGATTTTAGGTTGTGAATAATTTTAATGCCGTACTGGTCTGCCTTTACTCGCTTTGAGCTACCATCATTTGCTTCATCTACTAGAATGCCAAGGGCTTTAGTAACTGAATCAACTGGAGTATATCCTGCTGCAGTAAGGGCTTCGTGTGCTAGGGCTTTTGTTTTGTATGAGGTTAATTTACCCGTAATACACACTGTAGTGCCGACACTATTACTTGATGTGCCAGTAGAACTGGACTTGAATGAAAAAGGTAAGAACTCACGAATTTCTTTTAGATCGGTGTTATACCATTCTAGTAAGTTATTCGTTGCCTTCTCGCCAATACCTGCTTCTTTACACTTTTCAGCCGTTAACTCGTCAATATGACTAATAACTGAGCATAGTTTCTTACTAATTGTTTCCCCGACTAAAGGGATAGAAAAAGATGCAATAACTACGTGTAAGGGTGAAGCTTTTGATTTCTCTACTTCTTCGAGTAGTTTTTCCGCTAATTTATCGCTACCTAAGGCTGCGGCGAAGTCCGCTTGCTCTAAGTAGAAAATTTCTGAAATATCAGAAAGGGCTAACTTCTCTAAGCTTTTAGGGCCTAGACCCTTGATACCTAGAACTTTTACAAAATGCTCAAGCTTTTTTGATAGCTGCGCGCTGCAAGAGACATTTTTACAGAAAAGCTGGTCATTTACCAGCACTAACGTTGAGTCGCAGCAGGGGCAGTTAGTTGGAATTTTGATCGGTGTTAAAGCCATGCTGTTTCTCAATTAACTAAGACGTTATTGTATAATTTTTTTCTTACAACAGCAAGTTCACTTTTTTGCTGGAGCAGTGGAGATATACTCATTGACAAGTTTCTCAAGTGTCCTAGCCGCATCGGTATGAAAATAGGTAGAGGAACTACCAGTGGTTCGGTGAAATGCATTTAGCCTAGCGAGGCTGTTGATAATAGTATCTTTTACTTCTTCGCTTATGGGGTCTACACCTTCTCGCCACGTGTACAGGTGTAAAACCTCTTTTCTATGCGTAGCCCAGCTGTGTACTTTATCGACACAAAACCTGATAGTAGCATAGATAGAGCCTACCACAGCAAGTTTATACACTAGGTACCCTGCTAGAATCCACAGGGCAGTTGCAGGTAGCTGCAAGACTAGTTCAATTAGTTGTTTTAGCTCTTCCATTATGCGCTGATTTTATGTGTAATACAAGGGATAATTTCGCCTGCTCTAATTAAAGCAACCCTGTCTCCGATACATAGGCCCAACATTTCAATAAAACCGGGGTTATTGAGAGTTGCGCGGCTAACAAGAGCGTCTCCGATATAAGTAGGCTCTAAGATAGCTACTGGAGTGACCTTACCTGTTTTTCCTACCTGCCATTCAACGTCTAGCAGTGTAGTTTCCACTGCCTCTGAACGCTCTTTTAGAGCGTACGCACCGCGTGGGTGTTTAGATGTGTAGCCTAGGCCATAGAAAGTGGCGTATTCATTGATTCTAAACACTAACCCATCACTAGGATAGATTTTATCCAGGTCTTTGGAAAGGCAAGTGGTAAATCCAGCTTTCTCTAGGTCACGCATATCTACGTCGTACCAGGGGCCTAGTCCTTTAGCTTCTGCGGTACGCACAGCGTAGGCTACGAAAGTAACTGCTCGTGTACTAAACTCGTCGGTAGACTTTAAGTTTAGTGAGCCATTGGCATAGTTACGGCTGTTTTCAATAGCCATAGGGGCAACCAGCTCACCGTCAATTTGAATGATCTCAAATCCCTCGTACTTTTTAGGTAACTGCTTAGGAATTTTATTGGTTGCTTCAAAGTGCCTAGTTACGTCCTGGCCTTCTGTACCGTCACCGCGAGTAAGACTGCGAACATATTTACCATAAATATATAGGTGAGAAACGGCACCGCCATCTAGCTTTACAGAGCACACTTTGTTCTTGTACTCTTCCAATGGTTTCTTGCTCTCGCCCTCGTAATACTTCTGCAAGCTGTAAAGCCCAAATACGTGTTTACCAGTCTTACCTTCGGCCGGAGCGCCGAGGCTGGTGTAGCCGCAAGAGTCGGCTAGAGCATCAAACTGCGCGTCGGAAATAATAGGCGAACCATTGTAGTAGTGACGACTGGCATTATTTAAAAACTCGATTAGTTTGTTCATGTTAGTATTATACCAACTTTTTACTTATTTTCAATATCAGAATTTTCTGCTAGAGCTGCAAAGTACTTAGTAAGTGCCTCGTCCTTATCTGCCTTCGTGGCAATTTCCATTAAGCCTTCTAGCAAGTTAGTTAGCGAAGGTACCGTTAGTGGAAATGTAGCTCCTTCTTTTGAAGGAATATACTCTTCTTCAAAAGAAAGAAAAAACTTACGAATATTTAGATATACTACTCCGCGAAACTCAGATACTGTAAGGCGGTACTGGTACGCCTGTTCTTCATTGGTATATAGCACCTTTTGTACTATATACTCCCTGTCCTCGTTATAGGTATCGCTCATTCATCATCTCTGCAACGCTGCTTTTAATTTCATCAGAGCTCTGTGATAAAGCGTCAGCTACTTTTCTGTCTACCAGACACTCTAACTGTTTTACCAGTTCCATTGCTGCTGTTAAGTTAGGTAAATTTAGCTCTAGAGAACGGTATGCAGAACCGAACCCTATTACTAGTGTTCCGTCCGTTACTCCTGGAGCAGTAGAGCTATTAGTCCACTGCCATTTAAGTTTACATGCTGTAAGTTTCATACGCTAAACATTTGATCCATAATAGTGGTAACATCATCAGCCAAGTCATACGCGCCTCGTTGCATTAATTTTTGCCTTAGGCCTAGTAATGGCTGCTTAAACTCTCCAAATACTTCATTTATGATACTCTCCTTACTCCGCTTGACTGCTAAGGCATGAACTTCACGGTTAGAGTCTAGAAGACACTCATCAATAAAAAAGTTCGTAGAAAACTTAGCGGATACTCGGTATTCTTTATACGATCTACTATGGGGGCCACTCCCCTCTTTAACTTCTAGACAAGGGAGGTGATACGGCCCGGTAAACGCTGCTCTTTTATGGGTAGCATAGTCTGTTAGGTTTTTTCCTAGTTTGCTCATAGTATAACCCCTAATTCTTTAAGATGCTTCAACGAGGCAAGCTCCCAAACAGGTTGATATGCGCATTGTTGCCACTTTTCGCTAAGTAGCCAAATTCTATAAATGCGGCCTTTGGGATACTTTTCGCTGTCCGCAGAGTCGAAAAAAGACTCGATACGCGCCGTACTATCGTAGCGCATAGAGTATACAATTTCTCCTGGTGTGAACCTATCCGACATTGCCGCTTCTGGCACAAGCTCCGGTTTATCATAGTTAAAGCTCCTGCCACGGCGAGGTACTGCGTTAGAGTCTAGAATAGACTCTACAAAGGATGTACCTCTGTACAGCGTATCCGCAATTTCCTTAACAGGCTTACCAGCTAAATACTCTACGATAGAGTATTTAATCTCATCAATAGTGGCTGGCTTACCCCTTAAAGCTTTACGTCTTTGTTCGTTCCTGGCTTTCTTACTCTTGTATTCCTCAATAAGCTTACCTAGCCTAGTAGTATTATATGCGATCTTTAGAATTTCGCAAGCCTCTTTCTTGGTAATCGGCTTAATACCCTCTTCAGGTTCTAGTAGAGAAATGACACGCTCAATAGTAGCCGCGTCGAGTGTTTCTTCGTCAGTGTTTTTTGATTTGCGTACCATATATACAAAAGTAAAGGGCAGCACTAGGCTGCCCTTATATTAAAAGAGTGAGGCTAGGTAAACTGCGGCTTTACCAGTCAGCTTATCTAGGATTTCGTCTTCAACTGGCTTGCCCATGGCTTCGATCTTGGCCTTTAGTGCCGCAATTGAATCTTCCTTAGAAACACGCTTAGAACCCGTCCCTGATGAGGCTTTGCCGCCCTCTGAGGTGGTCTTCGCAGTTCCGGTTGAAGCCGCTTCTTCCTTTTTTACATAAACCTTGCCCTGCATAAGTACAAGACGAACGCCGTTAGCAGTAAGCTCTAGTTCTTCTGCAATTTCCTTACAGATTTCAACAGAGGTTTCTGGAGTGGGTGTACGGCTTAGGTACATGTCCGTAACTTTTTGCTTTAGCTCGGGGGTCCATTGTGATTGTGTAGTCATATTACCTTAGTGTAGTGTTTTAGAATTAGTGAGAGCTTTAGAGCAAGAAATAATTAGTTCTTGCTCTAAAAGCTTATTGTAAGCGTAGACGTAGCATGTAAGAATATTAAGCAATAACTCTGTTTCTACTTCGGATACAGAGTTCGCTACGTCTTCTTCGTTTTCTTCTGTTACTGAGCTTGAGATTGCATCAGACATTTGTACCGCATCTTGATAGGCCTCAGCAAGGTATTGGCTTTCTAATAGCCTGAATTTAGCTACCATTGTTACCAATCCAAGTATCAGAAACATTCAGCATTTTAGTCGGGTCAAACTGACGAATACGATGCTTCGTGTCAAACGACGCATCCAATTCAGCTACTTGAGCCATAAAAGCATCCATAAGTGTGCTATAACCTGCCACATAGGCCGTAGCATCATCCTTGTCTAGCTCGGACAGGTCAATACCCATAACCATGTTAGAAGGTTGACGGGTAACCATAACGGTTCGTGCGCTTTCAGAGCCGTCTTTTTTGACATAGGTAAATTCTTTAACTTGCATTGGATGCTTTCTCAATCAATTAAAGATAAATTATAAACTGTTTTAGTTTAGTAATCAAGCTAAAAATTATTGATCTTTAAGAAAATTATACAGCCCTGTTCTAAACCCCCCATTGTTTAAGAACGAGAATAGAATCTTAGGGGCTGCTAAAAATACTGTAATCAGGTACGCAAGAGACATTATAGTAAAATTACTAGCTATAAATCCGTTGGGTACACTTTGTTTTAGGGCAAGGTGTACCGGCACATAGTGCAGAACATACGATAGAACAGCAATAATTATACTGCTTCCAACATAGATTTGCAAGACAGCAATTATTAACTCAAGCATCGGGGACGCTGAAGTTAGCCCTAGCGCCTAGGCTAAACATGCCCAGCTTAGCATTGACAGTAGGTACCTTGACTGGTGGAGCTTTTACGGCGTTTAAGCCTTTCCAGTATTCGGCCTCTGCTTCCTTACCCTTGGGCATTTGCTGCATAAGGGCTTCCTTAGGAACCAGACCTACAGCTAGCTTGAAAAGTTGAGCGATTCGACGAGTAGTAGCTGACCAAACACCCGTAGTAGGGGTTTTGCGGCGATAGACTAGGTTACCAATCGCAGCATTGATTTGCGCCTCATTACCCGGGTTACGTTTTAGCGCCCTAGCTAACTTCTTTAATCTATTCTTTTCCCAGCGCTTACCTGCCTTATAGCTAGCGTAATATCCTGAGTGTGATGCGCCAGTGCGCTTACCTTTAGCCATTTACTTTTTCCTCTACAAATTTACGGTATTGTTGCCACATATTAAAGTTACTGTTAGTATACGTTGATGGAGTGGCCTGATGTTCAGTTGGACTAGCATGTAGCGGTACGCTACCAACCAGCCTATCGTGCAATTCAATGTCTTTCTCTACTGAAGGAGAAGTACCATCGTGATTCATATACGAGACTCTGGCACAACGAGCGGTGCTGCATTTTAGCTGGTCTTCTAATGATAGGTTTTCTTTTTCTTGTTCTGAAATAAAGGGTAGGTGCCACTGGCCTTTCCTAAGCAACGTAGGCGTGCTATTATCCATGGCCGTACCCATCTTATCAGCTAGCACTTTAATCTCTGGTTGTGCGTCCTTATGTCTACGAAGACTAAAGAAGTTATCGTACTCAGTAGCAGTAACAAGAACTTTAATGTGGTGCCAAGGCTCCATTACCCTGTTAACTACTTGTTTATGTATGTTGTATTCAGTAGCCCAGCGCAGCGCATAAGAAGCATTAACCCTAGCCAACTCTTTCCACTCGTACTCAAACTTATCTTTTACTTCTTGGCTTACTTCCTCATTAGCCTGCATCCCTGGAATATTCTTCCCGATGTGGACGAAAAACGCAGGATTATCAATAGCGGCCTGGGTTAGCTTAGTTACTGGAATAGCACGAGAACTACTAGCGTTCCTAGAGAATGTTCGGTGAGTCATTAACTCAGCATGAATAAACCTTGGGTATGTTAGCTCTAGCGTAGTTAGCCTAACATCCTCAGCACTAATACTGTCTAAAATAACTTTTGCTTCAATCACTTAAAAAACTCCTTATCATTAACTGCCTTATCATCTACCCATACGTCATAATGAAACTTTCCCATACGCAATTCCGTATACTTAATACCGATACGTTCTAGGGTAGCCAGGGTTAAATGAAACCAGTTTCCGCCACTAGTAGCCCCCCTAGCTGTGTAAATAATGATAGTATGCCCTTCGTCGTACAGCTTATTAACTACTTCGACTCTACCTGGGATAGCTTCAGCTTCTGCGTAGCAAGGGCCATCAACTAGCGTCTTGTCCAGATCGATCACATAAATCATCGTCTCTTTCCTCCGGGGCTGGTGGCGTAGCGACGGGCTTCTTAAAGATTAAATCCCAGTTGCTAGTAAAAGTGGCTAAGTCTACAGATAGTGGACGAGGGGTGTCACCCTTTCCACCATCAGACATATCCAAACATCCCGTGAAGGTAAGAAGGTACATAACTCAGACCATCAATACCTAAAGGTAGCCGCATACACTCCCCCCTATCTAGGCGTAACTTAGCAACACTACGACCTAGTGAACGGTTAAACATATCTTCTGGAGAGCAAGTAGCTACAGCTACTTCTACGAATACACTTTTACGGCCCGGTAGCACTGGGCGATAGGCAAAGGTATATCCGAAGCCTCCGTAGCCTCTTTGAATATGAACGTATTTAACTTTACGTTCCTCTTCTTTAAGGGTCTCTAGTGTGGCCTTAATGGCAGCCTCTAAATTAGGGCCACTAGTGGGAAAGGGCCATGGCGCGGCGGAATTAACTTGTTCCATTTTGGGAATCTCCTGGTCGAACTCTGTAGTTATCTGCAATAGAGTCTGGTGTTGATACTTCTAAAATTGTACCATTAGTAATGGCAAATAGTTGGTGCGGTTCTAAGGGGTTGTTGTGTACTGTCATGCCGGGGAGCAGAATACGCTCTGTTTCTTTGGCGTTTGTAGTATCTAACTTTAGTAATTTGAAAGTTCCTGACATTACCAGCCAGGTCTCAATCTTTTCTCGGTGAAAGTGCATAGAGAAGCACTTTCCAGCATCAAAGTGTAAGAATTTAGAGCAGTAGTGGTCGTTACTAACCCAGATGGCTTCTGAGCCCCAACCTTTAGGTACCGTACTGCCCTCAAGTTCCCGTACAATATTTTTTTCTGGCATCAATTACTTCTTTAAATGTTGGGATATAGGTATTTATATGTTGAATGGAAACGCTTGCCGCTGCTGTAGCAGTCAGTAGCGAGTTTAGGGGGCTTAGACCTAAGTATTGTTCACAGCCAATAAAAGTAGCAAAGAATACATCACCTGCGCCGGATACGTTAACTGGCTCTACTTTGGAGCCGGCTAAGTAAATATTTTTATGGGGCTTATCGGGATAGATTAACTCACATCCCTTAGCGCCTTTTGTGTGTACGATACGTTTAAATAAATGGTGAAAGTCTTTTGTGCGCTTAAACTCTTCATCATTTAGTTTAACTGTGCATCCCGCATACGCCCTAGGGTCTTTAGCTTTAGTATCTACGTATACTGTATCACATAACGATACTAAACTACTGGCGGTTTCTGGAGTCACTCTGCCCTTACAGTAATCTGCGATTACTACGAAATCAGGTACAATGGTTAAGCCTTTAACCTCCTGCGCAGAATCATACCCTTCGTGGTCCACCCTGTTTAAGTACTTATAGCTTCCGTTATTTAACTCCAGATAACTACGTTGTTTAAGTACTGTTACGTGCCTAGGATTAAAGTAGTCTAGACGGTATAAGTTATCATTAACACCATCAACGCCAATAGTATCTTTAAGGACCTTTAAATAGTTATGGGACATGCCATACGTAGACTCGGAGCGTACTAAGTGATACAAGGGCACAGAAGCATCTTCTGGATTAAGCCGCTCACTAGCCTTAAGTATAAAGGTGCTATCTATGCAGATATCACCCGCTACCAGCCCTAGCGGCCTCGTTAATAATTTCGGTTGTTCTGTGCTTTGTTGAGTCATGGAAAATAATTTCTTTACAATATTTACTACCAATAAAAGCCTTGGTAAGGTACTCTAGCCCTTTTACGGTTACGTCAGGCTTCAAAACCCTGTACAGGTTTAAGAGCTCTTGATCTGTATCGAACTCATACACTTTATCGACGTAACGACAGGCTAATAGCATTTCTTTGCGGTCATTGGCGCAGACAATTGGCCGCGTAGGGCCTTTTAGTTCTTGCACCCTTCTATCTGAGTCGATAGCAACAAATACAAAACCGCCTCGTGCGTTAGCACGGGCGGTTTTAAGCAGGGCAATGTGCCCTGCGTGTAGCAAGTCAAAACATCCATTAACTAGGACTAATTTATTGTCGGACATTAATAATTTGGCAGGAGATAAATTTAAACGTATCTTTGGTAAAAACTAAACGTAGTTTAGGGGGTTTGGTCAGCCTTAGTTTCATTATACTTATCTAACATTGGTTGAGCCTTTGGTAGGGCCAAGGCTACATCAATCTCGCAATACCTGCCATCTGTAAACGTGGCAAAAGGCAAGGAGCCCTTATTCCTATAACTTTTAACTTTAGTTATCTTATTTTCTAGAATGAATTTGGCAAACTCTACTACATGCCTTTTGGATAACTTTCCAGTTAATCCTTTAATCCACACAACTCCTGGGTTTTCCCAGACTACAGTACAGCTAGCTTCATAGATAGCTGCGGGGTCTTGCGGGTCAGCTTCTCGTGGGTAAAATCTTAGTATTCCTGCAACAGCTTCATAACGTATCATATAGCCCTCCTCTTAAGGCACCATATTATAACCTATAATATGTTATAAAGCTAATGATAATTTTTATTGGTGGTGAATGAAAGACTCGAACTTTCTCGCGAGGCTTATGAGACCCCTGCACTGACCTGTTATGCTAAATCACCTTTGCCCATTACAGCAAGCATCTTATCCGTACCCGCCCGATACTGCCCACTTAAAGCAATACAAAGATTGTAGTCATCTACTAGCGATGCAGCTACAGGCTTGTACTGAAACTCACCAGTCTTTCGTGACACTAGGCAGATGGAATAAAAGGGGTCTGGGGGCAGTAGCTTTTCATCCAGCTCTAGTGTGCCTACAACAACTTGGTCACCCTTTGTAAGGTCTCTGTACACATTAATCTTTATCAAAATGGAATGTCCTCAAAGCCTGCACCAAACACGTCTTTATTTAATTGTCTAGTAGACTTACGCGCTTCTTGCTTGAGTAAGTTAGCCGTTGCAATACCTACTATGTACTTGTACATAGCGTCCGACGGAGGTCGGTATTTTGTGTTTAAAACAATCCACTCAAAGTAAGCCGTATCCAAGTCTAGCAATTCCTCCCAGGTTTTACCCTGGTACTTGCCAAACGTAACTGTATTTGCTAAGTCTTTAAATGCTTTTGTCATGATTATAGATAGCGCTTCTAAGTTTATGAGGCCGAGATAGCGCCAACGCCCTGCAAGGCACCGTGTTTTGTTTATTACTAAGGTTGCAGCCTGTTCACGATTTGTGTCACGGGTTTATAATTTTTTCCACGTACCAAAAGTACTTCTAGAGCCATTTAGTAACCGACCTAGTTGTACGTTGTTACTTGCTTCATTGTCTTTTAGTAAAGGATGCTGTCTACAAAATTCTCGTATGTTAGACACAGAGTGTACTACACCGTTCGGATCTGCAACTAAGTATGCTTTACCTGCTTTAGTCTCCAGCGTTGTTCTTACAGGAGATAAAGAAGCCCTAAGAGAAGTCATTTGTGAGAATTTTGTAGGGTAGGTTTCTTTTAACCAATGGTGGCTTTTATTTGTACGAATATCAAGTATAGTCGATACCCTTACTTTAGTTCTTGTACTAATTTCTTGATAAGTATATTTAGTTTTATATAGCAGACTAAAAACCTTTAATATCTGCCGCTTAGTGTACTTAGACGCACTCGAATTAACACCCCAGCCCACTGAACCAGCTTCGACTATATTTAGCCCATTGTTTATACTATCAAATTGTTCTGTGTAATAAATTTCTAGCTCATTACACATTTCAATATTACACTCTTCTATTATTTGTAATAGAGGTTGCCCATACAGATTAAAGGCATTTTGAACCTTGTAATTTGTATGGTTATTATTTTTCATTTTATACAGGTGCTCTTTATAGCGAGCTTCAATGTTCTGGGATTGACCTATATAAATTAGGTCTTGCTCTTGCCAATAAAGAGCATAAATCCCCATTGTCATAACTTCTCCTGATCGAGATAAGCCTAGTTATTGGATCAGCAATAACAGGGGAGCTACCCTTTTCGGCATATTAATATTT
>SXGR01020918.1_pt1 | contig 33098 bp, 29 predicted proteins | sample 3174711 | NCBI WGS metagenome assembly SXGR01 (sample SAMN11356860, study PRJNA531348) | freshwater metagenome | isolation source: freshwater sample F1-60 | place: China: Fuxian Lake, Yuxi | collected 2017-12-25 | reverse complement strand
GCGGCAGTCGGCGCGCGCCGTCATTCCGACCGTGATCTCGCAGATCGCTGCCGGTCGCAGGAAGGTGCAGCTCGGTTCGCTCCATCCGACACGCGACTTCAACTATGTGTCGGATACGGTGAGCGGCTTCATCGCGGCGCTCGAATCCGACGCGGGAGTCGGCGAGGTGGTCAACTTTGGCAGCGGCTTCGAGATCTCGATCGGCAAGCTGGCGAGCCTTATTGGCGAGGTAATGCAGGTAGACGTAGCAGTTGAGCTCGACAGCGGGCGCGTGCGCCCGGCGGCCAGCGAAGTCGACCGCCTTTGCGCGGCGAACGAAAAGGCGCTGCGGCTCTTCGGCTGGAAGCCCGGGCACGCCGGCCATGAGGGATTGCGCCGGGGCCTGGCGCAGACGGTCGAATGGTTCCGCCGGCCGGAAAACCTTGCCCGCTACCGGCCTGAAATCTACAACGTGTGACGCATGCGCAAGGTCTGCGTAGCTACCGGCAGCCGCGCGGATTACGGGCTGCTCTATTGGGTCATGCGCGGCATCCGGGACTCGTCACGGCTCTCGCTGCAGGTTGCGGTGACCGGCATGCACCTTTCGCCGGAGTTCGGCATGACCGCGGGCAGCATCGAGGCGGACGGATTCTCCATCGACGCGCGGGTTGACATGCAGTTGGCAAGCGACTCGGGGCGCGACATCGGCAGGTCGATGGGTCTTGCAGTCGGCGGCTTTGCGGACGCGCTGGACAGGCTGGCGCCCGAGTTGCTCCTCGTCCTCGGCGACCGTTTCGAGACACTCGCTGCGGTAGCCTCAGCGCTGCCGGCCCGCATCCCGGTAGCGCACGTCGCCGGCGGCGACCTCACGGAGGGCTCGTTCGACGACGCGATCCGGCACGCCATCACCAAGCTTGCCCATGTCCATTTCGTTACCAGCGAGGCGGCGGCGCGCCGCGTACGACAGATGGGCGAGGAGCCGTGGCGGGTGCACAGCGTCGGCAGTCCGGGCATCGATACGATCCGCCGCCTCGAGCCACTGCCGCGCGCGGTGCTCGAGCGCGAGCTCGGCATGCCACTGCAGAAGCGCAACCTGTTGGTGACGTTCCATCCCGCCACGCTCGAGCCCGGCGCGGCGGCGGGCCAGTTCACCGAGCTACTTGCCGCGCTGGAGGCCCTCGGGCCGGACTTCGGCCTTTACTTCACGTACCCGAACGCCGACAACGAGGGCCGCGGCATCATCCGGCTTCTCGAGGCCTTCGTGCAGAACCGTTCCAACGCGCGTGCCTACGCTTCGCTGGGGCAGCGCCTCTACCTCAGCCTGATGGCCGAAGTCGATGCTTTGGTCGGCAACTCCTCGAGTGGCCTGTACGAGGCGCCGACCCTGAACAAGCCGGCGGTGAACGTCGGCGATCGGCAGAAGGGGCGCGCGCAGGCCGCCTCGGTCGTCAACTGCGCGCCGCTGCGCACGGAGATCGGCGCGGCCATCGAACGCGCGCTCGCGCTCGATTGCAGCCGCGTGGTCAACCCTTACGGCGACGGGCGCAGCGCCGAGCGCATCGTCCAGGCGCTGGAAGGCCTGCCGGACGCGGGGCGGCTTCTGCGCAAGAGGTTCGTCGATGGCTGACGGCGTCCGGGTACTCGTCGTCGCCGAAGCTGGCGTCAACCACAATGGTTCGCTCGCTCGCGCGCTCGAGCTGGTAGACGCGGCGGCGCGCGCCGGCGCCGACGCGGTCAAGTTCCAGACGTTCCGGGCCGATGCGCTCGCTACGCCGCAGGCGCCGAAGGCCCGCTATCAGAAACGCACGACCGGCGGCGCCGAATCGCAGCGCGACATGCTGCGCAAGCTCGAGCTCGACGCGGTGGCGCATCGCGCACTGCGCGACCGCTGCCGCAAGCGCCGCATCACGTTTCTTTCCACCCCCTTCGACCTCGAGAGCCTCGCGCTGCTGCTGGAACTCAACGTGCCGATGATCAAGATCGGCTCAGGCGACCTCACCAACGGCCCGCTGCTGTACGCCGCGGCGCGCAGCGGCAAGCCGCTCATCCTGTCGACCGGCATGGCCAGCCTGCGGGAAGTGGAGGCTGCGCTGTCGCTTGTCGCCTGCGCTGCGTTGAAGCGCGCCGCGCCGCGTGCCGTCGACCTGAAGAAGTCCTGGCAAAGCGAAGCGGGCAGGCGCGCAGTGCGCAGGCGCGTAACGCTGCTTCAATGCACGACAGAATATCCCGCGGCGCCGGCTGACCTCAATTTGCGCGCGATGAATACGCTGCGAGAGAGCTTCGGCACGCGCGTCGGGTTCTCCGATCACTCGTCCGGGACTGCGGCTGCGATCGCCGCGGCAGCGCTCGGCGCGGTCATTGTCGAGAAGCACTTGACTCTCGACCGCAAGCTGCCGGGGCCGGACCATGCGGCTTCGCTGGAGCCGGCCGGATTCGCGGCGATGGTCGCCGGCATCCGTGAAGTGGAGCTCGCGCTCGGCAAAGGTGAAAAGCGCCCGGTGAGAGGGGAGCTGGCGAACGTGACGGCGGCACGCAAGAGCTTGGTTACGTTGCGCGCGGTGCACAAAGGCGAGGCGTTCGCGCCCGGGAACCTGGCGGCGATGCGGCCCGGCGGCGGGATCTCGCCGATGCGCTACTGGGAATGGCTGAGCAAGAAGGCGACGCGCGACTATGCCGCCGGGGAACTCGTGCGGCCATGAACGAGCGCGTGATTGTCCTCGGGGCGGGCGGCCACGCCAAGGTGCTGATCGAAGCCCTTGAGAAATGCGGCGTCGAGATCTTCGGGCTTGCCGACGTCGACAGCAGCTGCTGGGGCAAGGAGCTTCTGGGGCGCAGCATCGCGGGCGGCGACGACTGGGTCCTCGAGCAACCTGTAGCCGCGAACCGCCTGGTCAATGCCGTCGGCTCGGTCGACCGCGCAAGCCTCGAGCGCCGCCGGGCGATCTTCGAGAGGTTCCACGCCCGCGGCTATCGCTTCGCACAGGTAGTGCACCCGTCGGCAGTCCTGTCGCCACGGGCCCTGCGGGGCGAAGGGGCGCAGGTCATGGCCGGAGCCGTGGTGCAGGCGGACGCGCGCATCGGCGCGAACACGATCGTCAATACGCGCGCGTCGGTCGATCACGACTGCGACATCGGGAGTCATGTGCATATCGCGCCGGGCGCGGTACTCTGCGGTGGTGTCGCGGTCGGCGACGGCGTCCATATCGGGGCCGGCGCGATCGTGAGGCAGGGGATACGGATCGGGACCGGAGCGCTGGTCGGCGCCGGCGCCGTCATCTTGCGTGACGTGCCCGCCGGAGCGACGGCAGCAGCGGCCAAGGGGGAAATGAGGGAATGAAGGGCAGCTGGAAGCAGGCGCTGATTTCACCGGAGGCAACGGTCGGCGACGCTATCCGCGCAATCGATCAGAGCCGCATCCAGATCGCCATCGTGGTGGATCAGCAGGGCGTGTTGCTGGGCACCGTGACCGATGGCGATGTTCGGCGCGGCCTGCTGCGCGGCCTGACGACGGAGAAAACGGTGGCGCTGATCATGAATGCGAAGCCCACCACCGTCCCGGATGGCGAGCCGCCGGCGCGTGTGCTCGAGCTGATGAAGCGCACTTCGCACCGCTGCATACCGTGCGTCGATGGCGGCGGCAAGGTCACCCGCGTCCACCACCTCGCGGATTTTCTGCGATCCCAGGCGCGGACGAATAGCGTCGTCATCATGGCCGGAGGCCTGGGCAGCCGGCTCAATCCGCTGACGCGCGACACGCCCAAGCCGCTCATACGCGTGGGGCCGAAGCCGATACTGGAAAACATCCTCGACAATTTTCGCGAGTATGGATTTCGCGATTTCTTTGTTTCCGTGAACTACAAGGCCGAGATGGTCAAGGCATATTTCGGGGATGGATCCCAATGGGGGATCAGCATCCGTTATCTCGAGGAGAAGACGCGGCTTGGCACGGCGGGCTCACTGGGCCTTCTCAAGGAGCGGCCCAAGCAGCCGCTGATCGTGATGAACGGGGACTTGATCACCAAGGTCAACTTCGAACAGATGCTCGACTTCCACGCGGAGCATGGCGCGCAGGCCACGATGGGCGTGCGCGAATATGACCTGCAGGTGCCGTTCGGCGTCGTCAACCTCGACGGCGACCGCATTGTGACGATTGACGAGAAGCCGCTGCACCGCTTCTTTGTGAATGCGGGCATCTATGTGCTGGAGCCCGCAGTGCTCGACCTCGTGCCCCGGGACGTGGAATACGACATGACCACGCTGTTCCAGGCCTTGTCGAAGCAGGGGATGAGGACGAGCGCCTTTCCGATCAGGGAATACTGGCTCGATGTCGGCCGGCTCGACGATCTGGAGCGAGCGAGGGTCGAGTTCGCGCCGGAGAACGGCTGATTGCAACAGTGCGGCCGGAGCTTCTCATCGTCGTCACCGCCAGGGGAGGATCGAAAGGCATACCCCGGAAGAACATCCGCCCGCTTGCCGGCAAGCCGCTCATCGCCTGGACGGCGGAAACGATACGGGCGGCGAATCTCGGCGGAACGCTCGCCGTTCTCAGCACCGAAGACGAAGAGATAGCCAGCGTTGCCCGTGCGGCCGGCCTGGAGGTTCCGTTCATGAGGCCGCGCCAGCACGCAACGGATGAATCCCCGGCGGAGGCCGCCGTGCTCCATGCGCTGGATTGGGCGAGCGCCCGGTTTGGGGGCACCCCGGAGCGCGTCATGCTGCTGCAACCCACGTCTCCCTTCCGGCCCGCGCAAGCGCTGGTTCAGGCGGATGAAATGCTGAAGCGAGACGCGGACGTTGACGCCGTGGTCGGTGTAAAGGCAATGCATCGCTCGCTCTCCCGGCTGTTCTATCTGGAGCCAGGCGACATGCTCCGCGCGCTTTCGAACGAGGGGGGCACGCATGCGCGCCGGCAGGACGTAAAGCCGATCTACACTCCAAACGGCGCCATGTATGTAGCACGCAGCGCGGCTTTGCAGGCTGGCCGAAGCTTCTACCTGCCGCGAAGCCGCGCCCTGGTGATGGACGCCGTCGCCAGCATCGACATCGACGACGAGACGGACTGGCAAATGGCGGAAGCGCTCGCCCAGGCTACCAGGCGGCCCTGAGGCCGCAGCTACTGCACGACGTACTGGTTGCAGTCGACGCGGCCGATCCGATAGGCGCCGTCTGCGTGCGTTTCGGACGAGTCGTACGCCGCATCGATCTGCAGATCCCTCAGCTCATCATGGCTCAGGCGGATCCATCCGTTGGGATAGGAGACGCAGCGCGGCCTCGTCCTGAGCCTGGCTTCGAGCAGATTCAGCGATCGCGCGAAGTCCGTCCCGTCGCCGTAGTGATAGTGCGTGTGCGAGCCGATCACATGGCCTCGCCGGTGCAGCTGCGCGACGTGATCCCAGCCCATGTACGTCTTCGCGGCGACCGCACCCTCGTCGCCGTACGCATCGCGGAAAAGCACGTCTATGAAATCATCGTAATCCTTCGCCGGCACGACCTTGTCGCGCAGATAGCGCAGGTACCTCTCCTCCGGAGAGTAGAAGCGAAACACGGCCAGATACTCGGAGGCGTCCGCAGGGCGATACGGCATGCCGAGCCGGTCGCAAAGCATGCCCGCCAGCTCGCGCCTGAGCGAAACTTCGAGCAGGCGCTGCTTGTCGATTGCAGGAATGCGGCGTTCCTCCTGGACCATCGTCAGGATGAAAAACACGCCGGTCAGGCCGCGGCGCTCCAGCTCCGGCGCCGCGATCTCGATATGGTCCATCGTGCCGTGGTCAAAGGTAAGAACGATATCCTCACGGCGATGCGTGCGCACCAGATGGTCGAGCTGAGCCCTGAACGACTCGATCGATATGCCTTTCAGCCGCTCATCCCCGCCGATGAAGTGGTACATCAGGTTCGGCATCGCGGATTGCTCAGTCAAAATAGGATTCGAGCTTGCTTTCCCTCACCGTATCCAGAGTGGCGCAATGGATGCCGCCGCCATGCGTATAGGGGTGCCTCAGGCGGATCGGAACAGGGGTGATCCCGTGCTGCTCGAAGATCTTCATGAGCTTGTCCTGGCGTCTGTCGACCATGACATGCTGAGGATCGATCGAGAACACGTTCATCCCTACCCACGGGGATCCCATCAGCTCGAGGTTGGTCTCGAAACCCATTTGAGTCAGCTCGGCATGGGCTTTGTCGCGCACCGTTCTCTGAAAGGTGATTTCCGCCTCGGTGACGGGCGCGACATCTTCGAACCAGATCTTCTGCCATTTATCGAAGAGCTTCGGGCAGTTTTTCTCGCCGACGCGGGCGCTGTTCAGCAGGACGAGCCCGGGCCTCAGGCAAAGTACCGTCGAGTCAATATGGCTCGAGCGATAGATGTCGCGTGTCGTGTGCACCGTGTATTCGCTGCCAAGGACGCTCTGCAGCCACTTGGCGCCCAACGCGTTGCCTGCCGATGAGATCAGATACAGGATGTCTTTCCCCATTCGCACCGTGTTGGCGGCCTCGAAGAGGATCTCGTTCTCAGCGAGCTTGTGCAAATTCTCCAGGCGCCCGTCAGTCAACTCGCGGTACTTGAGATCTTCATGGGTGAGCTCTCTCGAGCCCTCGTCCCTGAAGTAGGAAAGCATGACCTCGCCTTCAAGGCGCGGCTTGGGCGCGACGAGCCAAGTAAAGCCGCGCTCAAAGTATTCGTACCACACCTCGTAGAGCGCGGTGGCTTCGAAGTATCTCGAGCGGACCGGAGAAGAGCTTTCGATGACGCTGTTGCCGACGATGAGATGCAGGTCGCGCAGATTGTAAAGATTGTTCCCGGTCGACGCCCAGCCGAAGGGCGAGGTGTACATCCTCGAGAGGTCGTGGACCTTCGGGCGCTGCACCTTGACGCCGAATTTTTTCAGCTCGGCGCTGACGTCTGCCATGTCCTCGTCGATCTCGTCCAGAAGCCATTGCGGCGATGCCTGCTTCGCGAGCTCGTACGCCCGATCCAGTACTTTTCGTTCCGGAAGAACCGGCTTGTTCCAGGTCAGAACCGCCATTTCTCGCTCCGCGGTGCCGAGGATCACCTCGCGAAGCCTGTCCCACTCGTTGTGGCTGTTGATCTTCATCCCCGCCGCGCTCTTCGCCGGCGAGCCATGCAGTACCTCTGCCTTCATCATTTCTTCCTTTCCGCTTACTTGGTGGCGACCAGGAATACCGAGCGGTAGTCCGGGTGAAGGTGGGGCGGACGCACGATCTCGCTGCGCACGATGCGGCCGTAGCCCGCAAGCTTGAGCAGCCTTGCGTAGTTGTGCAGGATCATTACGCCGCGGTACACCTTGGGGGGAATGTCGCGATCGGGATCCACCTCCTGATATTCAAGATCGATGCGCGAGCGCCCCCAGGGCTCCCAGACCAGCACCGATTCGACGCCGCTGCGAAAGGCCGTTTCATAGAGCCTGGTCAGGAATTTCGGCAGGAAATACACGCCAGTGTTGATATGGGCAAGCATCGAGCCAGCAAGGAGCGAACGCTCCTGGTCCAGAAAATCGAAGATATCCGCGGCATAGAACTTCGCGTGCTTGAAGCGCGCCTCGTTGAGCGCCTTCGTGTCGGGGCTGCGGTCGACGCCGTGCGCTTCGATCCCAGCCCTGGCGAGCTCGTCCTCCAGCCAGCCATACAGGCAGCCGAAGTTCACGAGGCGCTTCGGGCGCAGCGCGAGCACCTCGTCGCGAATTCTGTGGTTGCGGAAAACGACCTCGTTTAGCTCCGCGCCGGGCGCGAACTTCTTTTCGTAGACGAGCCAAGTCCTTTTTTCCCGCTCGCCTTCGTAGTGATCGCCGATGGTGCGCTTGAAGCGGCCGACGGCGATGTCCTCGCGCAGCTGCAGTTCGCGCTCGATTGCCTCGCTACGCTGCTCGCCCGCCCGATAAATTAGGTGAGCTAGGCGATAGGCAACGCGCCAGAGCGTCGGAAAACGCGTGAGCCGATCCATTGTGCGGCGGATGTGAGCTGAAAGGTGGTATCATATCTCAGAATTGCGACAACGCGACCGCGGCTGCGCTCGGGAATTTCCCGGCCAAATAAAAATTCTGCACACATAGAAACATGGCAATGGATACGCGGTTCATTTTCCTGAACACGCCGATGCGCTCCGGCTCGACATTGCTGAGCCGTATGTTGAGCGTGCATCCCGAGATCAGCATGAGCTACGACTCGGTCAACTTCTTCCGTTTCTGCTATCGGCGCTACGACCCGATCAGCGCGCCGGGAAACATGGAACGCCTGTTCCGGGACATGGCGCATCGCCTGGAGAACCGGTTCGGAATTCGGCTGGACGCCGCGGCGTGCCTTGTTCTGGCGAAAGCCTGGGGCGCGTCTTACGGCTCGGCCTACCAGGCCATCCTCAGGACGCTTTTTCCCAGCGAGGCGAAACGCATCCTTGGCGACAAGGAATCGATGGCGTGGACGCGCATCCCGGCATTTCTTGAGATGTTCCCCGAGGGACGGGCGGTCATCATCGTGCGCGATCCGCGGGACGTGGTGAACTCTTTCCGCAAGACCTCGATCGCACCTGGCAACGACTACTTGATCGCGTTGTTCGATGTCATCGACGCGGTGAACCACGCGGCGCGCTTGAGCGGGCGTGATCCGCAACGCGTTCACATGGTGCGCTTCGAGCGGCTCAAGCTGGATGCCGAGAGCGAGCTTCGTCCGCTCTGCGCGTTCCTGGGAGTCGAGTTCCTGCCCGAAATGACGCGCATGGAGTCGTTCACCGATCATTCCGGCCGAAAGTGGAATCCGGTGGAGAGCCTTTCATTCCCGGAGGAGAAGGATCCGCTCGCCCCAGTCGGGCGATGGCGCGGCCAGATCCCGCCCGAGGACCTGATTTTGTGCGAATGGATTGGCGGCGAACAGATCCGTACGCTCGGGCTGGCACCGTCGGGAAGGACGCCGAGCCAATCCGAGTTCGACGCCGCCATTGCAAAGGTGACGAGCAGCGCGTTGCTGCGCGAAGCGTTCAAGCGCTGGTGCGAGACCGGCGAAGGATCGGAACGCTTTCCCCTGGATCCGACAGACCCGAAGAACTGGGACCCGCAGTGGGTCCGCAATCCGCAGGCTTTCAGTGCGCTCGGGTAGCAACCCTTCCGGGGCCGCGTCGCCCCAGCCAACCGGCGAGAGTGCCGCCGCCGAAGCGGAAGGGGGGGTCATCTGGATCACCGGATACTCCGGCGCGGGCAAGACTACGGTTGGCCGGAACGTGGAGAGGCAGCTGCGCCACAGCGGATTGCACACTGTATTCCTCGACGGGGATGATCTACGACGAATCTTTTCCGGGAAATGGGGCTACGAGCGAAGCGAGCGCATGGAGCTCGCCAAAATCTATTTCAGGCTGTGTAGTCATCTCGCTTCGCAGCACTCTACGGTGGTGATCTCGGCGGTGGCGATGTACCCGGACGTTTACAGGTGGGTGGCCGAGAACATCGAGCGCTCGCTGCTGGTCTATCTTCGCGTCCCCGACGAAGAACGAATCTGCAGGGATCGCACGACCAAGAATGTTTATCAGAGCATCTCGGCCAGCACGCAAGGTTATGAGGAGCCAGCCAGCGCCGACATTACGATCGACAACCATGGTGACGTGGGGGCGGCCAAGGCCGCACAGACGATTGTCGATCTCTATCTCGCGCATCCCGGCTCCCGGGATCGTCATGGAGCAGACCACGGCAAGACCCGGCACTGGGACTCGTTCTACCGGGGAGACGGTGGCGTGCAGCAACCGTCGCCGTTTGCGCAGGAGGTTGTGCGGACCCTGCAGAAGGGTCGTGTGCTCGACGTCGGATGCGGCAATGGCAGGGATTCGGCCTACTTCGCGCAGCTCGGGCACGAGGTGTGGGCAGTGGATCCGTCGCGGGCCGCAATTGATCTTTGCCGAAAGACGTATCCGCACCTGCCGATTAAGTTCCACAAAGGCACAGTGGAGGTTGTTGCTTCGGCGCCAGGTCGGCCCCGCTTCGACGTGGTCTATTGCCGTTTCGTGCTGCATGCCATGACGGCGCAGGAGGAAGAGACATTCTGCCGGACGTCGCGCGACTTGCTTGTCCAGGGAGGACGGCTGTTCCTGGAGTGCCGCTCGATCAACGATCCGATGAGCCGTCTGGGTGAAGTCATCAGCCCGACCGAGCGCATTCACGGGCACTACCGGCGCTTCATCGTGATAGATGACCTGCTGCAACGCCTGGGCGAGCTAGGGCTGGAGGTCATGAGCAAGGTCGAGTCCAATCATCTGGCAGTACACAACGACGATGATCCCGTGGTGATCCGGATCGAGGCGCGGAAATAGGCCGGCAGCACGCCCGGCAAAGTCGCCATGGCCTCTCCCAGCATAGTTCTCATTGTTCATGCGGTGGACACTGAAGGTCCGCTGCACGAATCGCTGGAAGCCAAGTTCGGGCGTCTGCACGACCTCTTCGGCCTGTCCTTGGCACCGACGCAAGCGAATCTCGAGCGCCTGAAGCGCGGAGAGATGCCGCTAAATGGCCTGGAAGAGGACGTAAAGCGAATTCTCGGCGGGCACCTGGCGAGCTACAACGACACCTGGGACAAGATGGAGGCCATGCTCGAGCGCGCCATGGCGCGCGAGTTCCGTATGGCGATGCCCGACTCGTTCGGCGGCGGATGGGTCTACAACTGGCACTGCCTCGACCACGTCGGCTTCGAATACAACCCGCGCCGCCGGGACATGGGGTACCACAATATCTTTGATCACTACCGGCAGCTGCTCGAAGCAAAGGGCGAGACGCGGGACCGGCTGCATTGGCACTTCCATCCCATGTCCATGTATCGGGACGCGCACCGCTGCGCCACGTCCTTCGTCAACTCGCCCGAGCTGTATCAGATCCTTTGCCGCCGGGTCATCGAGCGCAAATGGTTCCCGACGGTATTCCGCGCCGGCTTCCAGACCGAGCGCCCCGACAGCCACTGGTTCCTCGAGCAATGGATCCCTTTCGATATTTCCAATATGGCGCTCGACGACAATTCGGAGCTCGACAAAACGGTCGATTTCCGCAACGGCCGTTCGGGCGATTGGCGCCTGGCGCCTTCGGACTGGTCGGTTTACCAGCCGAGCCACGACAATTATCAGATTCCGGGCGCTTGCCGCAGGAGGATCGGCCGCGCGCTCAACGTGCTGAACCGCCTCGCGAGCATAGATCAGCGCGAAATGGACAAAGCCTTCGCCCGTGCCGCGGCGGGGAGTCCGACGTTGGTCGGGAGCGCGAGCCACGATTTCAGGGATCTGACTACCGAAGTCGATCACCTGCGTGCGCTCGTCGAGCAGTCGTCGCGCCGCCATCCGAAGGTGAAATTCAAGTATTGCGACGCCGTAGAAGCATTTCGCATGGCCGCATGGCCGGAAGGGGTTCGGGAGGCCGCGCTCGAACTCGATCTGACTTTCCATCCGGCGAGCGCCAACGATGTGCCGACGCTGGAGGTCAGCACTCGAGCGGGAAAGGTGTTCGGCCCACAGCCTTTCCTCGCGATTCAGACCCGTTCCCGGCGCTTCATCCACGACAATTTCGACTTCGCGAAGTCCGGCGATCGCTGGCACTACGCGTTCCACGCAGACACTTTTCCGATCGAGGATGTCGCTGCCATCGGCGTTGCGGCGAATGACCAGTACGGCAACTCGTGCGTGCAGCGCCTCGGTTTCGCGGCGCCCGCGCAGCGACCGACCGCATATTGAGCCTGCATTTCTCGACACCTCACCCGGCCGACGGCCGGGCGCTGCGCTACCACTTCGATGAGTTCATGCTCGACTGGATACGCGAGCTCGTCGGCGCCATTGCGCGGGGTCCGAAGTTCGATGCGGCTGCGGAGGAGCTCTCGCGCGAGGCGGTTCTCATGTACCTGGAGCAACTTCTCGCGATAGAGCTGCATCCTGTGGGGCATGAACTCTACCGAGCCCGCTATGCAGCTTCACGCGGTCAGGTCCCGCAGCCGGTGGCGGTGCCGGCGCCGCTTGCCGAACTGATTCGGCAAAGCAAGTCGGCTGCCGGCGTCCGGGTCGTATCTCCCGCGGTTGCAGATTGGCAGCGCGCATACCGCAGGGCGCGTACCCACTTGAGGCAGCTGCTGATCCGAACTCTGCCTGCGCCTTCGACAGCGAATGCGGTCGACAGCACGATCGCCGTCGAGCTGGTGGAAGGTGCGAACCCCGCGGGGAAATGCGACGCTTTCTGGCTCGCGTCGGGATCCATTGACCCGGCGCGGGTGTTGTTCGTCCTGGAGCCCCAGAACCGCACCCTGGTCGATGTCGCGGAAAGCGCGGCCGCGGTGCGCAGACTGGGCGCGCGCTTGATCTCGGTGGATCCGCTGATAGCACGAAAGGAGGGCATCAACTGGTGGAAGCCGGCGGTTCTTCCAGCGTGGGCCGACGCGATGCGCGGCCGCCTGAAGAGCCTTCCGCGCAGTGCTTCGGGCTGGCTGGATCGATCGCTGCAACGCCTGGCCCGTCGCGTCGGCTTCTGGGAGGCCTTCTTCCGCGCGCACGGCGTGCAGGCGGTGCAGCAGTTCACCGAGTTCTCCGACGAAACCATCGCCAAACGCATCGCCATTGGACGCGTCGGCGGCATCGAGCTCGGCAAGCAGCGCTCGCAATTCTTCGAGCGTGCAAGCGCGGCATTCTACTTTCGGCACGAGGTAGTGCTCCTCTGGCACCGCAACGCTCTGCCTTTCCTCGTATCAGGCGGCACTGGCGCGCGCTACGCTGTCGAGACCGGCTACGTGTACGGCCATCTGATCGACACGCTGCGCGCGGAGGGCCAGGCGCTGCGAAGCGCGCTTGCGGTTCGCGGCGCAACCGAGGTGATTGCGATCTTCGATGCCCAGGCTCACCCTAATACCCACTTCTCCTTGGAGCAGCTGCGCAGCTTCTACGGCGTGGCGCTCGCGCTTGCAAGGAACCGGCCGCAGCTCGGCCTTATCGTCAAGTCGAAGAAGCCAGGCATCATCGCTTCCCTCGGAGAAGAAGCCCGGGAGATCGAGCACCTGTCGCGCGCCGGCCGTTGCCTGATCGTGGACCAGCCCCTGACCTCGGTATTGTCCGCTGCGCTCGCTGCCGACGTCGCGCTCGGCTTCCCCGCATCGACAGCGGCCTGCGAGGCCGCACTTGCCGGCTGCAGAGTTTTGCTGTACGACCCTTCCCATTCCCGCCTTCATCCATGGGCAGCACGAGATGCCGGCATCATGTTTCAGGAGCTCGAGCCATTCGCGGCCGCGGCCGTGCGTGCTCTCGATGAAGCCGCGAGCGGCTCGCGCGGGACGCCGCGACCACGCCTGCTGGAGATCGATCCGTTTCTCGACCATCGAGCGGCGCAGCGCGCTGCCGAGTTCCTCAATGCGTTCCTCTCGGCTCGCGCCGGCGGCGCGAGCAAGGACGCGAGCGTCGCCAGCGCACTGCGTCGCTGCAGCCACGCCATACCGGTGACCTAACCTGCTGCGCAAGCTTCTCTCGTTATTCTCGGCGCGCGAGCGTGTGCAGATCGCAGGCCTTCTGATGCTGATGACGTTGGGCGCGGCGCTCGAAGTGGTGGGCATCGGGCTAGTCGTCCCCGTTGTTGCGGCGGCGGTTTCGCCGGAAAGCACGCTTTCAAGTCCGGGTTTTCAGCGCGCGTACGCGTGGTCCGGCGCCGCCACGCCGCAGCGTTTCGCACTCATGCTTCTCGGGCTGTTCCTGGCCGTCATACTGCTGAAGAACGCCTACCTCGCCGCGCTCGCGCGGTTCCAGTTCCGGTTCGTGTACTCGAAGCAAGCCGAGATTTCGAAGCGCCTGTTTAACGGCTATCTGATGGCGCCGTATGCGCTTCACTTGGATCGGCATTCCTCGGACGTCATGAACAATCTCGTTACCGAGGTGAACAACCTATTCACCGGGGTCATGATCCCGCTTCTCGCTGTCTGCGCTGAGGCAATGGTGCTGTTCCTGCTGGTCGTGGTCCTCATCGTCACGATGCCGCAGGCGAGCATGCTGGTCCTGGCGGTGGGAAGCTTGCTTGTCATCGGCGTTTACCTGAGCTTGCGATCGTTGCTGAGCCGCTACGGCGCAGAGCGAGCCGCGCCCAGCGGCAAGCGCATCCAGGCGATTGGAGATGCCCTCGGCGGGCTCAAGGAGGTCAAAGTGCTCGGCCGGGAGCCTTTCTTCATCGATCTGTTCGTCGAGACCAACGGGCGCTACCTGGACGCGTCACGCGTCTTCGCAACCTTGAACGCCATGCCGAGGCTGCTGATCGAGTCGCTCGCCATCCTGCTCCTGGTTGGCGCAGTTCTGGCGATCCTGGCGGCGGGGGACGACGTCAGGACAGCGGCGCCCTCGATCGTCCTGCTTTGCCTCGTGGCGCTTCGGCTGATGCCTGCGGCGACGCGCATCCTCGTCGGCGCTGCGACGGCGCGCTTCTACCTTCCCGCTCTCGACCAGGTGCATCGCGATCTGGCGAACCTTGAGGCTGCAATCGCAAGCGCGAGGCCGCAGCCTGCGGCAGAGCGACGCTCACTTGCGTTGCGACATGAAGTAACCGTAGAAGGGGTCGTTTTCAGTTATCCCGGCGCGCCGCAACCCGCTCTCGACGGCGTGACGATGCGCGTGCGCGTGGGCGAGGTGTCGGCCCTGGTCGGGCTGTCGGGAGCTGGCAAGTCCACGCTTGCCGATCTCATCCTCGCGGTGTTCGAGCCGCAGGCGGGCCGCATCGCGGTCGACGGGGTCGATATCCGGACCGAGCTTGCCGCCTGGCGGCGCTGCGTTGGCTATGTGCCGCAGACTGTGCATCTGCTTGACAACTCGGTGCGCCGCAATGTGGCATTCGGGCTGCCCGACGCTGAGATCGACGACCAACGCGTGTGGCAGGCGCTCGCGGCCGCTCAGCTTGACACGCTGGTGCGCGCGCTGCCGACTGGACTCGACGAACGGATCGGCGAGCAGGGCATGAAGCTCTCCGGCGGGCAGCGCCAGCGTCTAGGCATCGCGCGCGCTCTCTATTCTGATCCGCAGGTACTGATTCTCGACGAGGCGACCTCGGCGCTCGACGTGCAGACCGAGCGTGCCATCGCCGACACGCTTCTCGACATGCGACGCGCACGCACAGTAATCGTCATCGCGCACCGTCTGGACACCATCCAGCGCTGCGACCGTCTGTTTTTCCTTGCGGAGGGGCGCTTGCGTGCCAGTGGTACCTATACCGAGCTGATCGCCGGTGATCCCCTGTTCGCCGACCTTGTGGGCGCGGCGCGCCTCTAGCCGGTGCGCGTGGCGCGCAGGCGCGCAGCCTTCAATACCAGCCGATCCCAGAGCGAGTAGCCCGGCCGCCCGTCGGGCCGGTCGTCGAAGCTGACGCTCGCGTCCCCGTTTCGCGGCGTGTCCTGCTTGATCACCAGCATCGCCGTTTCGGCGCTGCCGGCTTCTGTGAAGTATAGCTCCTTCGGCAGAAAGCGCGAGTTGTAGCCGCCGAGCGGCTCGTAGCGCCGGCTGATCACGATCGCGCTGACCTGGCGGTCGCTGGAGATGCGGTTGATCAGCTCGTCAGTGTTCAGCACGATGTAGGGCACCCAGTGTCGGTCATAGTGGAGCTGGCAGGAACTCTCGGCATCGAGCACGGTCGCGCCACGGTCGCGGGTGCGGAGGCGAAGAACGAGCGCTCGGCTCGCTATCCCCATCAGGGCCGCGAGAAAGACGTACGGATCGAGCTGGTGCAGCACGACATCCCGGCAGAAAACGATGTCTGCGGGCGGCAGCGACGCGACGTTTCCGTCGTAGATCTGATACCGGTCCGTGCCGTACTTTGCAACCGCCCGCTCGATGGCGGGGCGCGAGATGTCGAAGCCTCGGTACAGGTACTGCGGCAGGCAGGCCTTGGCGTACCGGCCAAACTCTCCCGTGGCGCAACCGACCTCGTGCAGCGAGCGCCCGCCGATGCGCGCAGCGTGAGCCTGAAGAAGACGTACTTCGTTGAAGCTTTCGAAGCGCTTGCGCATCAGGAAGCGAGGATAGATGGACACCTCGTCGAACTCCCGAGCATGAGTCTGGTCCTGCCACGCAAATTTCTCGCTTATCGTCAACGTCCCTCCTTGGGAAAGTGCGGGGTACCTATCATATAATCGCCGCGACGCTTCAAAACGGACTCGCTTTGCATCGACTTGCGATTGTCGTACCGACCAAGGATCGTCCGGATGATCTGCGCGCGATGCTTTCCAGCATTGTGGCGCAGACGCGCAATCCCGACCAGGTCATCGTGGTCGACGGCAGCGATCCGCCGGTGCGGAACGTCATCGACGAGTTCGAGCCGCTTGGCGTGGAATACGTGCCTGTCTTTCCTCCCTCGCTCGCGCAGCAGCGGAACGCCGGCATGCGCAGGCTCGCGCCCTCAATTACGCTCGCCGGTTATCTCGACGACGATATCGTGCTCGAGCCCGATGCGATCGCCAACATGATGGCATTCTGGGAATCAGCGCCGGCCTCTGTAGGTGGCGTGGCGTTCAACATCACGAACAATCCGAATCCCGGCGCACTGCGTTTGAAGGAGTTCTTCGGCATCGACGCCGCGAAGCCTGGTCGGGTCCTGCCGTCCGGCTTTCCGAGCACAATTCCGGCCCAGGCCGCGTGCATCGAAACCGACTGGCTCTACGGTGGCGCGACGGTCTGGCGCCGCGAGGTGATAGACACTTTTGCGTACGATGAGTGGTACATCGGCACGGGCTTCATGGAAGACGTCGACTACTCGTTCAATGTGCGCGGCCGCTACACCCTCGCGCTGGCCGCCGATGCGCGCCTCGCGCACTACAGCAGGCCGATCAGGTCCGATCGCCAGTATCTCCTCGGCTGGTGGCAGGTCGTGAATCGAATGCACTTCGTGCGCAAGCATGGAAACCGTGGCATGTCCGTCCGCAGCGCCTGGTGGGCGAGTATCGGATTGGTGGTTTTGAACGCGGCGGCGGCTTTCTCGAAAGGTGATGTCGGCCGCTGGAACCGTGCTCGCGGCAACTTCGCGGGTATCGTCTCAGTGCTGTTTGGACGAGAGAGCCAAATAGGCGGATATCTGAAGTAGGTTTATATCGTGGTCAGAATCCGCCTCCAGCAGCAGATTGCAAACCGCCTCGCCGCTTTCCTGCGACGCGGACATGGCGCCAATCGGAGCGATCACTGGACGCGCTATGACAGCCTCAACCGCATCCGGGTCGAAGGCGAATGGGTCATTGTGGAGGCAGGGCCCGGATTCGACAGCGAGTACGAGCTGAACTTCAGATCCCCCCGCCTACGCGAGCGGGCGGCGTGGCTCTGGCATCGTGTCACCGGCAAGCACGACCTGAAACGTTATCAGAGCGCGTATCGGAAGCTCTGGTCCGAGGACCTTCTGCGATTGCATTCCCCGCATCAGGTCATCGCGCACGACTACATGCGCCGCATGCCATTCAAGAACGTTAGTAATTATCTTGAGATAGGAGCAGGCACCGGCTATCTTGCCGCGCTTGCCCATGAGCGATGGGGCGCGCGCGTCACGATCATTGATTTACTAGAGATTTTGCCTCTGGGATTTCTTTTCCTGCATGCCCGATTCCCCGGGGCATCGGTGCGGTTCCCGCATGAATCCGGGCAAGCCACGTTCACGTTTCTCACCAGCGCCGAGCAGGTGCCCGACAACTCGGTGGACTTGGCCGTCAACACTGCGTCTTTTGGCGAGATGCGGCCGGAGCAGATCGCCTACTACTTCCGCGAGCTTCGCAGAGCAGTGACGCCCGCTGGCTGCCTGTTCACTGTCAATCGCGAGGAAAAATGGATGGACGGGGCGCCGATCCGGTTTGCCGAGTATCCGTGGTCCAGCGCCGATGTCGATCTGAGCTACGGTCCTTCTCCGTTGTATGCGCTGACGCAGCCCGAGAATCGAATGCTTGTGCGCATCTGCCGCCTGGCCAAGCAGGTCTAGGAGTCCGATTGAAGAAGATCGCCTACGTGGCGCATGACCATGGTCCGCGAGCAACGCTCGAAGCGCTGGCGGTACACCTTCCCGGCGATTGGTCGTCCCGTGGCGCCGATGTGCTGATCTGCGGCACATCCGATTCATGCGGCGGACGCGAGATCGAGGCGCATGCACGCAAGGCGGCGCGTGCACGTGGCACGTCTGTAGTGGTCATCGAGGACTTCCCGGGCAACTATGTCGCGGTGCCGGACGGGGAACCGCAACTCCTTGTCGTGGAAAGCGAGTTTGCCGCTTTGCTTGCGCGGGCCAAGGACAAAGCGGTCGCGATCGAGATATGTCCTTGCGTCCGATATGACGCTCTCCGGCGACGCCTGCCCGATCTCCGCAAGGAAGCGGGCCATACCAAGGCGGCCGTCCTCTGGGTCGGCCAGCCGGAAACGCGCGATTCGCTGGAGACGCTCCAGCAGCTGATGCCGGAGCTCACTGCGCGCGGTATGGCGGTGTGGTTCAGGGCGCATCCGCGCGACGAAGGCTACCGGGCAGACGCCTATGGCGGGCTGTGCTTCGAGGACGTCACCGCGCTCTCTCTCGACGAGTGCCTTTCCATGCGCCCGCGCCTAGTCGTTACGCAGTTCTCCTCCGTCGCTGTGGAGGCGGGATTCTGGGGAATCTGCGGCCTGAACGTGTTGTTTCCGGACCTGGGGGCGAGGACGCTCGTGCAAAGGAAGGGCTACGCTGTGCCCCCGTGGTGCGAAGCAGGTGCCGCCTTCGTCATATCGCGCGAGAAGGACGTGCCCGAGGTCCTCGATCGCGCATTCGATTCGCGCGAAGCTCGCGCGAGCGTCATGGCTGCCTTCGACCGGTATTACTGCGTGGCCGAAGACGGGGGTCAGCGGCTAATGAAAAACCTGTACAATCATGGCCTTCTGTAACGCCTAGGCGAGTTCCCGTCCGAGGCGGCTTCTGGGAGCTTCCCTAGATGAGCGCGCGCAGCAATACCGTAGTACCGATTCGGTCCGAGCCGAGTGAGCGCTATTCACAAACGCGCTTGTTGCGCGACGGCAGCGTGCAGGGCAGCGAGGCCGAGTTGCGCGAGATCTTCGGCATCCTGAACGGCGAGTCCCCGATTACCCAGCTGCTGCATCCCGAGGTCCGCTACGAAGTCACCGACCACTGCAACGCGAGTTGCATCATGTGCCCGCGCGACAAGCATGAGCACGGCCGCGAGCACGGCATCATGGATCAAGCAAAGTACGAGAAGAGCATCGACGAGGTGGTCGAACTCGGCGCGAAGAAGGTCGTGCTCACCGGCTTCGGCGAGCCGATGCTCGACAAGCGCCTCGAGAAGAAGATCGCCTACGCCAAGTCGAAGGGTCTTTCCACCTACTTCATCACCAACGCTTCGGCGCTGACACCGGTGCGTTCGCAGAAGCTGCTTAACGCGGGGCTGGACGAAATGCGCGTTTCGTTCTACGGCATGAGACCCGAGACCTACAATGCAGTAATGCAGGGCCTGGACTTCGAGCGCACCAAGAAGGGCGTGCTGGAGTTCCTGCGGTTGCGCGACGAGATGGGCAAGAAGACGCGCGTGCAGATGTCGTACCTGGAGCTCAAGGAGAACGCCTCCGACACCGGAAAGTTCCGCGAATTTTGGGAGCCTCGTGTCAACGCGATCGAGGTGTGGAAGCCCCACAACTTTGGCGATGGCCGCGACTACCGCAACCGGTTGGACGACTCGCAGAAGACGAGCTGCGGCCGCCCCGAGAACGGGCCGCTGCAGATCCAGTGGAACGGCGAAGTGATTCCCTGCTGTTACGACTACAACAACCAGATCATTCTCGGCAATGCGTTCGAGACGCCGGTGCTGGACCTTCTCAACGGGCCGAAGTACCGGCTGCTGCGCTACTCGCACCGGATGAAGAAGTTCGGCCTGTTCCCGTACTGCAACCAATGCGACCAGCTTCTGCCGCACGCCGACGCTCTGGTCTACACCAACCGGCACAATCTGCCGCCTGAGGAGGCGGTGAAGTTGTCCAACACCGACCTGTTCGATCTCGTCGCCGGCAAAGAAATGGCGGAGGACAAGCTCAACGCCCGCTACAAGGGTGCCTGAAGGGAACGCCGCGGCCCGGCCGGCGGCGCCTCGCGAACTTTGCTTTATTGCCGCCCGCCCAGCCTCGCTCGCGCCGGGTGAAGCATGCATCGACCTTCGCACCGATGTCGCGCGCTTGCAGCGTGTGCACGGCGATGCATGGCGAGCGGCGTTTGTCGACTGGCTCGGGGCACTCAACCGCCGCAACGCGTCGCTCTCGTGGTGGGCATACACCAGCACGGCGAAGAACCTCCTGTCGTCGCCGCTCGGCAACGAATACCTCGGTGTGCTCGCCCTGAAGTGCCTGCTTGGGGAGATTCCCTCGGTGCGCGTGTTGATCGTAGGCGCTTCGCCCGCGCAGGCGGCTGCGCTGGACGATGGAGCGCACCGCGTCGCCGCACTAGGTCCGCTGCTGCGTGCCTGCTGGCAGTTCGCGCGCATTTTCGGTGCCTGGCTTGCGCGCGTGCTGCGCCCGCCCGCGGGAGAGCCGCCCCAAGCCGTGATCTTCACCTATGTTGACCGGGGCTTTCACGCCGGCCCGGACGCATTCTTCGGGACGCTCGCCGCGCAGTTGTCGGTCGCCTGTCGACATGTCGCGTTCGTGCATTCAGCGTACCGCGCCATGGTGCCGCGGGTGACGGTGGCCGGCTACCACGCGCTCTTCGGCGAGCTGCGGCTCGGCGACCTCCTTTGGGGGTTCGGCATGACGCTGCGCGCATGGTGGCGCGCCACCGGCTACGACGCGCCACCGCTGGGGGACGGCATTCGCGGCACGCCCCTGCTGCGCGCTGCGCTGCGCTGGGACATCGGGCAGGGAGGCTACCTCTACAACGTGCTCGTCTACCCCACGGCGCGGCGCCTGCTCGCGCGCTGGAAGCCGCGCTGGTTGCTCTATCCCTACGAGAACAAGGCGCTGGAGAAGATGCTGCTCGCGGCTGCGCGCGAGGCAGCGCCGGACTGCCGCCTGGTCGGCTATCAGCACACGTCGATCACGCGACGCCATGCCACGCTCCTCTTCGCCGAGGGCGAGGCAGCGGCAACGCCGCTGCCGGACCGGATCGTGACCGTCGGCGAAGTGACGCGACGGTTTCTCGAGCAGCATGGCCGCTACTCCGAAGGCATTTTCGCGACCGGCTGCGCACTGCGCCAGAGCTTCGGTCCGACGATCGAGCGGCGGCCGCGCGACGGCAAGGTCCGCCTGCTCCTTACGCTGTCATCGAGTCGGCGCGAGCTCGCGGATTCGGTGGACTTTTGCCGAGGCGCGCTCGCGGTCGACGCGAGCCTCGAGCTTGCCGTCCGCACGCATCCGGAGTTCCCGGTCAGCATGCTGCCGTCCCAGGTGCGCGGATGGCTGGCGCAGCATGCGCGCGATTTCACCGGCAGCCCGCTTGCCGCGAACCTCGAATGGTGCGACGCGGTGGTTTACGTCTCGTCTACCGTGGCACTGGAAGCGCTCGGGCGCGGTCGCCCCGTGATCAATCTCGTACTGTCGGATCCCCTTGACCCGGACCCGGTGCTCGACGCGGTGGCGCTGCACTGGAGCGCGGACCGGCCTGAGGCGCTCGCCGCCGCAGCCCGCGAGATCGCGGCGCTGGACGCCTCGCGATTCGAGGAAGGCCGCGCCCAGGCGCTCGATTACGTCGCGCGCTACCTGAAGGCGCCGACTCCGCAGGCTCTAGAAACTTTTCTCGCGTGAGCGGCCCGGCTTCCACCGAAGCGCGATACCGCGGGCATGAGTATCTGGCCGCCAACCCGACGTGGGATTCGGAAGACTCGCCGTGGAAGGCGGCGCTGGTGGCGGGGCTACTGCAGCGCCACGGGCTCGAGCCGCATAGCGTGATCGGTGTCGGATGTGGCGCCGGGGTGGTGCTCGCTGAACTCAGGCGCGCGCTGCCGCGCGCGAAGCTGGTGGGCTACGACCTCGCGCCCGACGCGCGCCGTTTCTGGGCTGCGCACGAGCCGCTCGACAAGCGGGGATCTGTCGCAGCTCTTCGGACACCGTGGCGGCGATGTCGCCGAGCACCAGGCGGGCGTAGGGCGGCAACGCGGCGCGCAGGCCCTCCGCGTTCATCGGGAAATCGCCTTCCCGGTAGAGCTCAGGATGATCGCGGTAGGAGGCGGGCGGCGGCATGCCTTTGCCGGTATCGAAGCCGATCACGCGGAAGCTCACGCCGGTCTCGCGCGTGACCGCTTCGGCGATCCGGCAGATATTGAGCAGGCCGGCGCCGGCCGCGACGCCGAACTCGACCAGCGTGACTTCCTTGAGCCCCTGGCTACGCGCCAGGTCCGCACAGCGCAGGATGGCGTAGGCATGGTGGTGGCGGATCACCAGGTCATGGGCGACGCGAGCCCGGAAGCCGCCGAAGGCCGCGACGAACAGGGACAGTACGTTGAGATGGAGCGGCTCGCTCAGCCGTTCCTGGAAGATGCGGCGCCAGATGCGCGGGTTTGCGAGCTTGCGCAGCAGGAAGCTCATTGCATCACCTCCCGCAGGAATTCGCTCGCCGAGCGGACGCGCTCGCGCGTCTGCGGCACGCCGAGGAAGCGGCGCACGGCGCGCGCGATCGAGACCGGCGAGCGCGGATCGAAAGTCTGCGCCGGCTCGCACACGTCGCGCACGTAATCGAGCTCGGGCGCGATCACGGGCAGCCCGGCGCGCGCCGCTTCGACCAGCGGCAGACCGAAGGACTCGGAGATCGAGGGAAAGATCAAGGCGCGCGACGCGCCGTAGGCGCGCAGCACCTCCTCGCGACGCAAGGCGCCGAGGTTGGCGATGCGAAGATCGTGCCCGCGCCGGGCCGCGTCGATCTCGCTCAGCAGCGCGCCGAATCGCCCCTCCAGCGTCAGGCCGAGCGAAGGCCGTAGCCCCTCTTGTGCCAGGAGCCGCCATGCGGCGAGGAGGTTGCGGTGATTCTTGTGGGCTTCTCCGTCGGCGACGTAGATGAAGTCGTGAACCGACTCCGTAGCCGCCTCAGTCGGCTCAATGTCGAGGTACGGGATGATGCGCACGCGCGGGTCGCCGCGGTGCCAGGTGCGGGTCGCGCTCGCCATGTGCGGCGTTTGCACGATGTACTCGTCGACATGATGGCGAAACGCGCGGCAGATGAGGCGCTCTAGCGGCAGACGCAGCCGCGTGCGGCCATCGAACGAGGAGGCGGGTTCGAGCCCGAAGTAATGGCGGTTCTGCAGGAACACGGTCACTTTGCCCGCCAGGCGCCGGATCGGCGGCATGCCGTGGAAGCAGAGGATGCGGTCGCCAGCCCGCGACTGCCTCGCCAGCAGCAGCTCGGCGCGCAGCCGCCCCGCCAGGCTGGGCGCCACCGGATGGACGATCGCGCCGGGCGGCGCCGCGAGTTGCGGCACGGCGCGCGCGTCGAGTGTGGCGAAGGCCAGCGGGCTGTCCGGTACCGAGAGGAGCTGCTGCAGGAGGACGAGGCCGCCGCCCGTGCGCACGCCAGGCGCGTGCAGGACAAGCCGGCTCACTCCGCCCGGTCCCGGTAAACGTCCTTTCGTCCGACGCCTGAAGGCACCACGCTGCGCACCGCGCGACGAAGCTTGCCGTCAGCCCAGGCCACCAGGCGCCGCAACTTCTGCTCCGGCCGCGCGCTGAAGGACGTGACGTGAAAGTATTCGTGCCCGGTGGGGGAGCGTGGGGAGAAATAGTAGTTCGATACGCAGCAGCGGAACCGGTCGACGCGGAGCGGGCTCACCAAGTGCCAGGACCAGGGCGTGGTTTCCATCAGCACCAGGCGGTTGAACCGGCTGAGGATGGTGACGTTGCGCCGGACCTCGCGGTCCCACAGCTCGAGATTGCCGTTGTTCTCGAGCCGCCAGTCGGGCGTCACGTAGTAGAGAAGGTTGACGGTGCGGTACAGCTTGCGGCTCGCCTCGTGCGAATTGTCGATGTGCGGATTGAGGAACTGTCCGCGCCCCATCATGCTCAAGCCGCCCGCGTAGAGCGACGGATCGGGTACCTGCTCCTCGATCCCGGTAATGGCGCCGACACGCTCGATGACGGCCGGGTCCTGGATGGCGAAAGTGATGTCTTTGAGCAGCGGCGCGAATTCGTCGAGACTCTTGGATGTGTACTTCACTTCTCGGAAGCTTGACATGAGCCGCATTCGCTCCGGCTGCGGAAAGGCGGCATGAATGGCTCGCGCGATGGGCTCCGGAAGAAGGTCCTCGACCCAGCAGTGGCGCACACCGACCAGCGCTGCGCTCGACTGGAACTGCGCGCGCGCGGCCTCGGCTTGCGCGTCCAGCCTGCGGCAGATGAGATCGACCAGCTCTGAGCGGTCGGTGGACATTGTTGGCTAGAATCTCCTGATGCAAATTGTAGCGGGTTTGCCGCGGGTGACCGGCGCGTGAGGCTGCTCGTCCTCAGCCAATATTTCTGGCCGGAGAATTTCCGCATCAACGATGTCGTTCAGGGTCTCGCCGAGCGCGGCCACGACGTCACGGTGTACACCAGCCTGCCGAACTATCCGGCCGGGCGCTACTTCCCGGGATACGGTTTGCTCGGCCCGTTCCGCGAGGGGTTCGGCGCCGCCAAAGTTCGCCGCGTCCCGCAGCTCGCGCGCGGCGGCGGCGGCCGCGTGCGGCTCGCGCTGAACTATGCCTCACATGCCTTCTTCGCCAGCCTGCTCGCACCCTGGGTTGCGCGCGACGTCGACGCGATCCTGGTCTATGAGCCCTCGCCGGTCACGATCGGCATTCCGGCGCGCGCGCTGCGCGCGCTGTCCGGCGCGCCGCTGCTGTTCTGGGTTCAGGACCTGTGGCCGCAGAGCCTCAGCGCGACAGGCGCGGTGACGAGCAGGCCGCTGCTGCGTGCCGTCGACAGCCTGGTGCGCTGGGTCTACCGCGCCTGCGACCGCGTGCTGGTGCCATCGCGCGCTTTCGAGGATGTGGTTGCCGCCCATGGCGTGCCGCGCGATCGCATCGCCTACCTTCCGAACAGCGCCGAGACCTTCTACCGGCGCATCGATGAGGCGCGCGATGCCGGGCTGCCTGAGGGCTTTCGCGTCATATTCGCGGGTAACGTCGGCGCCGCTCAGGATTTCCCCAGCATCCTCGGCGCGGCGGAGCTCCTGCGCGAGCAGCGCCACATCCACTGGTTGATCCTCGGCGACGGCCGCATGCGTCCATGGGTTGAGAGAGAGATCGAGGCGCGAGGTCTGCGCGCGACCGTGCACTTGCTCGGCCAGCATCCGCCGGAATCGATGCCGCGCTGGTTCGCGCAGGCCGACGCGCTGCTCGCCACGCTGCGTCGCGAGCCGATCTTTGCGGTTACAATTCCTTCGAAAATTCAGCCCTATCTTGCCTGCGGCCGGCCGGTGATTGCGGCGCTCGACGGAGAGGGCGCCCGGGTGATCAGGGAAGCTGCGGCAGGCTGGGCGGTGCCGGCCGAAAATCCCAGGGCGCTGGCTGATGCGGTACTTGAGGCCAGCCGCTGCACTCGGGAAGAACTGGATGCCATGGGACATCGAGGGGAAAGATATTTCCGCGAGCACTTCGAGCGCGAGCAGTTGCTCACGCGGCTTGAAGCCGTCCTCGCCGAGGCGGTGAAGGTGCGCCGCGCGTGAAGATCCTCGTGCTCGGCGGCGACGGCATGCTTGGCCACCAGCTGCTCATGTCGCTGCGGGACCGCCACGACGTCAAAGTGACGCTGCGCCAGGAGTTTTCGGCGTACGCAAACACGCCGCTCTATACGGCGCGGAACGCCTTCGCCGGCGTGGATGTGCGCGTGTCGGACCGGGTGCTGGCGGTGCTCTCGGAATTCCATCCCGAGGCGGTCGTCAATGCGGTGGGCATCGTCAAGCAGCGCCCGGACGGGCTGGACATCATTCCGAACCTGGAGATCAATGCCCTGCTGCCGCACCGGCTGGCGCTCATCTGCGGCGCGATCGGCTCGCGCTTCATCCACATCTCGACCGACTGCGTGTTCTCCGGCAAGCGCGGCCAGTATCGCGAGGAGGACAACCCCGACCCGGTGGACATCTACGGCCACAGCAAGCTGCTCGGCGAGGTGGCACAGCCGGGCGCGGTGACCTTGCGCACCTCGATCATCGGCCTCGCGCTGTTCCGCAACACCAGCCTGATCGACTGGTTCTTGCGCCAGAACGGCGGCATCAAGGGTTACCGCAACGCCATCTTCTCCGGGTTCACCACTAAGGAGCTGTCGCGCGTGATCGAGATGCTGCTGGTGAAGCACAAGGGGGCATCAGGCCTCTACCACCTGTCGTCCAGCACGATCAGCAAGTACGACCTGCTGGTGCGCCTGCGCGACCGGCTGAAACGACGCATCGACATCGTTCCCGATGATGAGGTGCGCATCGACCGCAGCCTTGACTCGCGCCGTTTTCGCGACGAGTTCGGCTATGCGCCGCCGTCGTGGGATGAGATGCTCCAGGAGCTGGCCGCCGACATAGCGAGCAAGAAGGCATGATGTTCAAGGACAAACGTATCCTCGTGACCGGCGGAACCGGCTCGATGGGCAGCACCCTCGTGCGCCGTCTGCTCTCCGGCGAGCAGGACATGCCGAAGAAGGTGATCGTGTTCTCGCGCGACGAGGCGAAGCAGCACGAGATGCGCATGGCCTACCAGCATCGCACCGCGGCCACCGACGAGGTCATTTTCCGCAATTTCATGAGCGTGCTCGAGTTCCGCATCGGCGACGTGCGCCGTTACGCCGACGTCTGTTCCGCGGTGCGCGATGCCGACGTCGTCATCAACGCGGCGGCGCTCAAGCAGGTTCCCGTCTGCGAATATTTCCCCGAGCAGGCGATCCTGACGAACTGCATCGGCGCCGCGAACATCGTCCGTGCCATCGGCGAGAACGGCTATCCGGTGGAGTCGGTCGTGGCGGTGAGCACGGACAAGGCCTGCAAGCCCGTGAACGTCATGGGCATGACCAAGGCGCTGCAGGAGCGAATCATCATCGCTGCCAACGTGCTGACGCCGAAAACGCGATTTCTGTGCGTGCGCTACGGCAACGTGCTCGCCTCGCGCGGCTCGGTGATCCCGCTGTTCCTCGACCAGATCCGCAACGGCGGGCCGGTGACCGTCACCGACCCCGGGATGACGCGCTTCCTGCTAAGCCTCGACCAGGCGGTCGACACGATCTTCGCCGCGCTGAAGGAGGGGCACCGCGGTGAGACCTACGTGCCGCGCGCGCCTTCGGCCACCGTCGAGAGCATCGCCAAGGCGCTCGTCGGCATCCGCCCCGTCGAGGTGAAGGTCGTCGGCATCCGGCCGGGGGAAAAGATGCACGAGATCATGGTGTCGGAGGAGGAGGCGCGCCATTGCGTGCGCCGCGGCGACTATCTCGCGATCCTTCCGATGCTGCCAGAGTTGCGCGAGGCGGCCAAGGCCGCGGCGCCGGCGCTCGACAAGGAGTTCAGTTCGGCCGATGCAGTCCTCGGCGCAGCGGAGACCGCCGCGCTGCTGCGCAGGCACCGCCTCATGCCGGAGGACATGGCCGTCTCCGGCGAAGAGCTCCTGCGCTGAGGAGCCGTCGATGACCCTGAAAGTCATGACTATCGTGGGAACACGCCCGGAACTAATCAAGCTTTCGCGCGTGATCGCCGAGCTCGACACGCAGATGCGGCAGGTGCTCGTCCACACCGGGCAGAACTTCGACTACGAGCTGAACGAGGTGTTTTTCGAGGAGCTCGCGATCCGACGGCCGGACGCGTACCTGGGCGCCGCGGGTGAGAACGCCGCGCAGACCATTGCCGCGATCATTGCGCGGGTCGACGAGGTGCTGGCGAAGGAGCAGCCCGACGCGGTGCTCCTCTACGGCGACACCAACAGCTGCCTGTCGGTCATCCCCGCGAAGCGGCGCAGGATTCCCGTCTTCCACATGGAAGCTGGCAACCGGTGCTTCGACGATCGTGTGCCGGAGGAGATCAACCGCAGGCTGGTCGACCACCTGAGCGACATCAACATGCCGCTCACCGAGCACGCGCGGCGCTACCTTCTCGCCGAGGGCTTGCCGGCGGACCGCATCATCAAGACCGGGTCGACGATGTTCGAGGTCCTCGAGCATTACCGTCCGGCGGTCGAGGCCTCCGCGGTCCTGTCCAAGCTCGGGCTTGAGCCGCGCAAGTACCTGCTCGCTTCGGCCCACCGCGAGGAGAACGTCGACGAACCGGCGCGACTGGCGCAACTCCTGGAGAGTTTCAAGGGCGCCGTGGACGAGTTCGCCATGCCGCTTGTGGTCTCCACCCACCCGCGCACGCGCAAGCGGCTCGAAGAAGCCGGTCTCTCCGCCGACCCCAGGATCCGGTTCCTGAAGCCCTTCGGCCTGCCCGACTACGTTCGTCTGCAGCGCGAAGCCTGCTGCGTGCTGTCCGACAGCGGTACGTTGAGCGAGGAGGCGTCGCTGCTCGGCTTCGCCGCGGTCATGCTGCGCGAGGCGCATGAGCGGCCCGAGGGCATCGAGCATGGCGCCATGGTGATGGCGGGGCTCGGCAGGCAGCGCGTGCTCGAGGCGGTGAGCCTCGCGGTCGCGCAGCGCCAGCCGGATTCGCGCCCGCTCGAACCCATCGCCGACTACCGCGCGCCCGCCGTCTCGAAGAAGGTAGCGAGGATCATCCTCGGCTATACGGACTATGTGAACCGGCGGGTCTGGCACAAACAGCCTTGACCACCTTATGCGCATCCTCGTGACCGGCGCCGCCGCGTAGCACGTGCTGTACCCCATTACGTACATCGCGACGACGTCGTCCCTGACGGTGCTCCTGATTTGCGTCGGGGTGCTAGGCGATGCGACCCTCGCCGCCGATCTGGCGCTGGCGCAGGGCGCGGTCATCGCCACGTTCTATGCGCTCTCCGCCAACGCGCGCAACCTGATTCTCCAGAGCGACGCTGCGACCCGTGCAAGCGACGTCCTGTTCGCGCGGCTCGCATCCCTGGTGCCGTTGTGCGCGCTGTCCTATTTCTTGAGTGCCGGCGTCGCCGCCGTGCCCCACGCCCTCGCCGGCGCCGTGACGGCGCGCCGCGCCTGCGAGTGGTTCGGGGAGGTGCACCTGAGCGTCATCGAACGCGACGGCGACCGGCAGGGCGTGCGCGCCTATTTCGCGATTCAATGCATATCGCTTACCGCGCTGGTGCTCGTTCTCGTCGCCGCGCCGGACAGCTTGGTGCCCGCGCTCTGGATCTGGGCCGCAGCGCCGATGCTTGGCGCGACGCACCTGCTGCGGCTGTCCGGATCGTCCCTAAGGCGGTTGATTCCGACGCTGCGCATGCTTGTCCCCCATGCGGGTTCGACGCTGATCGTCGGCATCGCGATCTACCTCCTGCGCGTGATCATCGTCCTCGTGACCGATAGCGAGTTCGCCGGGCTCCTCTTCACGGCGGTTGCCATCGGCAGCTTCGCCGGCACGCTGTTCGCGAACGTCCTGGGTCCGAGCTTGGCGCTGCGCGCGGGCACGCGCGGTCTCCCTCGAAGCCTCGCTCTGGTGCTCGGCGGGCTCACGGCGCTCGGCGGCGTCATGGTCCTAGCCGCCGGCTGGCTTCCCGGGAAGCCCTCGTTCTTCTGGGAGGCGACTGGCTTCTCCCTCATGGGCAGCGTCATCATGATCGAGGCGCAGCGCATCCGCCTGCGGCTCTTCGAGTCCTCGCGCGGCGATGAATTGTTCGGCCCCGACGTGCTGCGCAGCCTGACGCTGATGATCGCGGCGCCCGCCATGGTCGCCGTTTTCGGCCCGCAGCTTCTCGCTGGCGTATATGTCCTAGATGCGATGTTGACGTGGCTCTTCTACATGAGCGCGTACAAGCACGCGGCCTCCGAAACCTGGGTACCGAAGCGAGCCGAAGTCTGGCTGCAGGTCGCGCTGGCGGTGCTGATCGTATTTCCCCTTTTCATCCAGCTGAAGGGCGAGCTCTACCGCAGCGTGGAGCCGATGCTCGATTCGGGCGGACGTGTCCTCAACCTGCCGCTGCCGGTGTCGCTCGCCGCGTGCTTTTTCGGCACGCTGCTGCTTGCGCGCTTTCGCCAAGCCTCGCTCGGGATGAGCGCCATCTTCTTCTTTGTGGCGATGGCGCTGACCTCGGTGATCGCGACCGAGAGGCAGGTCGACTATGGTTCGAGCAAGCTCCTGCTCCTGCTCCAGTTCCTGCTGCCGGTCTTCGCCCTGGTCCTGGGCCAGATGTACTCAGTCGGCGCCCGGGACGAGATCGTCCTGGCGAGATCTTTCCTCTACTTGGTCGCCGCTTTCGTCCCGGTGCAGCTCTCGCTGACGTGGATCCAGGGCCAGCACATGCTCACCCATAACATGGCCCTGTTCAGCATCTACCAGCATCGGCAATACGTCCCGGTGGTTTTCGTCGGCGCGTACCTCGTGCCGCTCTTCGCTCTCTGGGAGTCTCGTTACGAGCGCTGGCTTGCCCTGGCCCTGATGCCCATCATGGCAGTGTACTCGGCTGTGTCTTATTCGACGCTGTCGCTTGGAATGCTCGTGCTCGGCGCCAGCATCCTCGCGGTCAGGCTGCGCCGGGTGAAGCTCGGCCTCGCGATCCTTGTCGGCCTGGCCACCGCCGTGGCCGCCGCGATGTGGCAGCTGCGCAACACCACGGAATTCGTCGAGAAATACAGGCCGGCCGAGCTACAGAGGAGCGGCATTCCAGCCGCGTCCTCCGGGCTTCCCACTAACGTAACGACGCGGATACACGACTGGGCGAAATACGGCAGCGGGGTCATTGAGAGCGGCAGGTCTATTCTCGTCGGTCACCGCGAGGCGTTCGAGCGCGCCGAGTCGTCGAGCGCGCACAATTATTACCTCGATCTTCTCTATAACTTCGGCGTCGTCGCATTTCTGCCGCTGCTCGCGCTGATCTCCTACACCGCCATGCTCATCGCGCGACGTCCCGAGGTGTTCTCGGATTTCGGCACGCTCGGTTTCGTCCTGGTGGTGGCTTTCCTGGTCTTGATCGACAATAATTTCAAGGTCAACCTACGGCAGCCCTATCCGGGCGTGTTTTCTTTCTTTGTCTGGGGCGTGTTGCTCACCCGGCTCTTGCGCGCCGCGCCAGCCGGGCGGGTGCGGAGCTCGGTTTAGGGGCGCGACATCCAGAACCGCAGCATGCTGCGGACGTGCCATATGAAATTGCGCGGACGCCTGTGGCTGTCGCGGCGCGCTTCGTGCACGACACGCGCGCGCGGATCGAGGCAGACCTCGAGCCCGCGGCGGCGCAAGCGCGCGCACAGATCGACCTCCTCGTAATACATGAAATAGCGCTGGTCGAAGCCGGAAATCTGGCCAAAGGTTTCCGAACGCAGCAGCATGAACATGCCGCCGACCCAATCGGGGAAGATTGGCTCGCCGCCGATCGGATAGTAGGGTACTTTCGGCGGCCCGAAAAGCGCCTTGCGCAGGATGAACGCGGGCGAAGGAAAGCGGCGCGAGGTCGATTCGATGTCGCCAGCGGGGTTGACAATGCGCGGCGCTACCAAGCCTGTCGTAAGATCGCGTTCCAGCGCGCCTATCAGCGCTGGAAAAGGGTCTTCGGGCAGCCTGACGTCAGGATTGAGAATGCAGAAGAAGGGCGTGCGGCAGAGGGCAAAGGCCGCGTTGTGATTGCTGCCGAAGCCCTTGGCGAGTTTGTTGTGCACGAAGTCGATTGCGAGCGGAAAGGTCTTCTCGTCGAAGCCGAGGTCCTCCGGGATGTTGACCGTGAGCACGACGCGCGCGGGCTCGCGGACCACGGCGGCGATGTCCGCGAGCAGATCGCGTACGATGCCCGCCTGGCCATGGGATACGACGGAGATCGTCAGCAAGTCCATTGCAAATGACCGAGCGGAACAATTTCGACCTGCTGCGCCTCGGACTCGCGTCGATAGTGTTTCTGGTTCACGCCCACATTTTATCGCGGGCACCGGAACTCGCCGTCTTCGAACGGTTTCTGTCCACGGACTTCGCCGTCAAGGGCTTTTTTGCGGTGAGCGGATACCTTGTTTTCATGAGCTACGAGCGCTCAGCCTCGGTGCGCGACTATTTCGAGAAGCGCGCGCGCCGCATCCTGCCGGCGTACATCGTCGTCGTCGTTGCGGCGACGATTGCCGGCGCGTTCCTCACGGATCGCGACCTGCTCGGCTATCTTCTGGGCGGCGCTCTGCGGTACCTGGCAGCCAACCTCGGCTTCGCCAATTTCCTTGCCCCGGCGCTGCCCGGCGTCTTCGAGTCGAACCCGGAGCGGGCAGTGAACGGCGCGCTGTGGACGCTCAAGATCGAGGTGATGTTCTACCTGACCTTGCCGCTGATCGCGGCGCTCGCGAGTCGCTTCGGCCGCATTCGCGCCCTCGTGGCGCTGTATGTGCTTTCGGTCGCCTACACTGTCACGCTGAGCGATCTGGCGCGGCGTACGGGCAGCGAGGGCTATGTGATCCTCGCGCGCCAGTATCCGGGACAGCTCGCCTTCTTCATGGCCGGCGCGCTTATGTACTATGTGTCGCCATCGCTGCGCGGCGCGCCCTGGGCCGCGGCGTTCGTCGCTTCCTGCCTCTATCTGTTCGTTGCAGGCTCGGTCGACCCGTGGCTCGCGCCAATCGCGATCTCCTTTGCTGTCCTGTACTTTGCTCTCCGGTTTCCCTACCTGGGAAACTTTGGCCGCTTCGGTGATTTTTCGTACGGCGTCTACATCCTGCACTTTCCCTTCTCCAGTTCCTCGTTCAGGCGGGGGCGTTCGCGAGCGATGCGCGCCTCGGCTTCGGCGTCGCTCTAGCGGTGACCTTCTTCTTTGCCGTCGTGCTCTGGCACCTGGTCGAGAGACCCGCGCTCAGGCGCTCGTCACATTACAGGAACGCGACGGACAAGACGGCGTTCCGCGCGGCTGGATGATGCCTGAGTCTCGGCCTACCGGATTGGCTACTGCCTATTTGCGCCCGTACTGATCGTCGAAGCGTTCGATGTCGTCCTCGCCGAGGTAACTGCCCGACTGCACTTCGATGATCAGCAGCGGTTCTTCGCCCGCGTTCTCAAGGCGGTGCTTGGTGCCGACCGGAATGAAAGTGGACTGGTTCTCTTCCAGGTAGAGGGTATCTTCGCCCCGGGTCACGCGCGCGCGGCCCGAGACCACAATCCAGTGCTCGGCGCGCTTGCGAT
>SXGR01393660.1_pt1 | contig 33109 bp, 21 predicted proteins | sample 3174711 | NCBI WGS metagenome assembly SXGR01 (sample SAMN11356860, study PRJNA531348) | freshwater metagenome | isolation source: freshwater sample F1-60 | place: China: Fuxian Lake, Yuxi | collected 2017-12-25 | reverse complement strand
TCCCGCGATCGTCATGCATGGGTGGAAGCCGATGGATGTCGGAATCACTGAGCCGTCGGCGACGAAGAGGCCCGGATTTCCGTGTACCTCGCCATCCGCCGAGACCACGCCCCGCGCCGGGGAGTCGCTGAGGTTGCATCCCCCGAGCGGATGAACCGTGAGGATGCGGCGAAAGATCTGCCACGTGAAAAGTGTCCCAAATGTGGCGCCATAGCAGTTCGCCACGGAGCGCATCGCAGCCTCCATCCGACGTACCAACTCGCGATTCTCCTTGAAGTAGCGCCAGCGCACATCCAGGCGACGGCCGTTGTAGACAACGCGTCCGCCTGCGTTGTCACGCCCGATCGCGAACAGGTTGGTCATTCGCCCTGCGGGTCCAGCGTTTCTCATGCGGCGTGGCAGCGGCTGGCTGAAGTCACCCCGCGCGAAGGCTTTCACAAGAATACGTGGAAAGCTTCGCCACAGAAAAGGTGAGAGGAACCGAAGCCAGCCGAGCCGCGGTTGCCCGTGCGACGCCAGCACTTCCAGGATCGCTCGATTGAAGCTCGGCTCAGGGAGGAGGCCGCCGGTCGTCAAGCGGACCTCAAGAGGGCTGCCTTCATACCCCACCTGAGCCTGAGCCTGGCCTATCTTCATCAGTTCGATCTGGAGTTTGTTCCCGAAGACATCGGGATTGCGGGTTTGACGCTTACCTGGAATATTTTCGATGGCGGTCGCACGCGGCGTGATCTTGCCGAAGCACGAAAGACGCAGCGGCAGGCTTCGATCGGCAAGGCTGAGACGCAGTCGCAGGTAACGGTGGAGGTGGTCGCTTTGACTCGAAAGGTCGAGGAGTCGCGATCGTTGCTCCGGGCATCGGAGCTCGGGCTCGAAGCGGCTCAGGCGAACCTGCGTGTCGCGAAGGACAAGTTCGATCAGAAGGCACTTCTCTTGAAAGACCTGCTCTCTGCGCAGCTGGATGCTGCCAGGGCGGATTATCAGCTGCGCGAAGCCGGCCTCGCTTGCCTGACCGCGGAGTCCGAGCTGGAGAGAGCCCTTGGCGGGGAGGATTGAATGGACTTGAGATTCAGGTTGTTACGCCGTGGCGTGTGGATGCTCTCCGTGCTGTTGCAGGGGTGCAAGGAGGACGCTCCCTACGTCAAGCCACCGACGCCCGTGCGGGTGGCCACAGTGGAAGAGTTCCGCGGCGCGCCGGGCTTGAGATATTCAGCTGACATCAGGCCGCAGCAGCAGATCAGCCTCGCCTTTCGCGCGGGCGGATACGTGGAGGAGGTCGCAAGAGCGCGAGGACTGGACGGTGCGATGCGTCTTCTCCAGGAGGGGGACCCAGTAAAGAAAGGCCTGGTGTTGGTCCGGCTTCGCGAGAAGGAGTACTCCGAAAAGTTCCATCAGGCGAAAGGCAGGCTAAGCGAAGCCCTTGTGGCGGCTCAGCAAGCCCGTCTCGAATTCGAACGCGCCGAGAGTCGGCTCGCGTCGAGCACCATGACGCAGGCGGATTACGAAGGTGTTCAAGCAAAATGGGAAGCAGCTCAGGCGCGCCTCGTGCAAGCAAGGAGCGCCGTCGAGGAAGCCCAGTTGTTGCTCGACGACTGCGCGCTGAAGGCTCCGCTCGACGGTATTGTCCTTCGTCGTCAGGTGGAGCCGGGTGCGCTCGCAACTCTCGGTCAGGCGATGGTAGTTGTCGCCGATGTCTCTTCCGTCAAGGTGGTCTTCGGGGTACCGGACATCCTGATCCGGTCCGTCGAGATTGGGCAGACAATTTGCGTTGCCACGGAGTCCATTCGAGGCGAGCGCTTCGAGGGCCGCGTAACGCGAGTATCGCCCTGGGCCGATCCGAGGAGCCGTGTCTTTGAGGTGGAGATCACCGTGCCCAATGCCGACGGCAAGCTCAAGGTCGGGATGATCGCCAATCTCCGGCTCAACGATCCGAAGGAGGGCCCTCCCGAGCCCGTGATTCCCCTCGGCGCCGTGGTGCGTCCGGGTGGCAGCAGGATTGGATATGGGGTCTTTGTGGTTGAGGAGAGGGACGGTGCGAGCCATGCCAGGCTCAAGCCTGTTGAACTGGGCGCCGTGCACGGCAGCCAGGTGGCGGTGAAGCAGGGAGTTTCTCTGGCGGAGCGAGTCATTGTCGTGGGCTCCACGCTCGTGACCGATGGCCAGATCGTCCGGGTGGTGCCTTGAGAGAGCGGCGATGAGGCACGGCACAAGCGATCAAGAGGTTATTTCGTCCACTCACAACCTCGCTCGTTTTTTCACTGAGAACCGTCAGGTCTCGGCCGTTCTCCTCGTGGCCACCGTGGCGTGGGGGATCTTCGCTTATTTCCGGATGCCGCAGCGCAAGGACCCTGACATACCCGTGAGGCAGGCGCTGGTAATTTGCCCTTGGCCCGGTGTCACCGCGGACAAGGTGGAGCAGTTTGTTACTCGCAAGGTTGAAGAGCGAGTTGCGGAGAGCTCCCGTGTAGAGCGTGTCGAATCGATCACGCGGAGCGGGGTCTCGCTCGTTTACGTGCGCCTCGAGGAAAAAGCTGCCGACACGGCGAAGGAATTCGACGACGTCAAGCTCAAGCTCGATGGTCTCCGCGATTTGCCCGAAGGGTCCGGGCCCATTATCTTCATCAAGGACTTCGGCGATACAGCGGCCCTCATGTTGACGGTAGCGAGCCCAAGAGCCGACGACATCGAGATCGATTTGCGAGCTCGAACCATCCAGGAAGAGATCGCGCGGACGCGTCTCGCGGCTGGAGGTGAGGCGGGTCGAGTCAGCCTCCTCATGTGCTTTTCCACCACGATCAGCCCACGGATCGCGAGGCTTCAGGTTGACATCTTCGCCAGTGAGTTGAAGGAGGCGGGCCTGGCACGCGAAATCCGTGTGATCGAGGGTTCCGGATTCGGGGGGGTCGACTGTGATCTGGCAGTGGATGAGTCCGTCCTGCTACGTGCCGGCCGCAGCTTCATGGAGGAGCGTCTTCGCGCCTCGGAGCTTGCAGCGAGCGTGTGGGATCTGTTCCTGGTGCGGAAGCCCGAGGAAACTGCTGCGAAGCTGAGATCCGCAGCCGGAGACAAGTACTCCTACAAGCAGATGGATGACTTCACGAGCCTCATCACGCGCACGCTCCAGACAGTACCTGCGGTCTCGAAGGTCCAGCGTCACGGCGTTCTGAAGGAGCGGATCTTTCTCGACTTCTCGCAGGAGCGGCTCGCTTCGTACGGCCTGCGGCCCATCATGCTTCGCGATATCCTCCGCGCACGTAACACTTCTTTGCCGGGTGGGGTGCTGGAGCTTGGCGGCAAGGTAGTGGGCATAGATCCCTCGGGGGAGTTTGATAGTGAGAAGGATCTTGCCAACGTGGTTGTTTCAGTTTCCGAGACGGGAACCCCGATCTACCTGCGCGACATGGTAGACATCGCCAGGAGCTACGAGAGCCCCCCCAGATATCTCAATTTCTACTCGGGCAAAAATGCGGATGGGACCTGGCAGCGGAACCGTGCCATCACGGTCTCTGTTCAGATGCGGGCCGGGGAGAACATTGGCCGGTTCGGAAGGAGTATCGATGCGGCCCTTGAGTCACTGAAGCATGCACTCCCCCCTGACCTTGTGCTCGCACGGACTTCCGACCAGCCCTTGCAGGTGGAAGAGAACGTGGGTCTCTTCATGAAGAGCCTCTACGAGGCGATCGTGCTTGTGGTCATCGTCGCGCTCGTGGGCTTCTGGGAGTGGAGATCGGCGCTTCTAATGGCGCTCTCTATTCCCATCACCCTCGCAATGACCTTCGGCATGATGGACCTCTTGAGCATCGACATTCAGCAGGTGTCGATTGCGTCTCTGATCATCGCGCTCGGGCTCCTGGTGGACGATCCTGTCGTTGCCGGGGATGCCATCAAGCGGGGCCTCGCAGAGGGACACAAGCCCGTGATTGCCGCGTGGCTTGGGCCAACGAAGCTCGCGACCGCGATACTCTTCGCCACCATCACGAACATGGTGGCTTACCTTCCCTTTCTCCTCCTGAGTGGAGACACGGGGCGCTTTCTTTACAGTCTTCCCGTCGTCGTTACTTGCTCCCTCGTGGCGTCTCGCATCGTGTCCATGACTTTTGTCCCCTATCTCGCCTACTATCTTCTGCGGGCCCCGAGGAAAGCCGAGGTGCCGCTTCACGAACGCAGAAAGTCCGGTTTCACGCGCGCCTACTACACTTTTGGGGCGTTCGCAATCCGGCATCGTTTCATGACGATAGCGGCATCTTTTCTGTTTCTCGCGGTGGGAGGCTTCTTTGCTGCCCGGCTCAAGGAGCAGTTCTTCCCGAAGGACCTCTCTTACCTCTCGTACGTCGACATTTGGCTCCCCGAGGACTCCACGTTGTCCGTCACGAATGCTGCTGCAATTCATGCGGAGCGAGTCATCGAGGATGTCTGCACCCAATATGGGAAAGAGCACCCAGATAAAGATGGCAAGGCACGCTCCCTACTGAGATCCCTTACCACATTTGTGGGCGGCGGAGGGCCGCGGTTTTGGTTTTCCGTGTCACCGGAGCAGCGACAGCTCAACTACGCACAGATCATCATTCAACTGGAGGACAAGCACGAGACCGGCAAGCTGGTTGTTCCCCTTCAGCATGCTCTGGCGAGCGGGGTACCCGGAGCCCGCGTCGATGTGCGACAGCTTGAAAGCGGTCCTCCCGTTGGGATCCCTGTCGCCGTGAGGCTTTCCGGCGAGCACATCCCGACCCTGAGAGCGGAGGCGGAGAAGCTCAAGAGCGTCTTCCGCGGCGTGCCCGATGCCGATCGTGTGCAGGATGACTGGGGCGCCGAGAGCTTCGTGGTTTCTCTTGACGTGGACCCCGATCGCGCCAACCTGGCCGGAGTTTCCAACCTCGATGTCGCGGTTTCGAGTGTCGCCGGCATGAACGGTATCCAGGTGACGGCAATCCGGGAGGAGCCCGACGAGATTCCCGTCCTTGTCCGCCTTCGCATGGAGGAGCGATCCAGCGTCGACGACATTCGCAACCTCCACGTCTATTCGCTCCAGAACTTGCAGCGGGTTCCGCTGGGGGTGGTCTCGTCCGTCGCGTACCGGATGCAGACGGAAAAAATCATGCGACGGACCCATTTCCGGACTATTACCGTCGCTTGCTTCCCCGTCCCCGGAGCCCTGCCGTCGGAGGTTCTGGGCAAGGCACGAGCAGGCATCGAGAAGCTTCGAGCCGCCCTCCCGCCCGGTTTCAAGCTCGAGATCGGCGGTGAGGAGGAGCATCAGAAAAAAGGGTTCAAGGAGCTTGCGATTGTCATGGCAGTGTCGGTCGCAGCAATTTTCTTGACCCTCGTGTGGCAATTCAAGAATGCCGTGAAGCCGCTGATCGTGTTCGCGGCCATTCCTTACGGCATGGCCGGAGCGCTAGCGTGTCTGTCAATCTCCGGATCTCCCTTCGGCTTCATGGCGTTTCTCGGAATCGCGAGCCTGGTGGGGGTGATTGTGAGCCACGTGATTGTTCTCTTCGACTTCATCGAGGAGCGACATGCACTTGGCGAACCCCTCGAGGAGGCGCTCCTCGATGCCGGGATCGTTCGCCTGCGCCCAGTCCTGATCACGGTAGGGGCCACGGTGATCGGTCTCGTACCGCTCGCGCTCCACGGCGGTCCGCTGTGGGAACCGCTCTGCTACGCGCAAATCGGCGGTCTAACTGCTGCGACCTTCATCACGCTCATCATCGTTCCAGTCCTGTACGCCATTGCTGTGCTCGACCTCAGGGTGGTGAAGTGGGAGGAGGCAGCCGGTCGTCCCGGGCAAGGTGCGTAAGGCACGGGGCAGCTCGAGAAGCCACTGAAATGGCCAATTCATCGCGGCAGGGGCTGATGACACAGCGGATTCGTTCAACGGGCCGTTCGCGTCACCTGCAGATTGTAAGTTCTTCCCGCACCAGATCGAGCGCCTTCACGGTGGCGGCCTGGCGAACCATTTCGCGTTGCCCTCCAAAGGTGTTGCGAATCGCAGTCGTGGTCACCTCACCGCCTGGGCGCCGCGCGGCAAGACCCGTGAACACCAGGCCGACCGGCTTCTCCTCCGAGCCTCCGCCGGGGCCGGCAATCCCCGTCACCGAGATCGCGATGTCGGCCGAGAAGAGCTCGAGCGCGCCGCGCGCCATTGCCTCGCAGACCTCGGCCGAGACAGATCCATGCCGCTCGAGCAGCTCTCCTGGCACACGAAGGAGACGTTCCTTTGCCTCGTTCGAGTAGGCCACAATCGCCCCGACAAGGTAAGCCGAGGATCCCGCGTGGTCTGTCAAGCTCTTGGCGATCGCTCCACCCGTGCACGACTCGGCCGTGGCCAGCTTCAATCCCGAGCTTGCGAGGAGGTTGTGGACAATCCGCGAGTGTTCCACCTCCATCGCGGCTCCCGAAGCGTCGGTCAAGCCTTCCGGGAGAAAGAAAATCTCACCTGCAAACTCCTTGAGCAGCAGCGCCTTCACGTGGTCCAGGTACGCATGGCCTGTCGGGGCATGCGAGATGAACTTCACCAGTAGCTCTCCGGGCTTGGCGCTGATGCCGTACTCGACGGTTTTAAAATCGATCTCGAGTCCCTGGATCCGCCCCTCGGCCCACGACTCGCCGATGCCAAGGATTTTCCCCCTGAGAATTCTGGGTGGCGTCAAGCGGAATCGATCCTGAATCGCCGGCACGACAAGTTCGGTGAACATGGCCTGCATCTCGCGCGGCACACCGGGGAGCACCACGAGGAGGCCGCGCTCGGTCGTCACGATCATCCCGGGGGCAAGCCCCACCGGGTTGAGGAGGACGTGGGCGCCCTCGATTACCTCGGCCTGCTTGTAAAAATTGGTGGGAATCGATTCTTCGGTGAGTCCCCGAGCGAGTGCTCGAGCCCGCATACGGTCCTGCGCCTCGGGGTGTCGCAGGACCTTGCGGTTGAAGACACCTCCGAGCACGGCCACGGTGTGATCGTCCGCGGTTGGGCCGAGACCGCCGCTCAGGACGGCCACATCGGCCCGTGCAATGGACTTTCGAATCGCGTTGTCCAGAAGAGCGGGTTCGTCGGGTACCAACAGGATCTCGTCGACCCGAATTCCCATTTCGCTGAAGCGGGTCGCAAGGAACGGGCCGTTCAAGTCCTTGGTCTCGCCACGTGTTAGCTCGGAGCCAGTAATGCAGAGGATCGCGTTGGGCATGGAAGCTTCCAGAGGGTGAAGTTTACGACTGGCAGTATTGTTCCACGGTGGGGGGGTGACACCGTAGCGCAATCTTTTGCGACCCAGGGGCGAGGCCTGCCATTTTTCGCACGCCCCTTGACAGAGCCGATCCTCCAGTGGACGATTACGCTTGGGTGTTGAACGTTCTCCTCGTCATAATAAGGAGGTACGTTCCATGTGCGTTGTTACCCGCCGAGTGTTTTTTCTTTCCGTTTCGTGGCTGTGGTTCGTCCCCGTTGTCTCGTTTGCGGTGGATGGCGGGAATTTCCGTCGAGGCGACGTGAATTCCGATGGGCAGGTCAACCTGAGCGACGCAGTTTCCCTGCTGGGGGCACTCTTCCTGGGTGGTGAGGAGCCCTCGTGTAAAGATGCATCCGACGCGAACGACGACGGCAGCCTCGACATCTCGGACAGCCTCTTTACGCTGATCCACCTCTTTTCGGGCGGGTCAGCGCCGCCGCTACCGGGCTTCGCTTGCGGCATCGACCCCACGTCGGACGGCCTCGACTGCCGCTCGTATGAGCCGTGCGAGATCCTTGACGGACGCAGCGAGTTCCTCACCCCGCTTGCGGGTGGGCCAGGTCAGCCAGCGAGATCCGGTGAGCTTGATTTCGCTGGCGCCACACCTCCCGGTGCGGTGGACGCGAATGGAAACCAGCCGGCATCCGCGCCGGCACGTCTCATCGAGGAGTCCGACATTTACAAGGTTTCGGGCAGCCTCCTTTTCGTCATGAATCGATATCGCGGTCTCCAGGTGCTTGACCTGAGCGACTTGGATCATCCGACTTTGATTGGACGTGCTCAAATCTTTGGTTACCCCAAGGAGATGTACGTCCGTGGAAACACGGCGTACGTCGTGGTGAGTGACTACTACACGTTCTGGAGAGAGGAAACGGACGCGATTGCCAGCGTTCGTGGCTTTTATGGAAGCCAGCTTCGGATCATCGACATTTCGAACCCCAGGGATCCCAGGGTGGTCGGTGGAATCGACCTCCAGGGCGATGTGAGCGATTCACGCATCGTCGGCGACGTGATGTACCTCGTCTCGCATCGCTATCCGTGGTACTCCGTCAATGGCAGCACTGACACGGAGGACAAGACGCAGATCCTGAGTGTTCAGGTGGCCGATCCAATGGATGTCCGCGTGATCGATTCGAAGGATTTTCCGCGCAATGGATGGGAGCATCACATCTCCGTCACGTCGAGCGCGATCTACCTTGCATCCTCGGGCTGGATCTGGGACGGCGTTCGTGGGAATTTCGAGAGCCGCGTTCGGTATGTCGACATCAGCGATCCGCAAGGCGAGATCGGCGTGCGAGGCGAGGCCTTGGTGCCGGGGCGCATTCAGGACCGCTGGTCGATGGACGAACACGAAGGCGTGCTGCGCGTCGCTTCAGGCCAGTCCTGGGGGAACGGAGACGTCTTCCTGACGACGTACTCGGTCGCCGATCCAGATCGGATCCGCAAGATTGGCCAGGCGGTTCTGCACGTCAACGAGAACCTCACCGCGGCACGGTTCGACGGGCCTCGCGGCTACCTAGTCTCGTACCGCAACATTGACCCACTCTTCACGTTCGACTTGTCCGACCCTTCCAGGCCGCGGCTGATGGGGGAACTGGTAATGTCGGGCTGGCTTGACTTCATCGTCCCCCTTGGGGACCGTCTCGTCGCCCTGGGGCACGAGGACAGCGTGAGCCCACAGGGAACGCGGGAGATCCGGCTTGCTGTCTCGCTCATCGACGTTTCGAAGTCGACGGCACCCACTCTGTTGTCTCGAGTTGTGCTGGATGGGCTCTGGGGCTGGATCCCTTCGAGCCGTGACGACTTCGCAAAAGTTTTTCGGACGCTTCCGAGCGAGGGTCTGATCCTCTTTCCCTACCAGGCATGGAGCCCCAAGGACTACTCGTACGTGGGGGGAGTGCAGCTCATTGATTTTGACTCTACCCGGCTCACAATGCGCGGGCTCATCCGGGATGCCGGGTGGGTTGAGCGCGCAATACCGCAGGATCCGGGCACGGTCATCACTCTCGCAAGCGACGTGCTTCAAGTAATCAATATTGAGGACCGCGACCGCCCCAGGGTTCGTTCAAGGCTCGAGCTTGCCCGAAACGTCCAGGGCTTTGCTCTCCTGCCCGGCAACTATGCGGTGCAGCTTTCGGGTGATTGGTGGCGCGGCGATATGCACCTCACCGTTACCACACAGGACGACCCTGATGCAGTGGAGGTCGTTTCCCAGGTACATTTGCCCGCTCCATACGGCCGGCTCTTCGTCAACGGTTCCATGGCCTACGTGTCGAGTGTCGAAGATGACCCCGCGGCGCCCGTTGATGCCCCGCGGCGCGTCACGCGAATCCGCGTAGTCGACTTGAGCGACCCTTTCCACCCACGGGAGCGTGGCTCCGTTACACTGCCGGAGGAAGTCTGGGCTGGTTACGGCAGGTGGTACTGGGGGTGGGGCGACGAGGCTGTGCAGTTGAATGGATCGACGCTCGTCTTCCACCGCTATCCGTTCCAATACTGGTGGGGAGGATGCCTCGACTGCGATTCTCTCAAGGCGTTCAATCCGCCGAGCACAGAGCACAAGCTCTACTTCGTCGATCTTGAGGACGCCGACGCGCCCCGACTGGCTTCGACGCAGACGATCTCCGAGGTTGAGTGGGCCTGGGGCCTCAAGGTCGCCGGAAGCACTCTTTACCTCTCGCTCTACAATGCTGTCTTCGAAGGCGAGCAGTGGTTCGCGAAATATGCCCTGGTACGCTTTGAGTCGTCCGATCCTGCAAACCCGGTGCGCCTCCCCGACGTGAACATCCCGGGCATGTTCCTCGACGCCACCGTGGACGGGCGCGTCGTCTACACCCTCGAGACGTGGTGGGATTACCCGGCGCAGGAATCCCGAACGCTCTTTCATGTGCTGGCCATCGAGGGCGACAAGGCTTACTTGCGCTCCAGCGTGAAACTTGGAGGCTACTCGACGGGCGTTCAGGTGGAGGGAGCCACGGCCGTCGTTTTTGCGCAGGGGTGGCTTTCGAAACCGCTCGAGGGCGTTGGCGTCCAGTGGTACTCGCACAACGAGCTGATCACCATCGATCTCTCCGATCTCGGGAATGCCAGGGTTGCCTCAACGCTCCCGGTTGCCATCGACTACGGATATCTCGAGAAACTTCAAGGGGGCCGCGCCTTCGTTGGCTCGGGGGCTGGCATCCTGACCTTCGACGTCAGCGATGTCGCCAACCCAACCTTCGAGCGCTTTTTTCGTACGCAAGGCTGGGCACAAGACATCATCGTCGATGACAATAGAGTCTTTGTTCCCAGCGGCTGGTACGGCGTCCAATCCTTCTCCTTTTGATATTGGAGGCAGCTCCAGCAACTTGCTTGCGGTAAGGGCCGCCTATCTATGAGTGCCTGGTTCCGTCTGTTCAGCGGCGCTCTTCAGCAACGAACTCCTGGTGGTCTGTGCTCGGCACGGACGTCAGACCGTTCAGAAGTTCGCTCGCAGCTTTTCGTGTAGAGAGCATCGAGCCCCCGCACCAGCCCTGAAAGCGTGAACTCCGCCGCAACTTTTTTGCGCGCAGCCTCACCGAGCCTGTGCCGCAGCTCAGGGTTTCGCGCGAGTAGCTCCAGGGCGTCCGCGAGCGCCGTCGAGTCCTTTTGTGGCACCAACAGGCCTTCCTTGCCGCTTTCAATCAGCTCGGGCACCCCGGAGACTGTGGTTGAGACGCAGGGGATGCCGCAGGCCATGGCCTCCATGAGTGAGACTGGGATACCGTCCTGATCGCCGTCCGTTGCGAGCACGCAGGGCAGCACGAAGGCGTCGGCCTCGCGAAGTAGAGGCAACAGCTTTTCTTGTTTCATCGACCCCTCGAGAGTGACGATCTCGCCCACTTGAAGCGCTTGAATGCGGCGGGTGAGCAACTCGTGATCGGGGCCGCCACCGATCACGCGCACGACGACCTTGACGCCACGGTCCTTGAGAAGTTTCGCCGCCTCGATGAGGTGGATGTAGCCCTTCTTCTCGACCAGACGGCCCACGGCGAGGAAGACGGGTGGCCGCGGGTCGGTCACGGGCGCGGCAACGGCGCTCCTCGTCTCGAACTTCCGGAGGTCGACCCCGCAGTGGAGCACATGAATCTTCGAGGCTACCTCCTTCGAAGGCAGGAGAGCTTCAAGGAGCTTCCTGTTGTACTCGGAGATCGTGACCACAAACTTCGCCCGTTCGAGCTTTGTGCGCAGAAGATGAGTGTCGACGAAGAGGTCGCGAGCGTGAATTGTCATGCTGAAGGGGATGCCGACATATTCTGCAGCCGCCAGCGCTATGGTCGCCGGATTTTGCCCAAAATGGGCGTGGAAGTGCTGCACTCCGGCGCGTCGCAGCTCTGGCACGATGTGCATGGCCCCGAAGAAGTGGGTGAGGCCGTGGATGCGGGCCTTCAGGGGCTCGCCGGGGCTGGCCACGAGGCTGAAGAGGATCTTCAGGTAGCGCAGCGGGTGTGCGAGGAAGAGGAGAACTTGGCGCAGGAGGACGAGGAGTGGGTTCAGCGGAACAATATAAAGGGTACGTGCCGCAAGCTCCCTGGCATCTTCCGAGATTCCCTTGGTCGGGCGGCGGATCGAGAAAGGCACGACCTTCCAGCCAGCCTCCTCGAGTGCCAGGATCTCGCGATAGACGAAGGTCTGGGTGAGAGCAGGCAGGTAATGCGCAATGTAAGCGATGGGGCCTTTCATGTCGACGCGATCTCCCGGAAGTAGAGCTCGAGCGTGCACATCTTGTCGATGAGCGGGAATGTTGGATATCCCTGTGCTCTCTGCGACTCGAGCCACGGAGTCAGCTTTGTCGGGTCGTAGAGCTGTGCGCTTCGCATGATCCCTGGGTCGAGCAGGCCGTTCACGAGACTGCGACCACTCGCAAGAGCGATCCACCGCTTGTAGTCGACGTAATCGACAAGCGGGAAGAGCTCCTTGGGCAGAAATCTTCGACTGAAGCCTCGAAGGAGCTGTTTCGCCCGCCAGCCCATGGAGGGCAAAAACCGGTGCGCTGTGCGCCAGTTGAAGGGCAACGCGGGTGTCATCTTGTTCGAGAGATCGTACTGAAGAGCTGGGAAATCACGCTCAAGGATTCGTAAGTGTGGTAGCTCTGCTTTCTTGGCCCGTGGATCGATGCGAAAGAGGTAGTCGAGTAGCCGTGCGCTCACGAATGGCTCGCGCACCGGGAAGAACTGTCGGTAGATGTGCTTCACTCCACCCGCCCAGCGGCGGTAGCGCACAGCGTAGAGGTAGTCGAGTCGCTGGAAGAAGGATCCACCGGCGGCCTCGTCGAGCGATGCCACCACGAAGTTTCTAAGCGGCTCGCGGCTGGTGGCGGGAACTTCCGAGGCGAAGATGTCGGGCAGCTTCTTCGTGAAGTTCCAGCTCAGGTAGGCGTCGATTCCTGCTTGCGAGTAGCCTGGCTCGTCGCGGATGAGCCGATAGAAAGTACCCTTGAGCATTCCCGCGCCGCCGCCCAGAAGCAAGCTGGCTGCCGGTCCCGCTTCCGCCCGAAGCAGGGACTGCACGTGTACGAGGTGGCTTTTTTCAATGCAAGATATGGTCCCCTCGCTCCACCGGAACGACTCGAGCGCTCTCTCCTCGAGCCTGTCCGTGAAACTCTTGACCAGCGGCACGAATTGGTGCGGGATCCTGTGCCGCTTCACGATGGACGAGACGCGTCTGCCCTCCCAGCAATCCGGAAAGCCGTGAGTGTAGGCCCGAAAGGGAATCTGTTGGCTCAGGAGGGACGCCGCCACGGTGCGCGAGTCGAGACCGGCGGTCATGGCAAGAAAGACTGGATCGCGTCCAGCCGAGTATTCCCGCACGGTCGTGTTGAAGGCTTCGACCGCAAGATCAAGCTGGGAGTCGATCCGTGTGTGGCGGTCGACTGTCATTTCAGGTAGCCAGTAGGGTCGCGACTCCATTTTCCCCGCCTTCAGGGTTGTTACCGATGCGAAAGGGATGAGCGAGATCGCCTTGAGCGCCGTCCTTCGTCCGGGGAAGTAGCCGAGGTGAAAGAAAGATGCGATCGACTCGCCATCGATGGACCGATCCTTCACGATCCGCGAAAGTGCGATGTAGGAAGTCGACAGGACTCGATGGCCGTCCACAACCGCCGAGTAACAGCTGATTCCGCCCATGCGGTCGGTCACGAGGTTGACCGCTCCTGTGCCCGAGTCGGCAACCAGTGCCAGCGAAATGTTGTCGAGCTGGGGCCCCGTTTCGACGCCGCGACGAGACCAGATTTCGAGCAGTTTTTCGGCGGTGCAAGGCTCACCGCTCAGGGGCTCGAGCCACACGGGATCGCCTCGCAGCACTCCGGCAACGGAGCCTCGTTCGGCATGGGTCAGCCGATCGCCCTCTGACTCCTCGCGTGGCGGAACAGGGCAGAATCCCCAGAGGATTCCCGGAAGCTCGCGTTCGATCACAGTCGAGGTAATCCGCGCGGCTGCTCGAAGCCGCCCCGAGATGGCTCGCGCTTCTGTGAAAGGCCTCGTGCCGTCGCAAGAAGCGATAACGTAGACAAGGCCGGTGGTGGGACTCCGGGGCATGTGAGTTTTTTCGGTCTCCACGTCAGGAAGGTTTCGCGAAATTCTGTGGTTCCACTAAACTGGCGTGTGGAAGAGAAAGCAAAGTATGTCTGTCGACAAGATCACGCCTTGGATGCGGGTCTCGAGTTTTCTCGGGAAAGGGCCCCGCTATCTTTATTGCTACGCCGGCTGGCGAGCCCGGAGACTACTCTCGCAGTCCAGGGCAGCTCTGGAGTGGCCGGGAGAAGATGAGCTTGGTGCGGCTCTCGCCTCGACGAAGGGAGCGGGGAGTCTTCAGTCTCGGCTCAGGGTCCATTATGCCTCACGCCAGTTTCCCGCGCGCCTCTGCGATTGGACCCGTCGGGACGCGATCCTGCGTGCTGTGCCTGCGGCGGATCAGAACGCCACGATTGACGAGGCGGACCGCGTGCTCGCACGGAGTTTCCGTTACCGAGGGCGCAGGGTCGACTTCCCCGGCAAGATTGACTGGTCCGCGAAGCCGGAGGGCAACACCGACTGGACCTGGGACCTCAACCGTCACCACTTCTTTATTCCCCTTGGACGGGCCTATTGGTACACGCAAGACGAGCGTTACGCGAGGGGCTTTGTTGAGCTTTTCATGGACTGGATGGCGGCCTGCCCACCGGCTGTCCAGTCTCCCCAGTGGCGGAGTGTGTTCGAGGTCGGCGTGCGAGTCGCCAACTGGTGCTGGGCTCATGCGCTCTTCCTTCCTTCGACAGCCTTGACTGACGAGGCTCACACAATGCTCCTGCGCGGAGTCCTGGGCCTCGGGCGGTTTCTCAAGGTGCATCTCGAGCGCCATGCCTGGAACAACCACCTGCTCCTCGAGGCGAAGGCGCTCTGTATGGTGGGGCTCCTTTACCCCGAGTTGCCCGGTGCTGCCAGCTGGTCCACTGAAGGCCTGCAGGTTCTCGGTGAGGAGATAGACCGTCAAGTGCTGGCCGACGGGGTCCATGGCGAGCGATCATCGCTTTACCATGCGATCATCTCGAGCGAGCTCCTGGAGCACATGGTTGTCTTGCGCCTCTGTGGCCGCAGCGAGCGTGACGCGCACTTCTGCCGGGCCCTGGTTCGTGTGGTGGGCCTCGCGATTTTCCAGGCTTCAATCACCCGTGTCGATGGCACCTGGCCCATGTTGGGCGACGCATCCCTCACGGATCAACACGTCCGCTTCAATGCCCCGCTGGGTGCCCGGGTATTGTTGGACGCCCGGGCGATTTCGGCCCCGCCGAGTGCGGAGGAGAATCTTGCCTGGCTTCTTGGATCCCTGGGGCTCGAGGACAGTCTTGCAAAACCAGCGGCAAGAGAGGCGTACACCAGGGCGCGCCATTCACGACCCTTTCCCAACGGGGGATATTACGTGCTCGAGGCCCGTGCCAAACATGCCCACCTGCACATGGTGTTTGATTGCGGCCCCTTTGGCGATCCCACCGTGCCAGGCCACGGCCATGCGGATGCGCTCTCGATCGACGTCGCGGTCGGATCCTCGCATGTGCTCGTCGATCCGGGAATGTACAGCGCGCACCTCGGTGTCCGTTGGCGCAACTATTTTCGTGGCACTTCGGCGCACAATACTGTGGTCGTTGATGGCCGCGATCAGAGCATCCTCGATGGCCTCCGCCGCGTATATCGTCCCGCGCGGGCACGTCTCGTTGACTGGGCAAGCTGTGAAGCGTTTGACGTGGCTGCTGGCATGCACCTGGGTTATCTGCGGCTCAAGGGTTCCATCACTCACCGCCGTGAGATTTTCTTCCGAAAGCCGCGATATTGGCTGGTTGTTGATCGCCTGGAGGGAAAAGGCTCGCACGTCTTTGACCTACTCTTCCACCTGCATCCGGGTGTCACGCCAAAGGCTCTACTGGACGGAGCCTTCGAGTGTCGGGGGGAGAATGGTCAGGGGCTCACGATACTCCCTCTGGATGGTCGAGCCCTCACGCCCGTGGTGATCCAGGGCCTGGACGCTGACGCCTCGGGCGGGCCGCAGGGCTGGGTGGCGTTCGAGTCGGGCGTTCGCGAGCCAGCCCCGGTCGTGCGCTATCGCCGGGAGGGTCGCGCGCCGGTTGTCTTTGCCACCGTTCTTTTTCCTCTCGTCGGCGAGTCGACTGGGTCGCCGCGGGTTGAGCCTCTCGCCGGAGATGATGTGTGCGGGAAGGTTTGCTTTCGGGACGGATCATCCGAGATCATCGCGATGCGACGCATCTCCTCGGCCACCGCGATCCTCATCGGGAGAAGTTGGCGCGCGGGAGAGCTGGAGACCGACGCCGACCTGGTCTCCCTCTCGCTGCGGGCCGACGGAGCGGTCGAGTCTGGCGTGCTCTATCGAGGCGGGCGGATCCAGTGGGCCGGTGAGGTCGTCGCTTGGTTTCAAGCGAGAGGGCTTCCCGGGCACTTCGCCTTTTCGCTTGAGTCAGAGCGTCTCATCATCGAGACCGGAGGTGCTGCACCGGCCGGTAGCGTCTTCGGCTTCGGGGGCGCGTTTGCGGTGGCGAAGGAGGTGCTCGTGAACGGAACTATTTCGCGATTCGAGTGCGAGGGTGGTACCCTGCGGGTCGTCTTGGGACGGTGAATCGAGGACATCAATGGCAAGAATTTGCGTCTTTTGCGGATCTGACTTGGGCGCCAGGCCGGAATTTGCGGCGGCTGCGCGCGAGATGGGGCGTGAGCTCGTGCGGCGCGGTCTTGGGCTTGTCTACGGCGGCGGGCGAGTGGGTCTGATGGGCGTCATTGCCGACACGGTGCTCGAGGCTGGCGGCAGCGTGGTTGGTGTGATTCCTGAGGCGCTTTCGGCGAAGGAGTTGGCGCACGAAGGCCTCACCGAGTTACGCGTCGTCGCCAGCATGCACGAGCGCAAGGCGCTGATGGCAGAGCTCTCGGATGCGTTTGTCGCAATTCCTGGAGGACTCGGCACTCTCGAGGAGTTTTGCGAGGTGCTGACGTGGGCGCAGCTTGGAATTCATGCGAAGCCCTGCGGTCTCTTGAACGTGGAGGGTTACTACGACCCGCTCCTTGCGCTCTTCGACCACGCTGTGGCCGAACGATTCGTGAGACCCGAACACAGAGCTCTTGTCCTTGCGAGTGACGAATCTACCCTGTTGCTCGACGCCATGGCCACCTGTCGCGCGCCGCTCTTGCCCGGCTCGATCGACCTGCGGGCATGATCGTGCTCATTCCGGGCGGCGCGTGGGTCGTTGGCAGGGTCGCGCTGTCGTCAGGGAGCCAGCCCTCGATGCTTACGGCACCGGCTCGAGGCGCACGGCGTCTGCACAGGTGCTGTCTGTGCCCTGGGCCGTTATCTTTATCAGAGCCTGTCCCGCGAAGGTGAATGTGCCGAGCAGGTTCCACTGGCCGCCGTTCACGCGCTGATTGACGTTGACAGTCACCGAGCCTCCTGCGTGCTGAATGGTGATCGGCGCCGCCAGTGGCCTTGTGGAAAGCTGCGTCCACCAGGCATGCACCCTGTAGTTTCCGTTCACGGGGACGCTGTAGGTGTAAGTGGCCCCGTTCTTGCCGTAGAGAGAGCTGGCCCCATAAGGTTGAGGCGCCCCGGAGGTGTTCCATGTCCCAGTGAAGGAGGTTCCCGGTTCAGCGTTGTCGACGATAATGTCGCCCATGGCGGCGGGCTCGAGTTGGACCGCGTCCGCGCAAGTGCTCGCCGAGCCGGCCGCGTTGATCCTCACGACGGCTGTGGAGGCGAAGCTGAAGGTGCCAAGGAGGTTCCACTGTCCGCCATTAGCCCGTTGGTCTACGGTAATGGTGGTTGTGCCCGTCGAGTGAGTGATCTCAACAGGCACGCTGGTTGATCGCCCCGAAGCGGCCGTCCACCACTGCCTGACGGTGTAAAGGCCTGGGCCTGGCACACTGAAAGTATAGGTGTACGTTGCCCCGTTCTTGGCGAAAAGGGAGTTTCCGCTGTAGGGGTTTGGAGCGCCCGATGTGCTCCAGGAGCCCGTGAACGAGGTCCCGGGCTCGCCGTTATCGATCACAAGAATGGGCGTGCTGCCATTCACGGTGAGGGTTTGCTGGACCTCGGGGGAGTTGAGACCTCCATTGTCCATTACGCGGAAGAAGACCGTGTGGGTGCCCGGGCTCAAGCTCGAGCTTGAGAAACTCGCCTGCGTGGAAAGCTGACCATCGATGCTGGATCGCCAGTTGTAGCTGACGATCTGCCCATCCTGGTCGTTGCCCAACCCGGTGAACGTCACACCGGCACCCTGTGCCGCGGGATTCGGCGAAATCGAGGTGATTTGCGCCGTTGGTGGCGCATTGGAGGTGCCCACGAGCCTGAGACAAATCGCATCGGCGCAGGTCGACGAGGAGCCCACCGCGTTGATGCGAACGACGGCGCTTGAGCCGAAGTTATACATGCCGAGGAGGTTCCACTGCCCACCGTTCGTTTGCTGGTTGACGTTGACGGTGTTGGTGCCCACAGAGTGAGTGACCTCGATCGGAGCGCTCGGTGGGCGACTCGCGAGTTGCGTCCACCAGGCGTACACCTCGTAAGTTCCACCAGTCGACAATGGGATTGTGTAGGTATAGGTGGCGCCGTTCTTCCCATAGAGCGAGTTGGACCCGTACGGATTGGGAGCGCTCGATGTGCTCCAGCTGCCCGTGAAGGACGTTCCCGGTTCGCCGTTATCCAGAACCACGGTGTGGATGGGACCTTGGCTTGCGACTTCCAGCGTTGCCCGGGCCTCCGGTGACCAGAACCCCTGGTCGTCTTGAACGCGAAAGGTGATCTGATGGGTGCCCACAGCGAGCGAGCTTGTCGAGAACGCAGCCGAGCTGGAGAGGACTCCCGCCAGGCTGGAGCGCCACTGATAGCCAGAGATTGTACCGTTGGAATCGAAACCGCTGCCCGAGAAGCTCACCAATGATCCGAAACTTGCTGGACTCGGCGGTACGGAATCGATGAAGGCCAGGGGGGGCGAATTTCCCTGGGGAAGGGGCAGAAGGCAGACGGCGTCAGCGCAGGTCGATAGGGTCGCGCTGGTGGAGCTGACCTGAACCCTGGCCGTCATTGTGCCAAAACCGAAGGTCCCCAGAAAATTCCAGCGGCCGCCGTCCCGGGTCTGATCGCGGGTGATGGTCGTTTGCCCGTCCTCGTGGAAGATTGTGTACGGTGCCGTCTTGACCCGAGCGGTCGCCTGAGTCCACCATGCGTAGACGGAGTAGGTGCCCGTGCTCGGAATCGGCACGTTCCAGGTGTGAATCGTCCCGGCGGTCGCCTTTGCGAAAAGAGACGTCGTGCCGAAGGGGTTTGGAGCTCCGGATGTGCTCCAGGATCCGGTCAAAGATGTGCCCGGTTGGCCATTGTCGAGAGCGATAGCGTTGGTTGTAAGGGTCGAGAGATAGACGTAAAGGTTGTTGTCGAGCGCGTTGGAGACAACCAAGTCCTTGCGGCCGTTCAGGTCGAAATCGGCCACCGCGATTCCCAGGGGGTTCTGACCCGTGGGGAGAAGCTCTCCGCTGCCGTAAGAAAAATCTCCGGTGCCAGGGAAAATGCCGAGGCTGTCGGACTGGGCGAAGCTGACGAGTACGTCAAGCTCGCCGTCAGCATTTAGATCAGCCGTATTGAGGTAAACGGCGCCCGCGAGTCCGGCAATGGAGAGCGCTGCCAGCGATGTGAAAGACGCTCCCGAGTTGTTGCGAAGCACTGTCACTGTGCCCGAGTTGTGGTTGGCGCTCAAGAGGTCGTCGAATCCGTTGTCGTCGAGGTCGACGAGCTTCACATACCTGGGGTTGTCACCCACGGGGAGTGTCGCGAGAAGTGAGAATGTGCCGTTTCCAGCGCCGAGTAGGACGGTCAAGGTGTCGTCCGCAGTGTTGCAGGTGACCAGGTCAAGGATCGCGTCTCCGTTGACTCGACCCGTGGCGATGACTTCGGGGGAGCGGCCGACCGTCGTCGATCCCAGGGGAGTGAATCCTCCAGAGCCGTTCCCCTTGAGGAAAGTCACCGTGCCTGCCGAGTAGTTCGCGGTCGCCAGGTCGGTCTTGCCGTCGCCATCGAAGTCCCCTGAGGTCAGCGACCGGGGGCCTCCCGCGACCGGAATCGTGCTGCCCGCCGTGAAGCCACCACTGCCGTTTCCAAGGAGCACGCTGATGGTAGCTGAGTTGAAGTTGGTGGTGGCCAGGTCGAGGATCGAGTCGGCGTTAAAGAGGCCTGTTGTAATCCCCTCGGGCCGATCGCCCACGGCGAAGTCATTGCGTGGGGCCAAAATTCCATTGCCTTGAGCCAGGTAGACGCTGACGGAGTCGGGCGTGCCGCTCTCACCAGCGTTGGAGTTGCCGACAGCCAGATCGGGGGTCCCGCTTCCGTCGAAGTCGCCAACGACCAAGTCCTCCGGGACAAACCCTGCCTGATAGGTCGCGTAGCCGTGAGAGGTGAACGTCTGGGCACATGCCGGCCCCAACAGTGAGAGGTCGATCGAGGCAACTAGAGCCAATGCCAAGGGGAATTGTTTCATGGTGCAGAACGAGAAAGTGGGGCTGAAAGGGACTTCCGATAAACTTTACACCGGAGGTGTGACAACACCGCTTCGGGGTGAGGCGGCTGACTATTGTAAGGGTCAGGGCCTGGCTAACCGCTCGTGGTGCCCTTTTCTACCAGGAAATCGCCGATGGCGAGCGCGTCGAGCCCGCAGATATAAAATGTGCCGAGTGCATCCTTCGGGGTGCAGACGATGGGCTGGCCGGCGACATTGAAGCTCGTGTTCATGACGACAGGAACGCCCGTCAACTTCTTGAACTCGTTGATCAAGTCCCAGTAGCGCGGGTTGGTATCCTTCTCCACAGTCTGCGGTCGCCCGGTGCCGTCGACGTGCAGCGCGGCGGGGATCTTCCCCTTCATTTCTTCCCGGGCCTGGAATGCGAGGATCATGAAGGGGGACGGGTGCCTTGTTCCGAAGTACTCTTCCATGTGCTCGGCGAGTATCGACGGGGCGAAGGGACGCCAGGATTCGCGAAACTTCACGTTGTTGTTCACCGCATCCTTCATGTGCGGCTTCGTGGGGTTTGCGAGAATGCTGCGGCCGCCGAGGGCACGCGGCCCGACTTCCATGCGGCCCTGAAACCAGCCCACGATCTTGCCTTCGTTGATCAGCTTCGCCGTCTCGCGGCCGATGCTGTCGACCTTGCGGTAAGGGGCCTTGGCCTGCTTGAGGACGGGTTCGATCTCCTCGTTCGAGAACTGGGGGCCCCAGTAAAGATGGTTAAACTTGGTTTTCGGGCGCTTACCGGTGAGTTGGACATGAGCATGCACGGCCGCCCCGAGCGCAGTGCCGCAGTCCGCGGCGGCGGGCTGTACAAAGATCCGTTTCACGTGGGGCAAGCTGAGGAGCTTCCCGTTGTTCGAACAGTTCAGGGCGGTGCCTCCGGCCATGCACAGATCGGTGAAGCCGGTCCGTTTGTGCAGGATCGCCGACATTCGCGCCACGACCTGCTCGAGAGAGTACTGGAGCCGCGCCGCGATGTGCTCGTAGTAACCGTCAATCGGGGGATGATCCTTCGCGCGAGGCTTGATGTCCTTCAAGGTTCTCAGGAACCCATCGCGGTCGAAGTAGGGCATCTCCGTGCCGTTCGACATGTGAATGAACGGAAATACCTCACCTTTCGAGTCGCCGTAGGCTGCGAGGCCCATGACCTTGCCTTCATCAGAGTGCGGCTTGAATCCGAGGGCTCCCGTGAACCGCTCGTAAAATTCGCCCCAGCTCGTCTCGCGATCCACGTACTGAACGACCTCTATTTCCGTGCCCCGGCCAATGCCGATCAAGCCTGCATCTTGCCCACCGCTGCCGTCGAGCGAGATGATGTTCGCCTCCTGGAAGCCAGAGAGATAGAAGCACGACGCCGCGTGAGCGATGTGATGCCTCACGAACATCACCTTGTCGCGCTGCTTCAAGTACGGATCGAGCTGCGCAAGATAGTAGCGGTGACGCTTCCAGTACTGGAACTCCTCGTGGGCGCTCCGGAGGTTTTTCTGGCGCTTGAGGAATCGCTTGGTCTTCGTTTTCAGATTGTCCAGGAAGACAGTGTTGGGATGGTCGAAGCCGATCGCGATCACGTCGACGTCGTTGAGTGTGCACCCGGCTTGGTCCAGGCACCACTGGATGGCCTTCTGGGGAACCATGCGCGGCGCGTGCTTGATTCGGTTGAGTCGCTCCTCTTCGATCATGGCGATGAGCTCGCCATCAACCAGGATTGCTGCGGCGTTGTCCTGACAGAAGGTGTCGGTGATTCCGAGGACGATCACGGAGTTTTCTCCTCGCTTGCTGCGGTTAAGGTATGGTTCAGGCGTCCAGATTCTTGGCGCTTCTCTTCCTGTCGTCGTCAAGACAGATCGTCGAGGTTCGCTGTTTTCCGATCAGGGTTTGTCGGATTGATTCCTCAAGAGTCCGCCTATTATGTTCAGTGATCTCACCTGAGCAAGCGCAAGGATCATGCCGGAGCCAAACTTTCCCAAACGTGCTTTCGTCACCGGTGCCACCGGCTTTGTGGGCTCAAACCTCGTCCGGGTGCTTCTGGCGGGCGGCACAGAGGTGCGGGCGATAGTGCGCGATGACTCTGATCGATCGGGCCTGGCCGGGCTCGAGATCGATCTTCGAACAGCGGATCTGCTGGACATTGCTGCCCTGGAATCAGTGATCCACGGTTGTGACGTCTGTTTCCATTTGGCGGCGGCGATCTCGGGCGAGTCCGCTGCGCTTTATCGGACGAATGTCGAAGGCACGCGAGCGGTGTTGACTGCCGCGATACGCTCGGGGTGCTCCGCAATCGTGCACACGGGCACGATGGGCACGCTTTCGCGGCAGGATGGAAGCCCGGCTCGAGAGAACGATCATCGCCTTGAACCTGGCGCGAGCGAATATGTGAAGTCGAAATTTGAGGCGGAGACAGTTGCCCGCGAGCTTGCTCGGACGGGGGCGCCGATTCGGATCGTGCACCCCTCGGCCCCGGTGGGCCGGTGGGATCGTGTGCCAACAGTGTCCGGCAAGCGAATTGTCGAGGTCCTCAGCGGCAAGCTTCCCCGATGGATCCAGGGGAAGATTAACCACATCCACGTGGCTGACGTTGCGATGGGCATGGTACTGGCGGCTGCCAGGGGACGACCCTGCGAAAGCTACTTACTTGCGAACAAGGAGGGAAACTTGACGCGAGAAGAGTTTGTGCGGCTTGTGTCGAGCGCAGCCGGAATTCCGGTACCCCGGATGCAACGCCGACGAGGTTTCCTCTCCTGGCTAGCGCCAAGGCCTTCACCGAGTACCGGTGGCGTCACGGGGCCCAAGTCGCTCGCCTGCGACCCCACCTGGACGATCTCGCAGCTCCAGTTTCCCCAGACGCCGCTGGATCAGGCCTTCCATGAGGCGGTTGAGTGGTTTCGCAATCAACTTCGCGAGGATTCTTGATGCGCTCCGAGCCTGCTTTTGTCTTCAAGGCCGGGTACGACTACCGCTCAAGTCTTTGTTCCGGGAGCTGGCTTGGCGGGAGAGAAGCTCGAGGGCTCGGCGACGAGCGACCTTGCTCAGCGCGATGCGGTAGACGGATCGGCGCGATTCGGAGATCCGAGATTTCTGCCTTTCCGATGCCCGGCCAGGACCTCGTACGCGACTCCGAGAAGCCTTCGCGACGGGCTTGCCCGCCAGAGTGCCGCGCGCCAGAGAATGTTGGCGACGCGGCCCGACACGAGCGGCCAGGCCCCGGGTGAACCAATTCGGTAACGGTCGGTCAAGCTCCCCAGAAGGCGGACCTCCCACGACCGAAGCTTCGCCGACCCTCTCAGCCGCTCAAGTGTCTCGGCAGGGGCGCATGGAAGCCCTTCCCGCTCCAGGTACCCCAGCGGAACGAACAGCGCTCGAGCCACATCGGGTGCCTCGGCGTAGCTCTCGAGTTTTTTCCAATCGACGTGATTCCCATCAGTCTCGATGGTTCTTGAGAGGTCAATCAGGTTTTGCGCCCGCCGGCCAATCGAGTCGCCGTGCGTGACGTGCGCGCAGATGTTGAGGACTTCGTGCGTTGGATCGAGCACGAGCGCGCGGCCGGGGAAGACGCGGCTTGGCCGTGTGGCCCGAAGGAAAGTGGACGGCGTGGGGAACCCTTCGAGTCGATGGCTTGGCCGTATCACTGCGTGGTGAATTTCGAGGCATACGTTGCTCGAGAGATGAAAGAGAGGAGGCCCATGATGGTGTTCCGCATAGCTCTCTCGGGGGGGGCCCATGGGGTCTTCCGTGAAGCCAGCTTCACCGGCTGCTATTCGAGCCTCGGCAATCCGATCGTCAGCCACGAGCAGGTCGACGTCTCTCATCGGCCTGGTGTGCGGAGGCGAATATTGTATGCCCGCCTGTGCCATGCCTTTCAGAAGGATGGGCATTATCCCGCGTCGCTCAAATGCCGTGAACAACTCAGCGATGGCTTCGCGGATCGCCTCCCAGCGAAATGCGTGAAAGAGGGACTGCCCCTGGAGACTTGCCAGCAACTCCGGCGCCGACGACAACTCGGGCGCCAAGCGACACAGCAGTTGAAGGAAGACCGGCTCCTGGCTCACTCGTTGTGCCAGTGCGGCAGCCTCTGCAAGAGTTCCTGGCGCGGCCAGCTCATTCCGCGCTGCCTCGAGCGTCTCGTCGGGCGGGTTGATCCAGGCCGCTGCCAACAGAAGGCGGCGCACGCTCACGGGCGAGCCTCTTGATTTTGGAGGCACCGCTCTGTGTGCGTTATCACCCCGTAGGGTTGTGACCGCTTCAGGAGACTTCAAGTGTACCTCTGCGCACGAGCGCGACGGTCTCCTCGATTCCAGCGCTCAAGAGCTCAAAGCACGCCGACCTCTCGATCAAGCGTACTGTGTCATCCAGGCCGAATGCAGGATGTGCGAGCTGGTTGAGCGCCCCTTGGTAGAGGCGGAGAGCCGCCTCTCCGCGAGAGATTGGCTTCATCGTGGGCCTCGCGTGACTCACCGACCACCGGACGAAGATGATCCGCGATAGACTGGCTCCGCTCTTGACGACCTCGCTTCCGAGGCTGCTCGCTTGCGCGTGCAGAGTCCACTCGGTGCGCAGCAGGCTCGTTGGAAGTCGGAGAGGCGCCGGTGGATCTTGCTTGAGGCAGATTGCGCGTGGATACGGGAGCACTTGCCCGCTCCTTGGCTCAATGGCTGCCAGCTCGTCCGAGAGGTAGCCCATCCCGGATACGCAAAGCGCATAGCAAGTCGTCGACTTGCCCGCTCCGGAGTCGCCGACGAGTAGCGTCGCGGTGCCGTCTTCTACCAGTGCCGCCGAATGGACGAAGTAGAGGTCTGGCCGACTCTTCTCGATCGCTATCGTCAGCTCGTTGTCGAGCTGGTGCAGGAGATCGCCCAGCCTCGATGACTCGAAACGAGTCTCGCCAGCGATGGTGACCTCGAGAGCACTTGAGCCCGTCATCGGTGGCCGAATCTGGATGGCGATTGCGTTCGGCGGCAGCGATTGGACACGCATCTCCCTGTAAATGAAGTCCACACCTTGTGCGATCTCGTCCGACGGCGAGATCACCTCGAAAGGGCAACCGAGGGCGCTGTAGAAGGCTCGAATGGCTGTTGAGGCCTGAGCCGTTTTTGGGTTCGTCGCCGATGGTTTCGCCACCCTTATCTCCGGTTGAGTTTTCACGGCACTAGCTGCCTACTCGAGGAGTTTGAGCTCGCGGAGCTGGGCGACAAGATTTCGCGTATCTTGCTCGGCGACTTCTAGCGAGATTTCGAAGCCATCGGCGAGATCCTTCCAGATCTGCTCCAGGGTGCGCGAGCCATCAACGGAATTAAAGATGAAGGCCGCGGTGGAGTTCAGGTTGTGCATCCGCTCGCTTTGGGTGTCAAGAATGACGGTCTCCTCGTCGATTCTTCGCACTTCGAGGCCTTGCCGCTTGCGAGGCGCCCGGACACTCAACTCAGCAGATTGTTGTCCCATGGCATTGTTTTCAGCGCAGTATCTTCTCCTGGGGCTCAAGAGTCCCAGGAAAGGAATGAGGGGGATCTCAAGCGGCCCCCCCCTCCTGCGAAGAGTATCACGGTGGTTGCAAAACGGCACCTGGCTCTGCTGCAGTTACAGCTTTCGCCAGAACATCCACCAATCGTGTGGATTCTTGTGGCCTCCACTCATCGAGCCTCCGAGGTTGGAGCCACCGCCTGGATTTGAGTTTACCGGAGCGCTGATTCCATCTCCGCCGAGGTCATAGTTGGGACCGCCACTGTTGCCTCCGCCCTGGGGCGTTCCGTATCCGCTCCTTGCGAAGCTGGGTCGTATGGCAATGGTGTGAATAAGAGGCGCGGCATAAAGGCCCTTTCTCAGAAAATCGCGTCGTGTCTGCATGGTTGATTGCCTTCTTGAAACGAGTTTTTTGCGTTGCTCAGGCCTACTTGCCCGAGCGAATCGATCTCCAGCGCCGCATGGGGATTGAGGTGGGTGGTGGGTGTCCTCCTCCGTTGCCACAGCCAGGAGGCTTGTAGCACCGGCTTGCGAATGAAGGGCGAATGGTGAGTGTTAGAATTGCCGGTGTGAGGTAGAGACCTTTCTTCAAGAACTGTCTTCGAGTATTCATCGAGGGACTCCAGCGGGGCAGGGATGTGATAGAGGGGGGTGGAAATGGTGGGGATCCCTTGAGGTGCGAAGCAATTTCCTTGCCGGTATGACTCTTCCAGCGCACGGTGCCCTGGCGTTGGCTCTGGGGACGGCCACAGCAGCAAGAAAGGGGCTCGTGAAAGCCTGCCCGAGGAAGTTGGCGACTTGGTCGCCCTCCTGGCCGATCACGTCCGGAATTTGGACGATTTCCGATCGGCGTTGACGCGAAGTGCGGATCAGAGCACGGTGAAGGTCCGCAGGATGCTCGGGTTGACTGGGATAATTCCGCGGATGTAGAACTCTACAAATAAGTTGATCCGCGCGATGATGCTCAAAGGCACAAAGACCACGTCCCCGGGCATGAGATCAATGTCTTCGGCTTCGTGGAGCGCCACGGAGGCAAGGTCGACCTCCCGCGCGACGTTGCGGCCTTCGAGGTTGCGGCGCAGGATGACCGTCTTGGATTCGTTGGCGGCATAAATCCAGCCGCCTGCGTCTGCTATGGCTTTCATGACGGTGAGACCCTTGCGGTAGGGTACCGATCGCGGTTGTTTCACTTGCCCCGCAATAAAAACTTGGTCCGGAAGCCATGCGGTCTTGTTGCTGGTGAGGAACTGGACCGTCACCTCAAACTTTTCGTTGGGGGTCCCCTGTCCAACGAAGACGGGCCGATAAAGCTCTCGAAGCTTGGCCTGGAGCTGGTCAACAGAGAGACCCGTTGTATCCACCGAGTCGGGGAGATTGATGAGCGAGATTTTTCCATCCGGCCTCACGGTGATTTCTTGCTTGTACTCAGCCGCGACGTTGGCGGCTCTGTAAACCGTGAGACTGACCGTGTCGCCAGGTTGAACAACGTAGTCCTTGCGTGCCTCCGAGATGGCGGCCTGGATGCGCTGGAGTGCGTCAAACTCGTCGCTTGGAATCGTCGAGCAGCCAGCGCAAGACGCCAGGATCAAGATCAGGGGCCACTTGCTTCGGATCATGGTTCTCGTGTGCTCTCCTCTGGTGCGGCAACTGCCCGAAATTTCAGGGGCTTTCTGTGCAGTATTCCGGATATCGGACGGTCTCGCCCAAAAAGTGGAGCGCTTCTTGAAGTGACAGTTTACCAGAATGTTAGGCCTGGAGGCCTGGCATGCTGAATTTCTTTGAGTCCAGCGATCAAGAAAACTATACTCTCGGTAGGGGAGGTGTATTTTCCCCGCGCCGGGCTCTTGTCGAGCGCAGAAGAGGGGGAGCTTTGGTCAAGGTGTCCCAATCAGGGCCGCTTGGAGTACAAGATTCGCTCTTACCCTCAAGCCAAGGAACCGAGGAGAAATTGAAGCAGCACCTGGCCGGAACAAGAGTTGCTCCGGAATACTTGAGAATCGAAACTTGTCGCAGCCGCTGCTCCGAGTTGCGTCCTTGACTACTTCCACGTAGGTGTGAATACAGCCGGGGCCCACGACGTCCGCAATCACGCACGCTACCCACTGACACCCACCATGAATCCGGACATGCCCAAAGAGTCCATAGTGTTCCTGGGAGGAATACTTCTCTCGTCGACACTTATTCCCATTTGCCTGCCTCTGTTCAGGCGGCTGGGGATCGTAGACCGCCCCAATGCGCGAAGCTCCCACACCACCGCGATCCCCCGCGGCATGGGTCTCGTAGTCGTTGCGAGTTTTGTCGCGATCCTCTCGGCATACTGCGCGCTTGTACCCAAAGTCCCCCTCGAGGAGGAAGGGAAGTTATCAGGCCTTCTATGGGCGGTCGGGATCCTCGTTACGGTGGGATTCATCGACGACGCAAGGGGAGTGAGCGCTTTGGTGAAGCTGGTCTCCCAGTGCGCAAGCGCAGTCCTCCTCATCAGTGCTGGCTTCGTCATACCCCTCCCGCCCTTTTTGGGGCAGTATCAGGGCTGGATTGAGCAAGGCTTCACCCTCCTGTGGATCGTGGGCGTTATCAATTCGATCAACTTCATTGATGGTTCCGATGGTCTCGCGACGACGCTGAGCTCGCTCTGCATGATCCTCTTCGTCGGTATCAGTCGTATTCTTCCAGCTGAAGCAACAAAAATCGCCGAGCCCATATCTCGCACGGTCAATCTGCTCGGTCTCGCAGGCATCGCGTGTGCCCTCCCTTTCCTTCTTTTCAACCTGTCTCCAGCCAAGTGCTTTCTCGGCGACTCGGGCAGTATGTTCTTTGGGCTTTTGCTCGCGGTCCTGGGCATCCTTACCACACAGTACAACCCGTCCTCGGCGGTTCAAGGCTCCGAGCGGTCCTTCGCGTATAGCTTCTTGCTCGTCCCCTGGCTCATTCTCGCCGTCCCCATCGCTGATTCAGTCCGCGTTGCACTTGGCCGCGTGCTTCGAGGCACCAGCCCGTTCCGCCCGGACAACCGACACCTGCACCACTTGCTCCACCGCGCGGGTTTGTCGCCGAACCAGATGCTTTTCATCGTCAGCCTTGGAGTATTGATCCTCGGGCTTGCCGCAGCCATTCTTGTGCGCTCGAACCAGAGCCCGTTTCTCCTCATGGGTATCATGCTGCTGTTGATCTATGGGCTCCTCTGGTTCCTCAAGTCCTCGTACAGGGCTCGAAGCTTTGTCACGATGGCGCTCAACCGCCGTTTGCTTCACTTCATGGACGTGAGCGAAGGATACGACAACCCGGCGAGCTTCAAGGAACGATTCGAGCAGGAGATCGCCAGGGTCAAGCGCTATGGGGGTGGCTTGACTGTCTTGATCGTCAACACCCTGTCAAGGAAGGCGAGCTCGCCTGGCGCGAGTCCTCTGGAGAACCCCAAATTTCTTGAAACTTTGCTTTGTTCGCTGCGCAGGGAGGACGTGAAGTGTCGTTTTTCCAACGAACGGCTTGCCTTCCTGCTCGTGGAGACGGACAAGGAGCTTGCCGCCGCAGTGTGTGAGCGCATCTGGCGGCGGTTCGAATCGATTCGCCAGGGTGAGTCGGCCGACCTCCAAGTTGGGCTCGGAGTCGCTGGTTACCCGGCAGATGGCGACACCGTGTCGACCATCCTCCAGGCAGCAGAGGCGGATGCTTTGAGCTCGGTGGGTTTGCCATTTCCTCCCTGTGCCCGCTCGGCTCCCACCAGCGCCCCACTCCAACCTGCGACCGTTCCGGCGATCATCGCGCCCGTTGAGTCTGTGGCTCTCGCGGCGAAGCGGGTCGAGTCTCCGAGGAGCTCTGTTCGGAACCCCTGGGAAGAGAGTAGGGACTCAAAGAACTCGATGGCCTCTCGCTCTGGCGGTGGCGCCGAGAAGACGTGGCCAAGGAAATGAGCCGCAGGTGATCTCCCCGGAGCCGAGGAGGCTCGTCTCGATCCAGCATGTTGAGCGGTGAGAGCATTGTATGCTTTGCCCCTGACCTGTGGGGAGACATCTGGCGGAACCGCCACCGACTGCTCAGCATCTTCGCCCGCACTAACCGTGTGGTCTATGTCGAGCCTCGAACCCATGCGCGTGGGCTGAGCCGCAAGCTAGGAGAGGGAGGCCTCTCGCTACTTTCACCGTTCAGCCGTCGAGTTGAGGCGGTCCGCGAAAACCTCTTCGTCTATCACGACCCGGGTTTTCTCCCGAGGACAACGAGGCGCGGACTTGGAACAGCCATCGATTGGTTGCGTGATATCTCCCTGCGGCGTGCATTGCGCAAGCTCGAAGTTGAGCGACCGATTCTCTGGCTGGTGCGACCAGACACGTGGGATGTGCCTGGCAAACTTGGAGAAAAGCTGCTCTTCTATCAAGTCGTTGATGACTACCTGAGCTATCCAGGGGTTACTGATCGAGCACGGAGTCGACTGGACCGCGAGGAACGCTTGATTGCCTCGAAGGCAGACTTCGTCGTGGTCACTGCTGATCATCTGCTCGAGGCCAAGAGCCACTTGCACCCGGCGCTTCTACAGATTCGAAACGGAGTGGACGACCGAACGCTCGAGGAGGGCAAATTGAGCTCTGGCCCGATCCCCGCGGAGCTCGCGGCGGCGAAGCGCCCCGTGTGGGGCTACATCGGCGGCATCACGGAGAAGCTCGACCTCGAGCTGCTTGAGAAACTTGCAAAGCGCCTTGAGCAGCGGGGCGGTACCCTCGCAATGGTCGGTCCGGTCAAGGTTGCGGGGGGAGCTTCGGCCGAGGCGATTGGACGCTTGCGAAGTTCTGCAGCTGTCATCTTTGCCGGGCAGAGGCCTGCCGAGGAGGTGCCCATGTGGCTACGAGGCTTCAACGTTGGGCTCATCCCGTACAGGATGGGAGATCAGGCGCGTGCGATCGATCCACTCAAACTTTACGAGTATCTTGCATTCGGAATGCCTGTTGTCGCGGTTGATATTCCTGGCTTGCGGCCGTTCAGAGACTTTGTGAGCGTGGCGTCCTGTGAGGGAGACTTCTTGCAACTCGCGGACGAGGCGGCCCTTGACCGTGACGAGGTGCGAGCGTCTGCCCGGCAAGCCGTCGCTGCGGAGAACAGCTGGGAGCGACGTGCAGAGCAGCTCTCGCAGGCGATAGAAGCCGGGCTTCGGAGGCGAGCGAAGGGGTGAGGGCGGTCGAAGCCTCCCGCGGCGTGTGGAACACCCGTGGTCTTGAGGATCAGCGAATTGCCCGGAACTCGCCGCCGTTTTCCCTGGCGAGACTCTTCAGAAACTCAAGGAAGGTCTTGACTTCCTCGGGGGTTGGCGCTGGCGGGAGCTTTTGCCCACCGGCCTTCGGCCCTTTCTCGGGCCACCGACCCTCGCCCTCGAATCCGAAAGTGTGGATGATTACCTTCCTGGCGCTGTTGATGTCGCGGATCTTCTCGAGAATCCGTTGAATCAGGGTTCTGGAGTCCGACCCACTTCTGTGAACTGGGGCGCCGTCGGACAGGAGCACAATCGTGTCGACCGCGAGATCGCCAAAGGCGATCTCGAGCGCCTCGTCGGTGTGAGTTGCTCCCCGAGCCTGGAACTCGTTCACGAACTTGACGGCAGCCGCGATATTGGCAGGAGTGGCCGGTTGGAGACGTTTCTGCCACGGAAGAATCTTGTCGGAGAAGGTGATGATGTTAAATTGAGTGGCCCTTGAAAGCTTCCTCAAGGCCCGGGTGAGTTGCTCCTTGGCTCGCCGCAGCCGCTGGCGATCCTGTTCAATCTCGCCGGCGTGTCCTTCCGGGTCGGAGCCCTTGCCGGCTCCGCTGCCTCTCCCCTTGCTGCTGCCCGTGACTGTGGTGCCTCCAGCCTTCTCGCCATCTCCCTCCGGGTCGTCGGTGCCAATCGTCTCCCTTGGCTCGTCATACATGAGCATGCTTCCCGAGACGTCAATTACAAAAACGAGGCTTCTGGAGAAGATTTCTGTGCCGAAGAACTCAACGGACTCCTTCGTCGGCTTCACCGCGATTCTCGTGGGGCCTTTCTCATGGCCAACTTTCTTCGGATCGAAGCTCGCCTGGACGGAGGCCCAGAAGTTTTTCCAATCCGCGATGGAATCGAAGTCCTTTCCAGTGAGATCCACAAGTGCGAGACGGCACTCGTTCCAGACGCGGTCGTGCGCCTTCCAATCTTTCTCGAGGATACGGATCAGCGCGGGTATTGGCGTGCGCTCCTTTCGGGCTCTTGCCGCCCGCATGGCGGCCACCTGCACGTTGTCGACACTGGCCTCGAGTTGCTCGGTGATCGCAGCAAGCGAAGCGTTATCGCCTCGCTTGCCGAAAGCTTCAAGAATGAGCACGCGCTGGCGGTAGTCCCCCTTCTTTCTGAGCGCACCAACGAGCACCTCGACGGCGGCATCTGACTTCAGCTTTTCGATGGCCTCGACGGCAGCCGCGAAGTTGGCCGATGAGGGCAAGGCTGTTCCGGCGACTGGGAGAAGCGCGACAATCCTGGGTTCCTCACTTCCGGCCATCTCGCTGATGATGTCCTGGATTGCTCTTGCGCGGTTGCTCCTGGCGAAGAGCTCGATTTGTTTCTGGTATTTCGTGGCGTCTTTCGAGGGGCCCTCGGCAAGGAGTGGGTTGTTTGCAAAACTAATGTAGGCCACGAGACAGAGGGCCAGAGAAGCTGTCTTCAAGGACATGACTCCTTTCCGGGGCAGAATGCAGGTTCTGGAAGCGGCGTCCATGATAGAGCTTCAGGGCGGCGACGCGAAGTCACATCCGCGTCATGCCGGAGAACGCATACATGGAAGAGACTCACTCGCGCGGGAGGACGACGTGAGTCATGAGGCTGTTTCAGTCCAGCAAGTGTAAGTCATGTTCGGGGAGCTCTCGATCCGCTCCGGTAGCTATCGCCACGGCGGAGGCTGTCAACCTCCAACAGGCCCGCAGGGCTTGAGTCGAGCTTCGAGGGCGTCCTCGGTGCAATGCTTCCAGTCCGCGACGTAGAGGAAACGCACATCGCCCGCGGCCCGACAGAGCGCCTACCCGGTTTCGAGGTGTGTCGTGGCATCACTTGTGTTGCCGTCCTCGGAGTGAAACTGGACTGGAATGTTTCCATCCACGGTCATCGTCAAGATGAGGAGGAGTTGCTTGAGGTCGTGAGGTCAAAACGCTCAAAAAGCAAGTCAGGTCAAGACTTGAGAAACTGACCAAGCAGCGCTCCCTACAACCATCTTTGCTTCGCTGAGCACATTGGGTTCCATGGAGTCATGCTCTGGAAACGCCTCCTTGCTCACGTCTCCGGCTCCCTCCGAGCCGTTTGCGGCTCCGCCAGCTCGCCGCAACCCCCCTCCTCGGCGCCTGATGGGCGCCGGGCGCCTCTGGCGCGAGCAGCCGCAACCTTTCGCAGGCTGCAAAAGGT
>SXGR01222138.1_pt1 | contig 33168 bp, 17 predicted proteins | sample 3174711 | NCBI WGS metagenome assembly SXGR01 (sample SAMN11356860, study PRJNA531348) | freshwater metagenome | isolation source: freshwater sample F1-60 | place: China: Fuxian Lake, Yuxi | collected 2017-12-25 | reverse complement strand
TCAGGATCAATTCTATGGCGACCGTTCCGGAGTCGTGGCCGATCCCTTCGGCCACTTGTGGGCAGTGGCCACGCACAAGGAAGATCTTACGGAGGCCGAGATTGCGGGCCGTGACTGTGGGGCGGCGCCGAGCCAATCCCCGCCCGCGGCGTAGCCCCCCGTGGTGGCTTTCATTTCGCCAGTGTTTTCCGCGCTAGGACTGCCGTTGTCCTATCCCCCATGCTAAGATCAGCGTGGTGGGGATGGATCTAAATAATTGACTGGCACGACCCAAGCCTTGTGATAAGCAACCCCCCATCCATGGCCGGCGTTCGCCTCTATGCGAGCAACGACTTGGATCGGCTCGCCAAGCTGCTGGTGCAGCTTCTGGACGAGGCCACGCCCGCCGACGCCTTCGCCCCACAGACGGTTGTTGTGCAGGATTGGGGCGTCCAACGCTGGCTCACCCTGCGGCTGGCTGATGCCCATGGGATTTGCGCTCAAGTCGAATTCCTCTTGCCCAAGGACTTTGTCACCCGCTGTCTCACCGGCAGCTCTCGAGCGGTGAAGCTCGAGGCGTATTCCACCGAAACGATGACGTGGGCGCTCATGGACATCTGGGCCAAGGGATCGCCGTGTTCGGAAGTAGCCGCGTATCTGGGCGACGATCCCGACGGGATGAAAGCCTACGGATTGGCGCAGCGACTGGCCCATCTCTTTGACCAGTACATGGTGTATCGGCAGGAGCTCGTGGCCGATTGGCTGGCCGGGCGCCACACGGAATGGCAGGGCGCGCTGTGGTGGCAACTGCGGCAGAAACTGGGGCAGGATCCCGTCACCCAGCATCAGCGGTTCCAAGATTTGCCTGACCGGGCGCGTACGCCCTTTCCGGGGACTGTTTGTTTCTTTGGCTTGGGCATGCTGCCGCCAGCGTACCTTCGCGTCATTCGCGCCGCCGCAACGGTTCAGCCCATCCACGTCCTGGCAATGCAACCCACGGAGCACCTGTGGACCGACCTGCTGACCCAGCGCGAACAATCGCGCGAATGGCGCGACGCCCCCCCGGCGGCCGCCCCCGCCGCAAGGGGCCATCGCTTGTTGGAGTCGTGGGGCAGGAACGGTCGCGAGTTTCAAGACCTTCTGCTTGATGAGCTCCAGGTGGATGCCCCGCAAAATGATTGCGCTCCGTCCTCCGGCGACACGTTGCTCACGCAGCTCCAGCGCGATATCTACAACGTGGACGCCACTGGCCCGCGCCGTCCGGCTCCCGTCGACGATTCCATCCAGATTCACTCCTGCCACAGCCGCCCGCGCGAGGTGGAGGTACTCAATGACTGGCTGTTGCATTTGTTTAAAATGTCTGACCTTAAGCCGCACGACGTGGTGGTGATGGCCCCGGACATTGAAGCCTACGCGCCGCATCTGCGCGCGGTGTTTGACAATCCAGAAGACGAGGCGCAGCGCATCCCATACACGCTGGCCGACCGTTCGCCGCGGCACACGAGCTCGGTGATTTCCTCCTTCCTCACGCTGCTCGAAACATGGGCTCAACCGATGCCGGTCTCCGGAGTGCTCTCGCTGCTGGAGACGGGCGCGGTGCGCCAGCGGTTCAGGCTGGAGATGGCGGATGTCCAACGCCTCCACGATCTGTGCCGCGAGGTGCGCATCCACTGGGGATACGACGTCGCGCATCGCGCCGAAAGCGGCGCCCCGCCTGATCCGCAGAACACTTGGCGCTGGGGGCTCGATCGCGTGCTGCTGGGTTCCATCATGAAGGCGGAAGAAGAGCGGCTTTGCGAAGGGCTTCTTCCCTTGGGGGAAGTTGATGCAGACGCTGCGCGTGTCGTCGCGGCCATGGATGAGCTGACGGCGGCGTTGCGCGAGGCCACCGGCAGCCTGGGCAGCTCACGCACGCTGGCCCAGTGGGCCGACGTCCTCGCCACGCTCTTTAATCAGCTCTTTGCCTGCGAGAAGGACGAGCTGGGCGATGAACGGACGATCCGGGCGGCCCTGGACGCGCTGGAAGAGGGCTCGAAGCAGTTGCAGGGCCCGATACCGATCGAGCCGGTTCGCGCCGCTTTGGAGGCGCGGTTGGGAAAGGGTGAGTCGAGGGACGGTTTTTTACGCGGCGCGGTGACGTGTTGCGCTCTCAAGCCCCTGCGCAATGTGCCCTTTAAGGTCATCTGCGTGCTGGGACTTGATGACGGCCAATTCCCCCGCGCAGGACGGCAGGATGGCTTGGATTTGCAGACGAAGTCCCGGCGACGCGGCGACCGGTCCCCGCGCGACGACGACCGCTACCTCATGCTTGAGACGCTCCTGTCAGCGCGCGAGGTGTTGTACTTAAGCTACCTTGGTCAGTCGCAGAGCGATGACTCCGAGCAGCCGCCCTCGGTGGTGGTCCATGAGCTTATGAGCGCGCTGGACGAGAGCTTCACGTTTGCCCAAGGCTCGGCGCGTGCACAACTGGTGCGAGTACATCGCCTGCAGGCCTTCAGCCCGGCGTATTTCGATGGCAGCCGTCCTGAACTTTTCAGTTATTCGGCGGCGAACGCTGCGGCCGCCGAAAGGCTGCGCCAGGGGCCGGCCGGGCGGCAGGCGGCGGCGCCGGGTCCTGCGCGCATCGTGGCCCGTGCCCCGCTCCCGGGCGGGACCACCGTCACGCTGAATGAGTTGATCAGGTTCTTCCGCCACCCGATTCGCGAGTACCTGAAGCGCACCGCGGGAATGTGGAATGCCGGGGCCGAGGACCCATTGAGCGATGTCGAACCCTTTGTCATCGGGCGACTGGAGCGGCACGGGCTCCGCCGCCGGCTGCTCCAGTGGCACTTTGATGACGCGCCGGCAAGGCTCACGCCTGAACAACTGCAAGCGGCCATTCGCGCCGAGGGCACCCTGCCCCACAGTCACGCAGGAGACGTCATCTACCACGGCGAAGAAGCCCTCGTGGCGCGATTCGCAGACTGCCTTGCGGCAGCGTCGCTGCGGCCCAACCTCGATAGCGCTCCCGTGCTGGAAGCAAGCGTGGGGTCATGTCGACTGAGCGGCGCCTTGGGGGGATTCGCGGGCGGGAAACAAATCATCGCCCGCTGCGCGCCCATCGACGGACGCGATTGGATCGAGGGATGGTTGAGGCACCTGGCGTGGCACTGTGCAGAGCCGCGGATGGACGAGTCTCACGTGACGGTGCTGGCCGGTTGGGCGAAGGACAACACGATGGAGGTGCACACCTTGAGCAGGCCGGAGGATGCGCCGACCCTGCTCGAGGCGCTGCTGAAAATCCGCGAGTCGGGACTGGCCGAACCCCTGCCGTTGTTTCCCAAGAGCTCCTGCGCGTACAGCGAGGCCATTCACGAGAATTCCAGCAAAGACCCTCAGAAGATCAAGGATCCGATGGAAGAAGCGCAGACAATCTGGGAGGGCAATGACCACCAGCGGGGAGAATCGGAGGATGAGTACTACGACCTTTGGCTGCGGCTCTGGCGCGATCAGCAGCCGCCACTGGACTCCCACTTCGCCGATCTGGCCAAAGAGGTGTATGGGCCCATCTGGGCGCATGAGTTGACCCCATGAGCGCGCCTGCAAAAGCCTTCGATGTTAAACAGGCTGATTTGGGGCCCGGCACGACGCTCATCGAAGCGGGCGCCGGTACGGGCAAGACCTACAACATCGAAGCCCTGTTCCTGCGCCTGCTTTTGGAGCCCCGCCATGCCGGCCAGCAAATCCTCACCGTCGGGCAGATTCTTGCCGTGACCTACACCAAGGCGGCCACCAAGGAACTGCGCGGGCGCATTCAAAAAAAGCTGGCCGACGAGCTGGCTTCGCCAACGTTGGACTCCGCCGCCGCGATGCGCCTCAAGCTGGCACTGGCGGAATTTGACACCGCGCCCATTTACACCATCCACGGATTTTGCCAGCGCGTACTCACCGATCTGGCCTTCGAGTGCGGCCGGCCCTTTAAGTTCCAGTTGGTCCAGGATGAGTCCGAGTATGTAAGCCGGCTGGCGCAGGACCGCTGGCGCAGGGAAACGGCGGCCGATTCGCGCGCGGCCTGCGTGTTGCAATTGTCCTCCCTGTACCCCAAGGCCAAGGGCCCAGCCAAGAGCGGCGGGAGCATCGGGCCGGATGCATGGGTGTCACTACTGAAATCGTCGCGGGCGCACCCGGAAATGGAAGTGCTGGGCCCCGACCAGCGTCCGGTGGACAAATGGCGCTCCTTGCTGACGGCGGCTTGGGATGACGCGGCTCATCAGTGGCCGGGAGCGGCGGACGCCGTGGGCAGGTACCTGGGCAGCGAGCAGTCGGGCCTTACCCAGAGGAAAACGCAGCCCACTTATCGGCTGGATGTTGAAGTGCCGCGCGCGCTGGCCAGCATGGATGCCATCGCCCGCGGAAAGTCCTCCTCCGACCATTTTGCCGACCTCTTGATGTTCCGCCTCGAAACCCTGGAGGGGGCGCGAAAGAAGAAGGCCCCGCCGATACCTGCGGAATGCCTGCCGTTGCTGGCCGCCTGCGGTGCGCTGTGGGATGCTGCGGCCGGATATGTGCAAGCGGTGCGGTTGGACTTCGTGCGGGAGGCGCAGCGGGCGGTGTCGGAGATCAAGCGGCGCGAGGGTGTGCTGGGTTTTCCCGAACTGCTCTCCGAACTGGATGCAGCACTGGCGGCTCCCGGGGGCGACGCTCTGGCAGAGAGTGTCCGCCAGCAATTCCCTGCGGTGCTCATTGATGAATTTCAGGACACCGACCTTCTGCAGTGCCGCATCTTCCAGAGGATCTTCCAGACCGGCCAGACCTCGCTCTTCTTCATCGGCGATCCCAAGCAGTCCATCTACGGATTCCGCGGCGCCGATGTGTTCAGTTATTTTGACGCCGCGCGCAGCGCCCGTTCTGGGGGATTGTTGGGGGTCAACTATCGATCCGAGCCGGCGTTGGTGAGCGCCGTCAATCACCTCTTTCAAAATCGCAAAAAGGCTGATGGCCGTCCCTTTTTGCAGCCGCAGATCCGTTTTGAACCCGCAGCCTGGGCGCAGACATACAAGCATCCCAAGCTGGAAAACCCGCACAGCATGGCGCCCTTGCAGCTCTGGTACTGGCCGGGAACCACAAAGGAACCCGTGCCCCTTGCCGGGGAGGAGCGGCGGGGCGACCAGCCAGTCAGCGCCAACAAGGCGCGCAAAGACCTCCCCGGGGTCATCGCTTCGGCCGTCGTGGACTTGCTGGAAAGCGGGGAGACCCTGCGTGCCCCCGGCGGCGAATGCCAGCCGCTCCAGCCAAGGGACATCGCCGTCCTGGTGCGCACCAATGATCAAGCCGACGCCATGAAGGCCGCCCTGGCACACCGCCGGGTGCCCGCGGTGCTCAGGATTATACAGAGCGTTTTTGCTACGCACGAAGCGAAGGAATTCATCCGCCTGCTCGACGCCCTCGCCGCGCCCCGGGATGCGAGCGCCGTCAAGCTGGCTTTGGCTACCGACATGCTTGGCCGGCAACGGCCCGCCGATGCGCACACTCGAGGTGAAGAGGACGCGCACCCAGATCCGAGTATCATATTTGAAGAGTGGCGCCAGTGCATGGCCAAGAAGGGATTGCTTGGCATGTTCCGCAGGCTCTTGAGGCAACGCGATGTTCGAAGCCGCCTATTGCAGTTCGACGATGGGGAACGGCGGCTCACCAATCTGTTCCAGCTTGCCGAATTGCTGCACGAGGCGGCGCCGGCACACGAGGCGGCGCCGGCCCGGCTCTCGCGATGGCTCAAGCGCCAGGGCTCTGCGAAGTCGGGCATGGAGGAGTCCCAGCTTCGCATGGAGAGCGACGAGAACGCCGTGTGCATCGTCACCGTGCACCGCAGCAAGGGGCTGGAATATCCAGTGGTGTTCCTGCCCTACGCTTGGGATGTCACCCCCACTCCCACCCATGGGTTTGTGTTTCACCCCGACCCTGAACACAATCCGGGCCGCGCACAGATGGAAATGGGTTCTGCCAATGCGGACGCCCACCGCCTGCTGGCGGAGCAAGAGGCGCTGGCCGAGCGGTTGCGTCTGCTCTACGTCGGCCTCACGCGTGCCAAAAACCGCTGCTATGTGGTCACTGGCCCCCTTGGGAGGGATCGTGAAATGCCCGGGCTTGGCTGGCTCTTGCATCCCGACTGGTGCAGTGATCCCCACAAGGTTCCACCCTTCAAGCTGCACTCGGAGTACGTCGAGGCCGTGGAGAAAGATTGCAATGAGCTGGCAGCCAAGTCGGTCGATTCCACGCTGGGCGTCAAGACCATCGAGGCAGGCTGGTTGCCGGTGGCGCACGCCCGCGCTTGGAGCGGATGGGTGTCCGCCTCCACCGATGCGCTCAAGGCGCGCTCATCCACGAGGCACATCAAACCTGCGTGGGATGTGCAGTCATTTACCCGCCTGACCCAGCACGCCAAAGGGTCGGTCAGCCACGATGAGATGCCCGACCACGATGAAGACCGTGGCGCGCCTGAGGAGGACGCCCAGCCGACGGGGCTGCACGCGATTCGCGGTAGCACGCGATTTGGCAAATGCCTGCATGGCATTTTTGAAAAACTGGACTTCGCCGGGGCAGCCGCAGGGGACCCTGCCGCACTCGGGCTCGTGGACGAGAGGCTGGCACGCGATGGGTTTGGATCCCACACCGAGGCGATGCGCGAGCACGTGCGCGTGATGATGAACACTTCCTTGCGCGCCGACACCGACCTCCGGCTGGGGAATGTGCCCGCTCATGATCGACTGCATGAACTGAAATTCACATTCCCCAGGAGCGTCGTGGACCCCGCGAAGCTCGCTTGCGTGTTTTCCTGCCACGGCAGTCCGGAGGTGGACGCGAGCTTCCCGGATCACATCGGCCACCTTTCGTGTTCCGACCTGAAGGGCTACCTGACCGGGTCCATGGACTTGGTCTTTCGCAGCGGCGGGCAGTTTCATCTGCTCGATTGGAAGTCCAACAGGCTGGGCGCCTACGACCCCTCATCTTTGTCTCGGGCCATGGCGACGCCGCCTTATCTCTACCTGCTGCAGTACCACCTCTATATGGTGGCGCTCGACCAGTACCTGCGCCGCCGCCATCACGGCTACGACTACGAGCGCGATTTTGGCGGGGTGTTTTACGTGTTTAACCGCGGCATCACGGAGGGCCAGCCTGGCCGCGGTGTTTTTTTTGAGCGCCCGCCGCGCCCGCGCATCGAAGCGCTTGCGGAAGCCTTGGGAGTTCCCCGCAAATGAACCTGTTGACTCTTCCCCGCGGCCAGCACGGCGAGATGGATAACGACCCATCGCGCCGACTGGACCGTGTTCTGGGGGCGCTCTTGGCGCGACTGGATGGCGGCGCCGTCCCGACCATCGGCCCGGTGACCGCCCTGCTCTCGCAACGGCGTCAGGAAGGTCATGTGTGCTTGGACCTTCGTGATGCGTCGTCGGCAACGCTGCTGCCCGCCGGATTCTCGCTGGAAGAGCTGCGCAAAAGCCGGCTGGTGGGTGCGCCCGGAGAATTCAAGCCGCTCATTCTGGATGGCGCCGACCGGCTCTATCTGCACCAACTCTATCAAGACGAGTGCGCGCTGGCGCGGGCCATCCTGCAGCGAGCCGCGCAACCACCCTGCACGCTGGAGGCAGAGGCGTTCCGCGCCGCGTGCGAGTTTCACCTGGGCGCACGCTCTCCGGGCCCCGACGGGATGGACCGCACGCGGATCGCCGCGTACCTCGCCCTGACGCGAACACTTGCCCTCGTCACCGGTGGCCCGGGCACCGGCAAGACGTGGCTGGCGGGGCGCATCCTCGGCATGGGTATTTCGCTGGGAGTCTTCGCGCCCCATCGCGTCGCGCTTGCCGCGCCCACAGGCAAGGCCGCCGCACGTCTGGATGAAATGATTCGTCCCAACCTTGACGATGCGGCGCGTGCCCAGCTGCCTGGCGCCCGAACACTCCACCGGCTGCTGGGTGTGTCTGCGGACGGGCGGCGCACCCGCCACCACGCCCGATTCCCGCTGGACTGCGATGTGTTGGTCGTGGACGAAACGTCGATGGCCGATCAGCGGATGCTTTCGCTGCTCTTTGACGCTTGCCCACCCCATGCTCGCATCCTCCTCCTGGGCGATCCTGGCCAACTCGCGCCTGTCGAGGCCGGCTCCATCCTGGCTGACCTTGCGGCGTGCAGTCGCGATTATCCCAACGACGTCCAAGGGCACATCGAGGCCGCCACGGGCGAATCGTTGCCCCCGGCCGATGACAAGGGGCCGCTGGCAGACTGCCGTGTCCACCTCAACGTCAATCACCGGTTCCGGGAATGCCCGGGACTTTCGGAGTTGGCCGCCGGCATTCGCGAGGGCCGATCCGGGGATGTGCGTGGAAAACTTGGCGAGGGTTCGTTGACGGGCGTGACGTGGGAGCCCAAGCCGCTCACGGCGGCCGGGATTGCAGCGATTCTAGCGCCATTCCAAGAGGCCTTCGGGCGTGCGTGTGCGGCGGAGACGCCCGCGAAGGCTCATGCCGAACTGAGCCGGGCCAAGATTCTTTGTGCCTTGCGGCAGGGGCCGTGGGGGGCACCGGCCATCAATGAGCGGCTGGAAGCCCGGCTGCGGTCGGCCGGACTGGCAGAAGCGGGCGACTGGTATCGGGGCCGGCCGGTGATGGTTACGCGCAACGACTACGCCTTGGGGCTGTTTAACGGTGATCTGGGAGTGGCCTGGCCTGACGATGAGGGCCGACGGTGCGTGTGGTTCGCGGGTGCGGACGCCAAGGGTGCGATGCGGGCCTTCGACCCCTCGCGGCTGCCGGCCCACGAGACGGCGTATGCGCTGACCATCCATAAATCCCAAGGGTCGGAATTTGACGAGGTGCTGGTGCTGCTGCCCGAGGGCGCCGATTCCATGATGACGCGGGAGATGGCCTACACCGCGGTGACGCGTGCGCGCCGCAAGGTGACGCTGGTGGCGTCCGCAGAGCTGCTCGCCGCGGCCATTGAGACACCGACTCGCCGCGCGGGCGGGCTTGCCGAGGCGCTGCGCCGCGCCTAGTGGCGCAGCGGCACGGCCACGCCCATCTCTGCCAGAACTTCCCGGATGCCCGCGAGCAGCGCGCGGATATCCTCCTCGGTGATCCTCCCGATGGTGCCCACTCGAAAGCAGTCGCCCTGCGTGAGCTTGCCGGGGTAAATCACCAGCCCGCGCGAGGAGAGCCTTTCGTAGAAGTCGGCGAAGCGAAACGTTGCCTCCGATGGGCATCGGAAGGTGGTGATGATGTGGCTCTGCAAGGCCGGCACCACATGCTCGACAAAGCCCATGGCGCGCATGCCCGCCACCAGCGCGGCGTGGCGAGTGCGGTACCGCGCCGCGCGTCCCGTGGGGCCGCCCTCGGCGCGCAATTCATCCAGCGCCTGACGGAAGGCCAAAAGCGCGTGCGTCGGCGGCGTGAAGCGGAACTGCCCGGTGCGCTCCATTCCGTCCCATTGCGCCCAGAGATCCAGGCTCACGGTGCGGGCAACATCGCGGCAAGCCAGCAACGATTCGCGGCGCGCCAGAACGAAGGCGAACCCCGGCACGCCCTCGATGCACTTGTTGGCGGAGGACACCATGAAGTGCGCGGAGAGTGAGGGCAGCGAGATGGGGTAGGCGCCAAAGCTGCTCATCGCGTCCACGATGAGCGCGGCCCCGGCTTCGCGCACACGCTCGGCGATGGCGTCGAGCGGATTGAGGATGCCCGAGCTCGTTTCGCAATGCACCACCGCGACGTGCGTGATGGCAGGGTCAGCCAGCGTGGCGGAGAGCGCCGCTATGTCGGGCGCGGCGTTTTCAGCGCAGCGCAAAAAGCGCGCAGGGATGCGGTGGCGCGCAGCGATCTGGCCGATGCGTTCGGCATACGCGCCGTTACTGACGACGAGCAGCGTCCCGTGTTCGGGCACGGCCGATGAGATGACCGACTCTACCGCGAACGTCCCACTGCCCTGCAGCAGCACCGCTTCATATCCTGCGCTCTGTGTGGCGCCGGCCAGCCGGAGCAGCTCGTGGCGGATCTCGCGCACGGTTGCCAGAAACTCGCCGTCGCGCGATCCCATGTCGCGGAGCATGGCTTCCTTCACGGCCCGGCTGGTGTTGATGGGGCCGGGCGTAAAGAGTCGTTTGTCGGCGGCACCGCTCATGAAGGGCGCCCCCGCAGAAATGCCATGAAGCGCTCCTTCACTTCGTGCGGCTTGAGCGTGGGCCGGCCGATGTCCTTGGGCGACCCCTTGAGGATTTTGATGTGAAGCAGCGACGGCCCCTCGCTCTCGCGCAGTTCACCCAGCGCCGCGAGGACGTCGGCGGGCGCGGCGGCGGCGGCGGCGTGGCGGTAGCTGGCGGCCGCGGCGACGGCGGCAAACTGCGTGCTGCCCGAGACGGTCTGCTGGCCACCGGTGGAGTCGTGCGACTCATTGTCCAGAATCACATGCAGCAGGTTTTTGGGCTGGTAAAAACCAACGGTCGCCAGCGTGCCAAGCTTCATGAGCGCGGCGCCGTCACCGTCAATCACCACCACACGCTGGCGGGGGAGCGCGTGCGCCAGGCCCAGCCCGATGGCTGAGGCCGTGCCCATGCCGCCGACGACGTACAGGTGGTTGGCGCGGTCGGCCAGCGAGAAGAGCTCGCGGCTGGTCATGCCTGTGGTGGCGATCAAGGCCTCATCACCCGTCAACGCACCAAGGACAAGCTCGAGCGCCTGCGTGCGGTTAAGGCAGGCCTGCGTGTCGGGCCAGAAGCGCGTGGCGCACGCCGGGCGCTGCAAGGGCGGCGGCGCGGCGAGCTTGTGTGGCGCCACAGAATCCTTGGCCATCACCAGCGCAAAGGGGCGCGAGCGCTCTTCCATACTGGCCAGCGCTTGGGCAATCACGGGGGCGATGGCGGCCTCGGTGTCGGGAAAGGGACGCCAGGGAATGTCCATCGTCTCCAACAGGCGATGAGTGATCTGCCCCATCTGCTCGTGCTGCGGCTCGTCGGGCACGCCAGGTTGTCCGCGCCAAGTGGTGATGAGCAGCGTGGGAATGCGGAAGGGAAAATTCAGCGAAGTGAGCGGGTTCACCATGTTGCCAAGCCCGGAGTTCTGGCACATCGTGACGGTCTTACGCCCGGCGAGGTGGGCGCCCATCGAGAGGCCCACGGCTTCGCCTTCGCTACAGGCGCCCAGATAGTCCAGCGCCGGATCGCTGATGACGTAGTTGATGAACGGCTTGAGGTAGGAGCAGGGCACGCCGGCAAACTGTGAGTAGCCCTGCGCACGCAGGGGCTCGATGAAGGCGGCGGCGGAGATCATGGGTGGATTAAAACGCCTGCGCGCGCGAGAGGTCCTCCAGGCTGTCCACATCCAGCCAGTGGCCCGATGTATAAAGCACGCGGATGGGTTCGCCACGCGCCAGCAGATGCGTGAAGAGATCAGCCATCGTAAGGCGCGCAAAATCGGGGCGTGTCGCCAGCTCTTGCAGCGCCAGTTTCAATCGTTGGGTGCCCGCGGCGCTGGCCTTGAGCAGGCCAATCCACTCGCCGTGCACGGTCTCCGGCGGCAACTGCCGGTCCATCGCGCTCAGAAACACCTTGTCTTCGCAGTACTGCAAGGTGTGCGGCCGCGTGGCACGCACGTAATCCTCAAAGCCGTTGAGCGAGTTGCGTTCGCGCCATGCGGCGTCCACCACAATGGCCAGATCATCATCGGTGGCCAGCAGCATGGCCAAGATGAACCGGCGAAAGAGGATGTCGCCGTAGGACACGACGAGCGGGCCTTCAAGTTCCACCGCCGCGCGGGAGAGTGAATAGAGCTCGCCCGTGGCCTCGTGCTCGTCGTTGTCCACGAAGCGCGCGCCCGGCGCGTTCACCGCGTCCTTGGCAAAGCCGCGCACCACCACCAGGTCGCGCACGCCCTCCTTGCGCAGCTGAGCGGCCAGTTTGTGCAGTAGCGGCTGGCCGCCGACCGACACCATCGCTTTGGGTTGTTGGCGTGTGAATTCGCCCAGCTCCGACCCGCGGCTGGCGGCCAGCACCACCGCCTTGGGCGCGGCTCCATTGCGCGGCAGATAGCGGTCCTCGGCCTCGGCCAGTTCCTGCGCGTTCTGAAGCCGGAACACCTCCTGCACCGGCGCCACGCGGTCCTCCAGATTGCGCACCGAGCGTTCGCGGTGGACCTCGCGGCAGGCCTGCTGCATGGCCGCGATGCTGGCGCGCAGGCTGTGATTGGCCCAGATGACAAGGTTGATGCCGGCAGCCTCAAACACCTCGACCGGCGTGCTGTAGTACATGGTCGGCACGATGACCAGCGGGCAGCGCGCCCCCCACGCCGAGGCGAAAGCCAACACCTGATCGGGTGTGGACTTTCTGCTGTGGATCAAAAGCGCGTCGGCGCCGGCCGCGTGGTAGGCGTGGGCGCGTCGCAGCATCTCCGTTAAATCCCAGCCGGCGATGAACCCCTCCAGCCGGGCCACCACCGCAAAGTTGGCATCAAGCTGGCCATCCTTGGCGGCCTTGATCTTGCCGGCAAACTCCGTCATGTCGGCCAGCGGCTGGCGCTCGCTGTCGATGAACGAGTTGGTTTTGGGAAAGAGCTTGTCCTCGATGCACACGGCGGCAACCCCGCGCTGCTCAAGCTTGCGCACCAGCCGGCGCAGATTGTTGAAGTTGCCATAGCCCGTGTCCCCATCGAGCAGGATGGGAATGTCCGTGGCGTCGGCCATGAATTCCACCACCTCAAGCACCTGCGTCCAACTGGCCTCGTTGTTGTCACGCACGCCCAGCGCGGCGGCGATCGAAAGGCCGCTGGCCCAGATACCCTTGAAGCCGGCCTCCTGCGCGATCTTGGCGCTGAGCCCGTTGTGGGCCTCCATCAAAAACTCCGTGCGTCCAGAGCGCAAGAGTTGCCGGAACTGTTGTGGCTTGGTCATGAACCGCGCGCATTCAATCGCCCGGCGCTGCGGGACGCAATGCCGCAGTTTGCCATTGGGCGAGGGTACGGGAGATGACAAATGCCTTGATTTGGCGCACGGCAAAGGGCTTTGCTATTCCTCACGATTTCCGTGAACGTCCCGGCCATCCTGTTCTTCGAGCCTGCCGCAAGCCCGCGCCCTCTGGCGGCGTTGACGTTGCTGGACCGGCAGGTCATCGCGGCGCATCGCGCCGGCTGCTCGCCCATCTGGGTGGTGTGCAAGGACGCGCTGCCGATCCTGCGACGTAGCCAGCAACTGGGCATCGAAGTCCTGCCTGTCGCCACGTTGCCCTCATGGCAAGGCGCGGCGTTGCTGCTGGGCGGCAATGTACTCGTGCAAGCGTGCGACGTGCGTCGCCTCATCGAGGTTCAAGGCCGTCTGGCCACGCGCTGCAAAGCGCCTTTGCCCGCGGGCATTGCCACGCATTGGGCCGGTTCGGTGGACGAGTCGTTGCGACACGCCCCGCAAGTTGAGGCGCAAGGGATCGCCCGGCTGGTGGACGATGAGGCGGGTGCCGCCCAAGCCGAGCGCGCGCTGTGGGATTCCATGGGCAGCGCCACCGATGGCGTCGTGGATCGGGTGTTTAACCGCCCCGCCGGCCGACCGATCTCCAAGTTGCTCATCCACACCCCGGTGACTCCCAACCAAGTTTCGGTGGTGGCCACGGCGATGGGAGTTGCTGCAGCGGGCTTGTGCCTCAAGGGCACGCACGAGTGGCTGGTTTGGGGCGCGGCCTTGCTGCAGTTGTCGGCCGTGGTGGACTGCGTGGACGGCGAGCTTGCACGCGTGTTGCACAAGGAAACACCCGCGGGGAAGTGGGTGGACTTGGTGGGCGACCAGATTGTCCATCTCTGCCTGTTCCTCGCGCTGGGATTTGGATTGGCTACGCGGCCCGAACTGGCTTCAAGCGCGCGCACGCTGGGGATTGTGGCGGCGGCCGGTGCGGCCATGTCGTTTGCCGTGGTGCTGCTTGGCTTGCTGCGCGGCGAAGGCGGTGGGCGGCTGCAGGCTCTCTTGGATCGCACCACCAATCGCGATTTCTCCGTGCTTCTCCTGGCGCTCGCGCTGGCCGATCGCGTGCATTGGTTTCTTTGGATGGCCGCGGTGGGCACGCACGTGTTCTGGATGCTGGCGTGGTGGGTGCAGCGGCGCGATGCCGCGGCAGCGGGGTTGCGGGCGCGCTCGGCATGAAACGCGGCGTGCGCATCCTACTGCTGCTGGTGGGGCTGGCGCTCTTCGGGCTATTTCTGCACACGACGGGTTGGAAGGACATCCAGGGCGCCTTCCACACCCTGGGTTGGTGGGGGCTGCTGGTGCTCGCTCCCTACGGCTTGGTATTCACGGTGGACACCGCCGGATGGGGTTTCGCCTTCAGTCGCGACGGCCTCAAGCAGGTGGCCTTTCATGTGCTGTGGGGCATCCGGCTGGCGGGCGAGGCCGTCAACAACGTCATCCCCAGCATGTACGTGGGCGGCGAGGCCACCAAGGTGTACCTGCTGCACCAGCGCGGTGTGCCCGGGCTGACGGCAACGTCAGCCGCCGTGAGATCCAAGACGGCGCAGTCGGTGGCGCAGTCCACGTTTCTCGTTTGTGGGGCGGTGGTGGCGGCGTACAGCCTGCCCTCCGAACAAAACACGGCCAAGTGGATTTTTGGGCTGCTGGCAGCGGGGGCGCTGGGCGTGCTGCTGCTGCTCTTTGCCCTCCAGAGCAGGGGCATGACGCGCACGCTGGCGGGCGTGGTGCAGCGCATGGGGGTGATGGTGCACTGGATCGAGGCGCGCATGGATCAGCTGCGCCATCTGGACGAGCAGATTGTGGAGTTCTACCGGCGCGACCGCAGCCAGTTCCTGGCGTGCACCCTCACCTACTTTGGCGGGTGGATGCTCGACACGGTGGAGATTCTCGTGGCGTCGCACCTTCTGGGCACGCCCGTGGAATGGCATCACGCCTTTGCCATCGAGGCGTTCATCGGGCTGGCGCGTGGATTTAACACCGTGGTGCCCGGCGCGCTGGGGGTGCAGGAATTTAGCGTCATTGGCCTCTTCACGCTCTTTGGTTATCCGCTGGAACTGGGCAAGCAGTACGCGGTGATCCGGCGCGGGCGCGATGTGGTGTACACGGTGCTGGGCTGGTTGCTGCTCTACACCAGCGAGGCGTCGCTGCGCGGCCTGCGAGAGCGCGTGCGTGACGACGCAGGGCCCACTCATGGTGCCTGATTTTGCATTGCGCCGCAGGCGCCAGCCGTGTTGCCTTTGCCGCCGGTAGTGATGAATGCCCCAGCTCTCCCCATGAACCTGCCCGCTGGTTGGGATGCCACGCTCAATCCCGCAGCCGTGCGCCACGATTTTGGCGCGGCCGCCGCTGCTGAGGTGCGCGCGTACTTGGGCGCGCAGCGCGTGTTCTCGCAATTCAAGGCGGTGCAGCAACTCGAGCAGATCGGGCTCGATCGCGCGTCGCTGCCGGCTTTTCTTGGCGACGTGCAGGCGATGGAACGCGAGGCGCGGCACGGCGCGCGTTTCGTGGTGGCGGGGCCCGTGCCCGGGCTCACGATGGAAGAGCAGATGGCCGCGCCCTGGCTCATCTGTCAGGCGCTCGGGCGGCCGCTGGCGCAGAACGAGGCGGGCCATCGCTTCTACATCATCGCCGACCGCGGCGGGAAGATGGAGCGGGGAGCGCGCTATTCTCAGACCAACCAAGGCGGGTCGTTCCACACCGACGGGGTGAACGTGAAGGAGGGCTACGAATTCTTTCTGCTCAGCTGCGTAGCGCCCGCCGCGATGGGAGGCGAGAGCATCCTGATTGACGGCCACACGGTGTACCGGCATTTGTGCGAGCATGCGTCGTGGGCGCTGCCGGCGCTCCAGCGCGAGCGCGTTTGGGAATACAAGGGCGTGCGCCCGGGCGAGTACTACCGCGAACCCATCCTCAAACTGGCGCAGGGCCTGCCTCTCTGGCGATACCTGCGCGACTACATTGAGCAGGCGGCGCGCCAAACGAACGAGCCGGTGGATTCGGCCAGCCAAGAGGCTATGGACTGTCTGGACGCCGCGCTGGGCCACAGGGCCCACCAGTTCCGTTATGCGCTACGCGCAGGCGAGACAGCGATTGTCAATGACCGCAGCATCTTTCACGGGCGGACTCCTTTTGAGGACGCGCCGCTCGCCGTGTCCATCGAGCGCCGGCTGGCCGAGGGCGACGCGGCCGGGCCACTGGGCCGCACGTACAGCCGATTCTGGGTAGGTTCCTGAGCTATGGGCAGAGCGGCAGATCACACCGCCATTTTTCTCGCGGCCGGGCGCGGCACGCGGATGGGGGGGCAATTCGGCCACCCGAAAATCCTGCTGGAGCTGCACGGGCGCACTCTCTTGCACCGGCACTTGGCGGCGTTGCGCACCTGCGGCGTGCGCGACGCGGTGTTCGTCGTGGGCCACCAGCAGGAGCTGGTGCGGGCGGCCGCCGCTCGATGTGCCGAGGGGGTGCGGTTGCACTGGGTGGACAACGTGGAGTACGCGACCAAGGGGAACACGCACTCGCTTCACTTGGGATTGTGTCACGACGCGGAGGGCGTGCTGATCTTTGACGCGGACTTGATGTACGCGCCGCACATCCTGGAGCGGTTCATCGCGGCTTCGCACGAGGACGCCCTGCTGGTGGGCGCAGGCAGCCCCGATGACATCGAATGCACCAAGGTGTTGGTCGATGATTCGGAAAGGGTGTGGAAGACCGTGGACAAGCGCGCATTGACGAGCGACGAACTGCGCGAGCACCGGTTTGCCGGCGAGGCGATGGGCATCCTGAAGTTTGGCGCCGCAGGACGGTCAGCCTTGAAAGACGCCGCCGCGCGCTTTCTGGCCGATCCCGCGCACGCGCTTCTAAACTGGGAGCACCTGCTCAATCAATTCCTGCCGCGCCACCCCGTCGCCTGTCACTTCGATCCGAGTGAGGATTGGATCGAAATTGACACGCCCGAGGATTTGGAGCACGCCACGCAAAAGTTTTCCAGCCATTGAAGGCCTCTTGCTGCGGCACCGGTCGCCCGATACGTTGGCTGGCGTGAGCCGGCACAAGCCCAACGTCCCTCCCGGTTCCACTGGGGATCCGCCCGAAGTGGCATCTCCGGGAGACTCGCTCGCCGCCAAGACCAGATCGGCCACCACGCTTTCGCTGGTTGCGTTGGGGGTGGTGGCGGGCTTTGCCTTCGTGCAGGCCGTGCGCAAGGGCTTGTGGGCGGCCGATTACCTGCCGCTCTTGCTGCTGTCCATCCTCTCCATGGCCGCGGTTTACCTCTACGCCTACACCGCGATGGCGTTTGCGGCGGGCTTGCCGCGCTGGCGTGGGTTCGCCCTCACCACGGCGGGGATCCTGGTGCCATTCGCCTTTGGCTATTACCTGGCGGGATACCGCGGCCTGTGGCACCTACTCAAGTTGCGAGACCACTTCTCCCCGGCGGTGTTGGGCATCGGCGCGACCTTTCTGGTGCTTGGCTTCCTGCTTCTCAAGCAAGTGCACCGACTCTGGGAGGTGCGCCAGTTGGTGGATGCTGCGGCTCCTCGCAGGCGCTGATGCTTCCCGTTGCCAGCTCCCGGGCGTTCGGATAGCCTCCCATCATGGCGCGTGCGCGGTGGTGCTGGTGCTTCGTCTTGGGCGTGTGGGGATTTCTGGCATGTGGCCCGGGCGAACCTGCAAAGCCTGCCGTCACCCCGCCTCCCTCGCAGAATGCGACGGCCGCCCTCACGCCCGCGAATGCCCCCCCGTCCTCCCCGGAGCAAGACGCCACGCGCCGCGAGCTTGCCGTGGGCTATCTGCTGCAGGGAGCCAAGTCGCCCGATCGGCTTCCCGGCGAGGATCTGGACGGCGACGGCCAGCCTGACATGGACCGTCGGGTGTTTGACACCCACATCCGCGGCCGACTCCTCGCACACGCGCGCGAGCTGGCCATTGGGTTTAGCCCCACGGTGGCGCTGGCGGCGGCCGATCGCCTCTTCGCGGGCGGGGGCGGGCCTTCCAACGCCACGACCCACCAGCAGTTCACGGCCAAGGTGCTTTCCACGCACCGGTTGGATGGCGAGGACTTTGCCCGCTTTGCGCAGGCCGAGATGGCGATGTCGCACCTCCATCAGGTGAGGGCTGCTGGTGGCGCGTTCCTCCCCTCGCGCGTGGCGCGGCGGCTCTTCGAGTTCGACCACGAGCAGTTCTACATGGAGGTGACGGTGGTCGCCGCGACCAATCATCTGGATCAGGTACTGGTCGACGACGTGGTGGCGGCAGAGTTTTACACCAACCACGCGGCGCGCTACCGGCCGCCGCCTTCGCTGCGTGTGGTTGCGGTGCGATTGCCCTTCGCGGCTCTGGACGCGGCGGCCGCCGCGCCCTCGCCTGAGATTGAGGAAAGCGCGAAGGCCATCTACCGGGACAACGGGCCGGCGGCCTTCCCCGACGCGTTGGGCAAGCCGCTCGCAGAAGCGCAGGCACTGGGGCGCATTCGCGCGACCCTCCTGGCCCACCAGCGGATTCAGAAACTGGCCGATCAGATCTTCGTGGGCTCGCTGCCCGACGTGGCGCGATTGCGCGAGGCGGTGCGCGCCGACACGGGCCGCCCCGCCCTGCGGGTGGAGGAGTTGGACGGCGCGGCGGGCGCCACGGCGCCGCCGGGTCTGTCCAACACGTTCGAGGCGGCGGCGCGCCTGCCGGAAAACCGCGTCTGGCCCGACCCGGTGTTCGAGTCGGATGCCGTTTGTCTCGTCGCGCTATTAAAACGTCAGGAGGCGTCATTGCCGCCCTTCTCCGCCCTGCCGCAGAACCGGCGGCTGCTCATCATGCGCGACTGTCGCGTGGACAAGGCGTGGGCCGCCGCACAAATCCGCGGCAAGGCGCTGCGCCAGATTTTCGCCGCGCGCCTCAAGCAGGGCGACCGGTTTGAACGCATGTGCCAGGACGCGAACACGACGTTCCAGGCTTTGCCGCCCTTTTCGCTGCTGCAGACGCAGTGGCCTGCTCTGGCGCCCCTCGCGCTGGCCGACGCGCAGCAGGCGGCGCGTGAACTCACCGACACCCGCGCCCCCCACGCCACTCTGACGGCGTTTGAGGCCACGCCCTCGGGCGGGCGCATGATCCATCTGGCGCGCCGCGTGCCCGTGACCGACGCCAATGCCACCGCATTGCTGCCCGCATACGCCGAAGGGCTGAGGCAGCAGGGTATCTCAGCGGCGAGGGCGCCCATCGTCCAGCCGGCGGCTCCGGCACGCGGCCCGCAGGTGCGGCCGCCGGCGTGGTTCCTGCCTGAATGGGAGCAGGTGCGGCTGAAAATGCTTCTGGACGTCAAGCTCGGGCGTCAGTCCGAACTCAAGGCCGAACTTAATGCCGCGCGCCAACAGCTGGTGCAGACGGCCGCGGCCATCAAGGACACCAATGCCACCATCTCCACGCAGACGCGCCTGCAGGCCCAATTAAATCTCCATCACCAGACCGTCCTGCGACTGGAGGAAGAACAGGCCGTGTACCAGGGCGCGCAACAACGTCTGGCGGCCGAGACGGCGCGAGGCGGCCGGTTGGACACCAGCCCCCTGCCACCGGCCGAGCGCGACGCCAGCGACAGGCTTGGGCAGCTCATGCAGGGCACCAACGCCCTCAGCGGCGAAGTGCTCTCGCAATGGGCTCTGGCCCATCCCGGCACGCTCACCGCGCAACGCGCCCAGCTCATGGCGGCGGCGATGCACTTTGCCGAGGGCCGGCCGCAGGCCGCAGAACGAGAACTCCAGTCGCTGGCATCGCGCCCCTTGCCGCCGGTGGCTGCCACCGTGCAATTGGGACTGGCAGCTTGTCTGGAGGAACGCGGTGCTCTCGATGAGGCGCGGGTGGCGTACCAGCGCGTGCTGGCTCAACACCCTCAGGAATTGGAAGCGGTTCAGGCGCGGCTGGCATTGGGCGCCTTGCACGAAGCCGCCGGCGAGAATGCCCAGGCGGCCACACGCTACGCCGAGGTGATGAACCTGGACCCCGTGGGCTACTGGGGCCGGATGGCGGCGGCGCTGGAGAGCCGGCTGCCCGTGGAGAAAAAATGAGGCGGCTTGCACTCGTCTGCGTGGTGGTGCTGGCTGCGGAGCGGCCGTTGCCCGCAGCCGTGGATTACCTGCGTGACATCCAGCCTCTGCTCCGCGCCCGCTGCGCCGAGTGTCATGGCGCACTGCGGCAGAAGAGCGGCCTTCGCGCCGACACGGCTGCCGCGCTGAGGCGTGGAGGCAAGTCGGGCCCGGCCTTCAAGCCCGGCGATCCCGCCGCAAGCCCGATGTTGCGGCGCATCGCATCCGACGATCCCGCCGAACGGATGCCCCCAGAGGGCGAAGCGCTGACGGCGCAGCAAGTGGCCGCCATCACCCAATGGATTGTAGGAGGCGCTGTGGCCCCGGAGAACGAAGTGCCACCGGCCGATCCGCGCCAGCATTGGTCCTTCCAGCCGCCCAAGCGCCCGGCATTGCCGGCCAGCGCGCCCGCCGTAGGCAATGCCATCGACGCGTTTCTGGACGCAGCGCGGGCCGCCCGGGGAATTGCTGCTGCGGCCCCTGCGCCCAGAGATGCCCTGTTGCGTCGCGTGTGCCTAGACTTGACCGGCCTGCCGCCCACGCCGGAGGAATTGCGCGCCTTCCGCGATGACGCTGCACCCGACGCCTACGAAAAGGTGGTGGACCGGCTGTTGGCCAGCCCGCGCTACGGCGAACGGTGGGGCCGCCACTGGATGGACATCTGGCGGTACAGCGACTGGTACGGATCGGGCAACGAGATTCGCTATGGCCAGCGGCACTTGTGGCGTTGGCGCGACTGGATCATCGAATCGCTCAATCAGGATCGCGGCTACGACCGCATGCTGACGGAGATGCTCGCTGGCGATGAAGTGGCCCCCGCCGATCCCGCGGTGCTGCGCGCCACCGGCTATCTCGGGCGCAACTGGTACAAGTTTGACCGCAACGTGTGGCTCTTTGAAACCGTCGAGCAAACCGCACAGGGCATGCTGGCGCTCACACTGCGCTGCGCCCGTTGCCACGACCACAAGTACGATCCCATTTCGCAGCAGGAGTATTACCAGTTCCGCGCTTTCTTCGAGCCCCACTCGGTGCGCACCGATCTGGTGGACGCCGCGCCCGACACCACGGCGGCAAACACCGAGCCGCAGGCGGTGATGGCCGGCCTCTCCCGTGCCTATGATGCGACCCCCGAGGCGCCCACCTACCTTTTCCAGCGCGGCGACGATCGCCAGCCGGACAAATCAAAGCCACTCATCCCGGGTGCGCCGGCCGCGTTGGGTGCGATTCCCATCGCCATCGCTCCGGTCACGCTGCCGGTGGATGCGTATTATCCGGCCCTGCAGCCCTCGCTCGTGCAGACAATGCTGACCAACGCCGCGAAGGCCGTGCAGTCGGCGCAAGGCGAGCATCGGAAGGCCGAGGTCGCGCTTCATGCCGCCCGGCTTGGACGCGACGCGTTTCTCGCGGGAGCAGCCAACGCCACCGCCGGCCCAAGGGCGGTTCTGGAGGACGACTTCAAGGCGGCCAGAACCAACGTGTGGCGCATCGTCAGCGGCTCGTGGGTGCACGAATCGGGGGGGCTTGCGCAAAAGACCGTGGGCACCTTTCACACTCTCGAGGCACAGACCCCCATCCCGCGCGACTTTTGCGCGCGCGTGGTCTATCGCACTTTGGAGCCGGGGAACTTTCGCTCGGTGGGCTTGTTCTTCGACTCGGTGGACTTGCGCGACGCCCAGGCCGTGTACACGTCCATTAGCGGCGGCGCTTCCACCGTGCAGGCTTTCCACCGTGAGAAGGGGCAGGAGGCCTATCCGGCCGCAGGCATCGCCCCTCACCCGCTCCGTGTCAACGAAACCACGACGCTGGATATCGCCGCGCGCGGTTCGCTGCTCAACGTGTGGGTGGATGGCAAGCTGGCGCTGGCCTACACCATGCCGCGTCCGCGTTGCGACGGGCGCTTTGCCCTGTGGGTTCACAGCGGTGCCGCGGTGTTTTACAACCTGCGCGTGGCCGCGCTGCCGCCGGAGTTTGCGCTCGCGCAATCGGTCGCGGTCGCCGTGCCCACGCCCTTCGCGGGGCGCACGCGCGCGGGCTGGGATGCGGCCGCCGACGCCGCGGTCGCGGCCGACGCGCTGGCCGGAGCAAAGGTGGCCACGGCATTGGCCCTGCAGGACTGCGCTCAAAAACGGGTCGCGGCGGAACGCGCGCGCGTGGCCGGCGCGCTCGATGCCGCTGCAACCTCGCGCGCGGCGGCCCTCGCAGAGCTTCAATGGAATCTCGCCAAGGCCAGGCAAACCGTGCTCGAAGCCGGCGACGCCGCCAAGAAAGCGGCCGCAGTAAAGGCGCTGGCCGCGGCGGAGGCGGCACTGGCCAACCCCGGCGCGTTGCCCACGCCCCTGGGGCCGGCCTACCCGCAGCAGAGCAGTGGCCGGCGTCTGGCGCTGGCACGGTGGATGTGCGATGAGCGCAATCCGCGCACGGCGCGCGTCGCAGTGAACCACATCTGGCTGCGACATTTTGGGCAGGCGCTGGTTCCCACCGTGGCCAATTTCGGCGTCGCGGGGCAGCCCCCGTCCCATCCGGAATTGCTGGACTGGCTGGCCGTGGAGCTGATGAAGAACGGATGGCGGATGAAGCCGCTGCACCGGCTCATGGTCACCTCGCAGGCGTACCGGAGGGACTCGGTGGCGGGCGCGGCACCCCAGGCGTTGCGCGATCCTGAGAACCGGCTGTTATGGCGCATGAACCCGCGCCGCATGGAGGCGGAAGTGGTGCGCGATGGCTTGCTGGCGGTGGCCGGTGGCTTGGATCTGACGATGGGCGGGGCGGAGCTGCCGGATACATCGGGGCAGACCTCGGCGCGGCGCAGCCTGTATTTTCGCACCACGCCCGATCACCAGATGCCGATGCTCGAGGCGTTTGATCTGGCCAATCCCACCGAATGCTACCGGCGAGGGCAGAGCGTGATGCCCCAACAGGCGCTGGTGCTGATGAACAGCGAACTGGCGTTAAATCAGGCGCGAACCCTCGCGCGTGCGCTGGCGCCCAAGGCGCCGTCCGAGGAGGCGTTTGTGGTCGCCTCCTTCGAGGCGGTGCTTTCGCGCGCGGCGACTCGCGAAGAAATTGCGGCGGGAGCGCGGTTTCTGCGCGCCCAATCGGTGGCGCTGGCGCAGCCCTCGGGTGCCGGGTTTGCTGCGGGGCCATCGCCCCGGGTGCCTGCGTCGGCCGAGCCGGGCTTGCGGGCGCGCGAGAACTTCGTGCATGTGCTGATGAATCACCATGACTTCGTCACCATCCGATGAAGGGAACCTCATGATGCCGCCCGGGATTTCCAATTTGCGAAGGCCCACCTGCGGACGAATGAAGCGCCGTGCGTTTCTGGGCGACTTCGGCACGGGGTTGGCGGGCCTGGCCATGGGCGAGCTGCTGCATGGCGACGCGCGCGCTTCGGCCGCCGGCGCGCCGCCCGGGCACCACCGGCAGTTCGCGCCCAAGGCGCGCAGCGTCATCTGGTTTTTCATGTTGGGCGGCACAAGCCATCTGGAGAGTTTCGACCCCAAGCCCGCGCTCGCCCGGTATGCGGGGATGACGCTCGACGAATCGCCCCACGGCCCGGCGGTGTTAAACTCTCCGTACTACCGGAAAAACGTTCGGGATTTTGCCGGCGTTCCCCGGTCGCTGATGCCCAAGCTCTACCCCACTCAGGTGGGGTTTGGGCGGCATGGCCAGTGTGGGCTGGAGGTGAGCGACTGGTGGCCCCACCTGGCGCGCCAGGCCGATGAGCTGGCGGTGGTGCGCTCGATGTGGACCACCGACAACGACCACGCCGCGCAGCTCCAGTTCCACACCGGCCGCCACATCTTTGATGGCCTCCACCCTTCCCTGGGCTCGTGGGTGCGCTACGGGCTGGGCACGCTCAATGACAACCTGCCGCAGTTCGTCGTGATGGGCGGCGGTCCCGGCGAATGCTGCGGGGGCGTGGGTGCGCACGGTGCGAGCTATCTGGGCCCGGAACATGCGGGCGTGCCGCTGACGGTGGACCCCGCCAATCCCCTGCCCTTTGGCACTCCCGGCGCGGGCGTGAGCCAATCCGAGCGTCGCGCGCAACTGGAGCTCTTGCGCGAGCTCAACGGGCTGGCGGGCGCAGCGGATCCGGGCGACGCTATGCTGCGTGCACGCATCCAATCCTACGAGCTGGCCTTTCGCATGCAGATGGCCGTGCCCGAGGTCATGAACCTGTCGGCGGAGAGCGCCGCCACCGGGCAGATGTACGGGCTGGACAAGCCCGAGACGCAGCGCATGGGGCGCATGGCGCTGGGCGCGCGGCGCATGGTGGAGCGCGGCGTGCGCTTCATCCAGATTTACGACGACGGCTGGGACGCGCATTCCAAGCTCAAACAAAATCACAGCACCCGCATTGCGCAGGTGGACCGGCCCATCGCTGGCCTGTTGCAAGACCTCAAACAGCGCGGGCTGCTGGAGCAAACGCTGGTGGTCTGGGCCACGGAATTCGGGCGCACGCCGGGGGCCGAGAACAGCGACGGTCGCGATCATCACCCGTACGGGTTCTCCATCTGGATGGCCGGCGGCGGGGTGCGCGGCGGCACGGTTCACGGCGCCACCGACGAGCTGGGCTTCCACGCGGTGGAACACCGCCATTATGTGACCGATGTCCACGCCACGGTGCTGCATCAGCTGGGGCTGGACGCGCGGACTCTGGAAGTGCCCGGGCACAAGCGCCTCGAGATGGATTTTGGCCATCCCATTTCCGGCATCCTCGCCTGAGGGTGCAAGGGGCGACAACTTGTTCACAACCCTCCCTTGCGCCTTGAGGGCGCCTCCGGGGTGTGCTACGAAGCACATGGGTGGCTTGAAAGAGCTCATCCTATGTTGGCGAAGGCTGTGTTCCCTTGGCTCTCGTCAGCAGACTCCAAAGCCATCGCAGGATCCTTGTCCCTGCGGTGGCTTTTTTTTTGATCTGTAGAAGTGCCTGTGCTATCCTCTTGCTCATGAATCCGGTCGGCAAATGGTGCGTGGCAGTGCTGTTGGGACTGGCGGCTTGCGACCCTTCGGCGCCACCCACCCCAACCGTCCCCGCCCCAGCCGACGCGCCCGTGGCCATGGAGTCCTTGGAGCAACGGGCGGACGGCGTCTTTTATGCGCGGGGCAAGTCCCAGCCCTTTAGCGGCGTGGCCCAGTTGGTGTATCCCGATGGCAAGCCGCGGCTGCGTGCAGCCATGCGGGGTGGTCAATTCGACGGCGTGGTCACCCGTTGGAATGAGCAAGGATGGCGGTACCTTGAACTCACCTTTGCCGGGGGACGGCAGCATGGCCTCAGCCGGGAGTTTGATGCCGGTGGAGGCATCGTGCGCGAGGAAAACTGGGAGGACGGCAAGCTTTTGAAAACGCAGCTGGGCGCCGCCGTGCGGGCCCAGGTGGACCGGATGGAAGAGCAGCGGCGCGAGCTGGATCAATCCCTGTGGACCGAGGAGGAGCTGGCCCAAGCGCACGAGCAGGCGTTTGTGGCCCTCTGGGATGAGCAGCGAAGCGCGGCCGACAAATGGGTGCCCTTCGAGAAATTCGCGTTTGAGCAGCTCGTGCTTGGCCGCCCCAAGCCCGGCGCGCGCCACGACGCCTCCATTGAGTTGGTGGAGTATGAGCCCGGCGGCGAAACCCTGACACCAGCGGCATGGCGGGCTGCACTGGGCAGCCTGCGCGCTTCGGGGGTTCAACTGGAGGAAACCGAGTGGCATCAGGAGCGTTTCACCGCGAAGGGCGAGGGTGGGACGCCCTATTCTGAATTGAACTTCCACATGCACGCGCGTGACGCCGGGCGGCGTTACCTGTTGCGTGGCAAGATTGGCGTGAGCTGGACGGCACAGAAGGACGCCGCGGGCCATCCCAAGCCCGGCCGCATCACCCTCATGCAGGCGCGTCTCATGAATCGCCCCGGCGAGGCTCCCTTCCGGACATGGGCGCGGCTGGATCCGGGCAAGGATAATCCTCTGGCCAAGGCGGCGGCCGGCGCCTACGTGGAGCCGTTGCTGGTGCGCGATCTGGATGGCGACCAGCTTCCCGACATTCTTCTTCCCGGCTGCAACCTGCGCTACCGCAATGCGGGCGGGGGGCGGTTTGAACCCTCGCGCCTGTGCGCCGCCCCTGTCGCCAAGGTGCGCGGAGCGGTATTGGCAGACCTCAACGGCGACGGCATTGCGGACCTGCTTTGCTTCCCGTCCAACGAAGCGCCGGCGCTGTTCCTTGGCGACGCGTCCGGGCGGTTTGACGGTGCTCCGCGTCGCGCGAGCGTCACGGCGTCGCCCTTGTCCAACACAGTGGTGGCCACGGTGGGCGACGTGGACGGCGACGGCGACCTCGACATCTGGGCGGCTCAATACAAGGCCCCATACGAAGGGGGGAAATTCCCCGTCCCTTATTACGATGCGGTGGACGGCTGGCCGTCCTATCTGTTGCTCAACGACGGCCAGGGAAACCTGACCGAGGGCACGGTTGAAGCCGGGCTGGCCACCAAGCGGAATCGCCGCACCTACAGCGCCTCGTTGGTGGATCTGGACGGCGACGCCGATCTGGACCTGCTGGTCGCCAGCGACTTTTCCGGGCTCGACCTTCATCTCAATGACGGCAAGGGACACTTCACCGACATCACCGCCCGGCTGGGCGACGCGCGGTATGGCTTTGGCATGTCTCATGCGTTGGCCGACTTTGACGGTGATGGCCTGATGGACATCTTCATGGGCGGCATGGGCTCCACCACGGCGCGCCGGCTGGTCAACATGGGCAAGGGCCGCGAGGAATTTCCCGCCCACAACACCAGCCGCATGAAGCTGGGCTATGGCAACCGGCTGTTGCGGGGCGATGGCAGGGGCGGGTTTCAACCGGCGCCCGACAATGACCAGGTGGCGCGCACCGGCTGGTCATGGGGATGCACGCCGGTGGATTTTGACAGCGACGGCGACCGCGACCTTTACATCGCCAACGGCAACATCAGCCGAAGCACCGCCAAGGATTACTGCACCACCTTCTGGCGGCACGACATCTACGCCCAGCCCGGCGCGCCGCAGCAGGACTTCGCGCTGCGCGCGTTCTTTGCCGAGAGCCACAAGCAGCTGCACACCATTTCCTGGAACGGGTTTGAGCACAACGTGCTGCTGATGAACCAGCGCCACCGCGGCTGGCTGAGCGTGGGCTACCTTGCGGGCGTGGGCTACGAATTTGACTCGCGCTGCGTCGCCGCCGAGGACATGGACAACGACGGCCGGCCCGACCTTCTGGTGGCCGAACACCGCTGGCGTGAAGCCTGCTCGGACGCCGACCAATTCCTGCATGTCGTGCGCAATGAATGGCCCGAGGCCAATCGCTGGATTGGCGTGCGCCTGCGCGAAGGCGCGGTGTCCCCGCACGGCGCGACCATCACCCTGCGCCGCGCCGGGTTCACCGAAACCCTGCCGGTGGTGAGCGGCGACTCCTACGCCACGCAGCATTCACTCACACGCCACTTCGGCTTGGGCAACGCCACGGCCGTCGAATCCATCGAGGTGCGCTGGCCCGGCGGGCGGGTGAAGCGGCTGGACAATCCCTCCGTGGGTCAATACCACAACATTACATGGCCATGAATACAACCCCCCGATGTGTGAGAACGGCGTGCTCCCTGCTCGCGGTGGCGGTGAGCCTGGCCTTGCAGGGCTGCTCGCGCCCCACGAACCCCGAGGAAAAGGCCGGCAAGAACGGGGCCGGCAAACCGGAGGTTCGCGCAAATCCCAAGGTGGATGACCTCGAGGTGCGTGCGGACGGGCTGCATTATCTCAAGGGCACCAGTGCGCCTTACTCGGGAATGGTGGAGGCCCATGCCGGGGGGAAGAAGCAAGGCGAGGCCAGCTACGTCGCCGGCCGGCGCGAGGGGGTGGCCACCGTGTGGCACCCCAATGGCAGGGTGGCGGCGCAGATTCAATACAAGGCCGGGATGATGGATGGGGTGGCGCGCGAATACTCCCAGGAGGGCACGCTGGTCGTCCGCCGATTCTACGCCGGCGGCAAGCTCTATGAGGATCTCAAGGACGAGCTCGCACGCGAGGTGGAGCAGCAATTCCAGGAACGCCAGCGGCTGGACTCGACCCTCTGGCATCAGGAGGAGCTGGCCCAGAAGCACGAGGAGACCATCATTGATTTTTGGGATGCGCTGCGCGCCTCAAGCGATCCCCTGGCGATCTTCGAGTCGCTGAACTTTGAGAGCATCCAACTGGGCCGCCCCGGTGAGCGTCAGAAGCGCGATGATGGCGTCACCTTGACGGAGCACGCACCCGGCGGCGAGCGGCTCACCAACGCCCAATGGCGCCAGTGGCTGGCGGGTGAGCGCAAGGCGGGGCTGCGCGTCGTGGAGACGGAGTGGCACCAGGAAACCTTTGCGCGCGAGACGCCCGGCGGGCCCTACCGCTCGTCCTTCCGATTCAACATCCATGCCACGCGCGGCGAAACGCGGTACATGGTCAATGGCAGCGTCAAGATCGACTGGGGCGCCCAGCCCGATTTGCGCGGGCTCTACCCCATCACCGGGCTGGACGCCACGAAGATCCGCGTGCAGGAGCGATCGGGGCGGGTGGCCTTTTCCGAGCACCGGGTGTTTGACACCGGCAAGGATGTGCCGGACATCGCCCCGCGCTGGAAGGCCGGCGGCAAGGGCAAGGTGGTGCCCAAGGCGGTGCCGGTGCTCGTCTACGATCTGGACCGCGACGGGCGCTCCGAGATTGTGATCGCCAATGCCAACCTGCTTTTCTGGAACAAGGGCGGCGGCCGGTTCGAGAAGGACAGCCTCTGCCGCCAGCCGCCGGCGCGCGAGGTGGGTTCGGCCGTGCTCGCCGACTTTGACGGCGACGGGCGCGCCGATCTTTTCGTGGCGCAGAACTTCGGCCCGCCGCTGTTGTACGTGGCTGACGCTGCCGGGCGGTTTGGCGAGGCACGGCAGGTGGAAGTACCCGGCCTTTCGCCGATGATTTCCTTCGCCACCACCGCGGGCGACATTGACGGCGACGGCGATCTGGATCTGTGGGTGAGCCAGTACAAGCCACCCTACGGCGAGGGCCAGATGCCCACGCCCTACTACGACGCGAACGATGGCTGGCCTTCGTTTCTGCTGCTCAACGACGGGCGCGGGCGTTTCACCGAGGGCACGAAGGCCGCAGGGTTGGAACCCAAGAGCACGCGGCGCACGTACAGCGCGTCCTTTGCCGACCTCGACGACGACGGCGATCTGGATCTTCTCACCGTCAATGACTTTTCGGGCATCGACATCTACCTCAATGACGGCCGTGGAAAATTCACCGACGACACCGCCAGGCTGGGCGACACCCGCCACGCGTTTGGCATGTCGCACGTCATCGCCGACTTCAACCGGGACGGGCTGTGGGACGTGTACATGACCGGCATGGGCTCGACCACGGCGCGGCGGCTGGAGAGCTTCAAGCTGGGGCGCAGCGAATTTCCCGAACATCAGGCCAAGCGCCTCAAGCTGGGCTACGGCAACCGCATGTACTACGGCGCCGCGGGGGGGCTGAGCGAGCAGCCCCTCAAGGATCAGGTGGCCCGCACCGGCTGGGCGTGGGGATCGGCCGCGGTGGATTTTGACAATGACGGCGACGAGGACCTCTACATCGCCAACGGCCACATCAGCCGCAAGTCCTGCCGCGATTACTGCACCACCTACTGGCGCCACGACATCTACACGGGCACCTCACAGACCAACCGGGTGATCAGTTCGATGTTCACCGAGACGCTCAAGCCGCTCGACACCATCTCGTGGAACGGGTTTGAGCACAATGTGCTCTTCATGAACGAGCTGTCGGCCACGGGCCAGCAGTATCTCAATGTCGGCTGGGTGATGGGCGTGGCATTCGAGTTTGACGCTCGCAGCGTGCTCTCCGAGGACTGGGACGGCGACGGCCGCCAGGATCTGCTCGTGGGCCGCTTTGGCTGGTCGGAGCAGGAGGGCGAGCAATTCAATTATCTGCACGCCCTGCGCAATGAGTGGGAGGGGCCCAACCGCTGGATTGGCGTTCGTCTGCATGAAAACGGCCCGGGCTATTCTCCCATCGGCGCGCAAGTCTCAGTGTTGGTGGGCGGCAAGCGGCTGCGCGCCGCGGTGGTCACGGGTGATAGCTGGCGCTGCCAGCAGTCGGGCCAGAAGCACTTTGGATTGGGCGCCGCCTCGGAGGTGGAGGCCATCGAAGTGCGCTGGCCCAACGGCAAGGTGACCCGGCTGGATCGTCCCGCCATCAATCAGTATCACACGTTGAAGCCAGCAGCCCCCTCTCCCAAGCCATGAACGATTTGGCCCCGCTTCACCGCAGCCTGAAGCTGCTTCTGCTGCTGGCATTGCTTGACTGGGTGGCGTGCAGCCGTCCCAAGCCGCCCGTCCCTCCCGAACCGCCGTCGCCATCGAGCAAGGGTGCCCCGGTGATCCAGCCGGGGGCCGTCGGCGCCGAAGCCAAGGTGCTGCTCGACCAGCGCGCGGAACTGGACCGCACCCTGTGGGAGCGCGAGGAGCAGGCGCAGAAACACGAGGAGCCTTTCATCGCCCTCTCCGATGCGATGCGCGAAAAGGGCGCCAAGGCCAACCCCTTCGAGCTGCTCTCCTTTGACACGCTGCGCCTTCCGGCGGCGGGCACCGTTCAGCGCCTCGACTGGGGCATTCAACTCACGCCGCACACAGGCGCACCGCGCGTCTTCACCCGCGAGCAGGCCCGCGACTGGCTGGGCTCGCTCAAGATTGACATCGTGCAAAACGAATTTCACCACCAGTCCTTCCGCATCGAGTCGGGCCGCGCCGAGTCCCTCTTTTCCTTCGAGCTGCATGCGGTGCAGGCGCAACCGCCCATGCGATACATCGCGCGCGGGAAACTCAAGGTGACGTGGAAGCCGCAGCCGGACAAAGAGGGCGCGCGCCTCGTCGACACCCTGGAGCCGGTGGATCTCATCGTGATGGAGCGCGCAGGCCCGGAACCGCTGCGCCAATGGGCTTCGCTGCCCATGCTGGAGGTGGTGCGGTCGCTTGCGCCCCAAGCCCAGGGTGATCCGCCCGCCATGCCGCTCTTGGCCTACGATCTGGATGGCGACGGGCCCTCGGAGGTGGTGCTGCCGGGCAGCAACCTCCTGCTGCGCCATGAGGGGGGCGGACGAATGAAGCCCGAACCGCTCTTGACGCAGCCGCTCCAGGGAGTGAGCTGCGCCGTGCTGGCGGACTTTACCGGCGACGGAAATGCCGATCTGTTCCTCACGCCCCGCGATGCGATGCCGGTTTTGGTGGAAGGCGACGGTGCGGGCAAATTTGGAGGCGCGCGGCGGGTGATTGCGCTGCCGGAGCCGCTCAAGAATTGCTTCGCCATCGCCGCAGGCGACATTGACGGCGACCACGATCTGGACTTGTGGGTGTCCCAATATCAAGGGCCCTACAACGACGGGCAGTTCCCCACTCCCTATTACGATGCCAACGATGGATGGCCCTCAAGCCTGTTGATCAACGACGGCAAGGGCGGATTCACCGAGGCCACGGCGGCGTCGGGCTTGTCGGTGAGGCAGCGGCGGCGAACCTACAGCACGTCCTTCTATGATGTGGAAGGCGATGGCGATTTGGATCTGGTGACCATCAATGACTTCGCCGGCGTGGATGTGTACCTCAACGACGGCCGGGGCAAGTTCACCGACATCACGGCCCAGATGGGGCAGGACCGGTTTGGATTTGGCATGTCGCACGCCATCGCCGACTTCGACGGCGACGGCCGGCTGGACCTTTACATGACCGGCATGGGATCGACCACGGCGCGGCGGCTGCAGGCGATGGGGTTGGGGCGCAAGGATCTGCCCGAACTCAACGACCACCGCATGAAATTGGGCTACGGCAACCGGCTGTTGCTGGGCGGCGCGCAGGGGCTGCGGCAGGCGCCCTACAACGACTTACTGGCGCGCAGCGGCTGGTCATGGGGCTGCGCGGCGTTCGACTTCGATTTGGACGGCGATCTGGACATCGCAGTCGCCAACGGCCATCTCAGCCGCAAGACCGTCAAGGACTACTGCACCACCTTCTGGAGGCACGACATCTACACGCCGCAGTCCAGCAAGCCGCAGACACTGGGGCAGGTCTTCAGCCAAACCACCTTCCCCACGTTGCAGGAAATTTCGTGGAACGGCTTCGAGCACAAGGTGCTTTTCCTCAACCAGGGCGGCGGGCGTTATCTCAACGTGGCATTCCTCATGGGTTGGGGGCAGGAATTTGATGCCCGCAGCCTCATTCAGGACGACTTGGATTCGGACGGCCGGGCTGATCTGCTCATGGTGGAGTACGGCTGGGATCCGGCGCACGCGTCGCGCCCCCAAACCTTGCATCTCTATCGCAACCATGGCGTGAACGAGCACCACTGGATTGGCGTGCGGCTGCGTGAACACGGGCGCGGATATTCCCCGGTGGGGGCGCGCATCCGCCTGCGCCGCACCGACGGTCAGGAAAGCGTCGCGCAACTAGTGACGGGCGATTCATTCCGCGCGCAGCATGCCAACCAGCGCCAATTCGGTCTGGGGTCCAATGGCACGGTTGACTTTGTCGAAGTGCGCTGGCCCAACGGCCGCGTGTCGCGACTGGAGAAGCCCGCCATCGATCGTTATCACGAGATGAAGCCCGAGTAGTGCGTTACGCTCGCGTTTTTCGTGAACTTCCAGGTGCTCCGCAGTTTCATCATCCGCAAGGCTGTCTGCGCCATTTTGTGTTTTATTCATTGAACCTCGATTTAAGGCTACTCTCCAAAAACCGTGGGCGATTACATCCAAGTAACCATAATCCGCCAGCACTGACTTTGGCGGGCGAACGGCAGTTTCCAGTGCAGGATTCTTCCATCCGGCTATTTTGAAAATCTTGCAGCTACATCGACTTATAGGATGAGGCTCACACATCTGGCGTGCCTGTTGCGCCATCGTTTTCTGGGTGTTTTTCCAATAGCAATCGGCTGGGATTTTTCTCCAGAAAAGATGCGCCCGCATCGCCCGAATTCCGAGTGATTCTCCAAACTTGATTCAGAACACCCACTGGCACACCTGTTGCTTTTGGTGGGTTAACTGGGTGCAAACGCGCATGAGGCCCAGCCCTTGTGGAGAAGGGTTTCGTGCGAACAACCTGAAAACAAACCATGAAAAGAGATATCCAACCAAAAAATGGGTTTACGTT
>SXGR01062131.1_pt1 | contig 33183 bp, 36 predicted proteins | sample 3174711 | NCBI WGS metagenome assembly SXGR01 (sample SAMN11356860, study PRJNA531348) | freshwater metagenome | isolation source: freshwater sample F1-60 | place: China: Fuxian Lake, Yuxi | collected 2017-12-25 | reverse complement strand
GCCGCCCGGGCCTCGGCGTGCGCGAGCGCCAAATCGCCACACTCTCAATGCTTATGGCGATGGCAGGCAAGGACCGCCAGGTGAAGGTGCACATGCGCGCGGCCCTGCGCGTGGGCATCACCGAAGACGAGCTGCGGGAGCTGGTCATCCAGTTGGCTTCGTATGCGGGTTTCCCGGCGGCTATCAATGCACAGGCGCAGCTGAACGAGGCACTGGCCGAAGAAGCGGGCTGATCTCGCAACGCATGTTGTGAGGATGCGGGCACTCGGGGGCGAATGAGAACCCGACATGTCCCGCCGCCGCACCCTCATCACCCTCATCAGCCTCCTCGCCGTGTGCACCACCACCGTGGTGCCCGGCGCGGCATGGGCTGCGCGCGACGTCACAAGTCTGAAACAGCGGGCAGCGGCATTCGAGGCGCGCAGCGCGCACCTTGACGCCCTGGCCGGGGAGGCCGCATCGCGACACAACGTCGCGATGGACCGTGTGCAGCAGGCGCGCGACGATGCTGCACAGAGTCGCCGTGCGCTCGCGACAAGCCGCAGCGCCCTGATGCTGGCGGGCGAGCGGCTTTCAGAGCGCATCAGCACGCTCTACCGCCACCCCGACCCCGGGCTGGTCGAGGTCATCGTGTCCAGCGGATCGATAGGCGATCTCATGGCCGGGACTGAGGCCCTGCGGGCGGCGGCCACCGACGACGCCCGTCTGGCAGTGACCATGCGCCGTCGGAGCGCCGAATTGGCAGCCGCACAGGACCGACTGGCGCGCGCGATCGTCACAGCGCGCGCCGGGGAGCGTGAGGCGTCTCGCGAGGCGGCCCGCGTGAAGGGGCTGGCGAAGGCGCAGCACATGCGGCTTGAACAGGTGCGTGGTGACCTCCGGGCCGAGCTGCGGGCCCGTCGGGCGGGCACCACTCGCGCCGCTGCCTCGGTGGGCACCAGCGACCCCGTGCTGGCAGCACCCGGTACCGAGCCGGTATTTCCCGTGGCCGCCCCCACCACCTTCAGCGACGACTGGCTGCAGGCGCGTGGCGGCGGTCGCCTGCACGAAGGCATTGACCTGATGGCGGCGATGCAGGCACCCATCGTCGCCGTGGTGACGGGCACCGTGATGCGACCGGGCAACACGCCCATCAGCGGCAACCGTCTATGGGTGCGGGGTGCCAACGGCGATGAGTACTTCTACTGCCACCTCGATAGCTTCGCGGAGATCACCCGTGATGGTGCGTCGGTGAAGGCGGGTGACGTGGTGGGATACGTCGGGATGACCGGCGATGCACAGGGCACCGTGCCGCACCTGCACTTTGAGATCCATCCCGCTGGTGGCGGTCCAATCAGGCCCTACCCGCTGGTGTCGGCCTGGCCCCGCGTGGGTTGATCCGCTGCACGTCGGTCGCCACGCGCGGCCACGCTACCCTCTCTGCAATGACGCACCCGCATGCGCACCCGCCGGAACGAGAGAGTCGCGAACAGATCGTGGCCCGGGTCGCCGCCCAGCAGGAGGGGCTCCATCCCAATCCAGAGTATTCGCAGGTTGCGCGCCGCCGACTCTGGGTCATCGGCCTCACCATGGTGCCGTTCAGCCTCGTTATCGGGTGGCTGATTGGGCTCGCCCTCGACTGGCCTGTGCTGCTGTGGGTATGGGTGGGCCTGGGCATCAGCCTCGGGGTCTTCTACGTGGCGTACGTCATCTTCGCGGAGCGCGACGACGGGGTGATCCAGCGGGAGCTCGACGAGGCGCGCGCACAGCGGGAAGGCGGGGCGTGATGCAGATCGGCATCTACTCATTTGGCGACGCGACGCCAGATCCGGCGACCGCGCGGCGACCCGATGAGGGGCAGCGCATTCGCGAACTGGTGGAGGAGATCGTGCTGGCCGACGAGGTGGGCCTCGACATCTTTGGCGTCGGCGAGCACCATCGCCCGGACTTCCCGGTGTCGTCACCCGCCATTGTGTTGGCCGCCGCCGCCGTTCGTACCTCGCGCATCCGGCTCACCAGTTCAGTCACTGTGCTGTCGTCCGACGATCCGGTGCGGGTGTTCCAGGACTTCGCCACCGTTGATCTCCTCAGCGAGGGCCGCGCCGAGATCATGGCCGGGCGTGGATCGTTCATCGAGTCATTCCCGCTCTTTGGATACGACCTGGCTGAGTACGAGTCGCTCTTTCTCGAGAAACTCGATTTGCTGCGGCAACTCAACGATGAGCTGGTGGTGACGTGGAGCGGACGCCACCGCGCTCCCATTGAGGGCCGTGCCGTGTACCCGCGCCCCCAGCAGGACCATCTGCCCATCTGGGTTGCCGTTGGTGGCACGCCGCAGTCGGCAGTGAACGCAGCCATGCGCGGGCTGCCCATCAATATCGCCATCATCGGTGCCGCCGCGCAGCCATTTATCCCCTTCGTGAACCTGTACCACGAGGCACTGAAGGCGTCGGGGTTCGATCCCGCGACGGTGCCGGTGGGAATCGGATCGCATGGCTTTATCGCCGATACCTCGCAGAAGGCTGCCGACATCTCTGCTCCCGGGCTCATGGCCGCTATGAACCAGATCGGGCGCGAGCGTGGGTGGGGGCATGAGATCGACAGACCTGGGTTCGACCGCATGCGCGAGCCGCATGCGGCCCTGATGGTGGGGAGCCCGGCAGAGGTGACCGAGAAGATTCTCGCCGAGTACGAGATGTTCGGGAACCACCGGACGATGATCCACATGGGCGTCGGAAACCCGCCCCACCGGGACATGATGCGATCAATCGAACTCCTCGGCACTGAGGTCGCGCCGGCCGTGCGTCGTGAGGTGGCGCGCCTCGAAGGTGTGCCAACCGCCCGCTGAGGCTGGTTCGCGCGGGCCCGCGCCGGTAGGGTTAACCCATGCCCGAGAACTCAGAGACCAGCGCCACCACTGATGCACCGCCGTGCGAGAAGTGTGGCGCCGTGACGTTTGCGACCAACCGCACCATGCGTACCCACGATCTGGATGGGGCAAGCGCCATCGCCCGCGATCGCAAGGTTCCAGTGTGGCGTTGCATGCGCTGCACCAATGAGGTGGCCCGCGAGGCCTGATGCGGTTTCCGGCGTGAGCGTCATCACGGCGCTCCGCAGCACGCCCGATGGGCGTGCGATCCGCGTTGAGAAGGACGGGGCCAAGTGGCTCCGGCTCCCCGTGCATCTGGTTGCCGACCTTGGTCTGTCGACGGGGCAGGAGATGGACGATGCCCGGGTTGCCGAGATTGAGGACATCGCGGCACTCGAACGCCTGTGGGAGGCCACCTTGCGCTTTACGGTGGCCCGCGGACGCGCCGAGCGCGAGGTCGTGCGTCGCCTGCGGGAGCGCCAGGCCACCGATGATCAGATCGCCCGGCTGCTGGTGCGTCTGGCGGCCAATGGGCTCGCCGACGAAGACGCCAATGCCCACCTGCGGGTGGAGCTCCTGTCGAGAAAGGACTGGGCGGAGCGGCGCGTTCAGGGCGAGATGATGCGCGTCGGTTTTGATCGGGATCTCGTGCGCCGTGCGGTCGGGGAGGGCCTGCCGGATGATCATGACGAGGTGCTGCTCGCCGCCTCAATCGAGCGCACCGGTGTGCCGAGCTCCGCCGCCGACCGTCGGCGCCTGGCCGATCGGCTGATGCGCAAAGGGCTCCCGCCTGCCGCTGTGCGCGAGGCACTTAAGCCCAGCGCCGGGGCAATCGATGAAGACGTCGAGGTCTCACCTGCGCCGGAGGCCGACGAGTTGATCCGTCAGGTGAAGAGGCGCTACCCGAAACAGGGTGACGATCAGACCGAGCGTCGGCGTGCACTGGGGTGGCTGGCCCGGCGCGGAGTTGCCGGAGCTGACGTGCGTCGCATTCTCGAGGCGGCCGCCAGCACGCAATAGCGCCGGGCTATCCCGCCTGAATGTCGGCGGGCACACGCGATAGGCGTGCACCGACCTCGGTCGCCACGGGCTCAAGCCCCGGGTTACCGACCATTCCCAGCATCTGGTCGGCAGCCACCGCGCTCACGCGGGTGCGACCACCGGTGCGGTCCACACCACGTTGCAGGGCAGCAGCACGCCCAGCTCAGGCTCCACCTCAAGCGCCTGATGGGCCAGAGCTGGGTTGCAGGCCCCAAGGATGATGGAGGGCTCGCGGTCGACATCGAGCTTGGCCTTCATCGTTGCCTTTACGTCGATCTCGGTGAGCACGCCAAATCCTTCTGCCAAACGCCTCCCGGGTGCGCGCGAGAACCTCGTCGAAGTCGCTGTCCAGATCGATGGCGTGCGAATACTCGGTGGTGCCGATGTGCGCTTCGATTCCGGCTATGGCTTCTCGGGAAACTCGACGATAGCCGCACCCGACGTGAGGCCCGCCCCAAAGGCGACCAGACCGCCCAGACCTGTGGGACGCGACGGCAGATGTTCGGCGAGGGCGATGGGAATGGTGCTGCTCGACGTGTTGCCCCACCGCTCCACGTTCACGACAAAGCGGTCCATGGGGAGACCGCTTCGGGCCTGAATCGACGAGATGATCCGGCCATTGGCCTGATGCGGGATGACGTGCATGAGGTCGGCCATTGACGCACCCGATGCGGCCGCGGCACGGTCGAGCATCCGCAGCATCTCGCGCACGGCCCGGGTGTACACACGCGGGCCGTCCATGAACAGGTGGTCGGAGTACTCCGGCCCGTGGTGAATAATCGTTCCGTCATCGCCGGTGGCCGAAAGCACCGGGCGATGCAGCAAAATGGGCGACCCTTGGGCGCGTTCGGGGCCATACACCACTGTGGCTGTGACGGCGTCGCCGAACACCACGACGGTGTCGAAGTCGTCCGGATCCACGTAGCGCGTCATGGCCTCGGCGGTAATCACCAGTACGGCGCCATCTGGGCGCTGCTGCAACATGTCGTGGGCGCCCTGCAGCGCATACAGGTAGCCCGAACAGGCGGCCGATACATCGTGCGCGGCCACCTCGGCCGGGCCATCATCCTGGGCGAGGAGGCTCTGTACCATGCAGGACACGGTGGGGCTGAGGTGTGGCGGGGTCCCGGTGGCCACGATGATGGCCTCAAGATCGCCGAGAACGAGCCCCTGGCTCTCCAGCGACTCACGGGCAGCCGCCGCTGACAGTGTGATGAGGTCCTCGCCATCGGCCATGACCGGGCGCTGACGGATGCCGGTACGCCTGACGATGTCCTCTTCGGTGCGGTCCGGGAAACGCGCGGTGATGCCGGCATTGGTGAGGATGTGGCTTCCGGCTCGCACAGCGATACCCGACAGTCCAACGGGGGCCGCCGCCCGGAGTGGTGAGGGGGTGGACGCGGGCATGACGGCTGGGCGGGTCCCGGGGGCACGGCGCAGGCGGATGGTGGGTTCGGCGGGAATACGGCGACGGGCCGCCGCGGCGCCGGGCGCCAGCGTGATGCGGGCGATGGGCGTACCTACGGGCACGAACTCGTCGGTGTCGAGGAGTTTCGCGATGTCGCCCGATGCGGGGGCGGCAAGCTCAAATGCAGCCTTGTCGCCCTCGCACTCGGCGATGATCTGCCCCTCACTCACGTGATCGCCCTCGGCTACGAGCCAGTCCACAACCATGATCTGCTGATCGGCGGGGCTGGATCCCGCGGCCTCGACCACCAGCACGCCCTCGGCGGCAACCGCATGGGATACCTCAACCTCGAGGCCGCCGATCATGCTGGCCACGGTGGTCACGACATCGGCCACCGATGGCAGCAGCTCGATCTGATTGTCGTAGTTGTTGGGCACGAGGGTGTCGGCACGGGCAACGCGGCGCGTGGTGAGCTCGCCCTCGAGGTGATCGGACACCGCCGCCACCACCTCGCCCCCGAATCCCCCGGTGAGATTGTCTTCGTGCACCACCACCAGGCGACGCGTACGGGCCGCGCTGGCGATGACCGCCTCGCGGTCCCATGGGGCGATGCTGCGCAGATCGATGAGATCGACGCTCACGGTGGCGGCATCGAGAATGTCGGCCGCGCGCTCGGCGATCGGCACCGTGGCGCCCCAGGCCACGATGGTCACGTCGTCCCCCCTGCGCGTGTGGGCTGCGCGACCGGGTGGCACCGGGTGCGCGTCACCGATGGCCGTCGTGGCGCGCGCGGGGTCGTTCAGGCACGTTTTGGGGTACAGGATGAGCGTGGGCCGGTTGCCCTCGAGCGCGGCCGACAACATGCCCGCGGCGTCGGCAGCCGTGCTCGGCATGGCCACGTCGAGCCCGGGGATGTGGGCGAATGTGGCTTCCATTGTCTGCGCGTGGAAGGGCCCAAGGCCCGGCCGGTACGCGCCGCACGGGGCAAGCACGACGACCGGAGCGGACCATGCGCCGGCGGTGCGCCAGTGAACGGTGGCCAGCTCGGATGCGATCTGGTTAAACGCCAGAGGAAGGAAGTCGGCGAACTGCACCATGGCCACTGGGCGCCCACCGGCCATGGCACGGCCGATTGCCGTGCCCACGATCGTCGACTCGCTGAGGGCGGCATTGGTGACGCGGCCGGGGAACTGCGTGGAGAGCCCATGGGTGAGGCCAAATACGTCGCCCTTGGGGTCCTCGATGTCCTGCCCGAGGATCGACACGCGGGCGTCGTCGGCCAAACGGGCGCGCAGCACCTCACGCATGGCCTCGAGCATGGTGTGCGGCGGGCCGTCGGCGTTGGGTGGGTTCGCAAGAGAGCGTGCGATGAGATCGGGGTCAACGGGGGCGGATGCCGACCGTGTGGTGGTGGGATCGGGAGCCGCGAGCGCCAGCGTTGCCGCAGCACGCACTCCGGCCTCCACCTCGGCGTCGAGTGCCGTGAGGTCGGCCACCGGTACGCCCTCGGCCACCAGGTGGTCGCGCATGAACACGATGGGGTCGCCTGAAGTGCGGGCACCCGAGCGCTCTTCCTCGCTTCGGTACACCGATTCGTCGTCGGCGTTGGTGTGGTGCGTGAGGCGCTCGGTGGACACCACCATGATCGCGGGGCGCCGGCTCTCGCGCATCTCGTCCACCACACGACCGCAGATGGCGTCGAGGGTGACCGGGTCACGGCCATCGGCGCGGGTGATGGGCACGCCGAGGAAGTCGTCAACAGGCCCGAGCGCTGTGTCGTAGAACGTGCGCCCCGCGGTGTGGGTGGAGATGGCGTAGCCGTTGTCCTCGATCCAGAACAGCACGGGCATCGCAAGGCGTGCGGCGTCGCCGATGGCCTCCATTACTTCGCCCTGCTGCGTGGTGCCGTCGCCGATACCCGCCACCACGATGGGGGCACCGGACTGCGCATGCACCTCGCGTGCCACGCCAACTGCGTGAAGCAGGCCATTGCCCGTGGGCACGGTCATGGGCATCACATGCAGGTCGGGGTCGTTGAGGAAGGCCGGCATCTGGCGTCCCGCAGAATCGGACTCGGCAGTGGACAGCAGGCCATGGAAAAAGCGCACGGGCTCGAAGCCGCGCGCGATGAGCAGCGCGCGCGACCGGTAGTGCGGCTGCAGCCAGTCCTGGGGCCCGAGATGGTGGGCGAGTACCGCCGATGCCTCATGACCGGCGCCGCCCAGCTGGAAGAAGGCCTCGCCCCGTTGCACCAGTTCGGCTTCAACGGCGTCAACCCAGCGGGCACTGAGCATGGCGCGCAGCGCGTGGAGGGCACGGGTGGTGAGTGGGACGGACTGCGTGGTCAGGCGAAACACCAATCGTCGTTTCCGGGCACGGCGCGACCCAAACACGCCTGCGTGGGACCGACCATAGACGGGTGGCCGGACGCACGCCAGAGGGTATGCCGGGCAGAGACACCCATCTGGTCGTCATCGGCCCGTACCATCCCCGCATGCGAATTGCGATGACGCTCAACCATATGGCCGCACCTGCTGAATCCCTGGCGCTGGCGATGGATCTGGACGACGCCGGGGCCGATGAGGTGTGGGTTCCAGAGACCTGGGGCTTTGATGCCCCGAGCCTTATGGGAGCCATTGCCATAAATACCCGGCGCATCTGCATTGGTGCCGTGCTCCCCGTGTTCACGCGCAGCCCCGCACTCACCGCCCAGACCGCCGCTGGCGTTGATGCCCTCTCGGGTGGCCGGGCGCTGCTGGGGCTCGGTACGTCGGGACCCCTGGTGGTGGAGGGATGGCACGGGATCCCATTTGCGCGTCCCCTTGCCGAACTGCGCGAGGTAGTGTCAGCGAGTCGCACCGTGTGGGCGCGCGAGCCGCTCACAGTTGATGGCCCACGGCCCATTCCGCTCCCCGGCAGTGATCACCGGCCGCTTCGCATCATTACGCGGCCAGAGCGGTCATCAATTCCCATCGCACTTGCCGCCATGGCACCCCGCGCCGTACGCCTTGCCGCCGAGGTTGCCGATCGCTGGTGGCCCCTGTTTGCCACGCCGGCAGCCATCGCCGGCCACTGGGCAGGCCCGCTGGCAGAGGGCCGCGCCCGGCGCCATGCATCACTCGCCCCCCTTCACATAATGGCCTCAGCAGTTGTGGGCGTGGGCGGTGAGGATGCTCAGGCGGCCGCCCGGGCTGTCGCGCGTCGGGAGATGGCCTTCTACGTGGGATCGATGGGCTCGCGCGACCGCAACTACTACGCAGATACGGTGTCAGCGATCGGATTCCCGGATGAGGCAGCGGCAATCCAGGATGCCGCACTCGGGGGTCAACGGGAGCAGGCCGAGAGGATGGTGAGCGACGCCATGGTCGACGCGATGGCCGTCGTCGGCACTGAGGATTCGGTGCGCCCACGCCTTACGGCGCTGGCTGATGCGGGGGTGTCGGTGCTGGTGCTCAGCCCAGCCACGCCCGACCCGATTGGGGCCGTGCAGGCGCTACGTCGCATTATGGGATGACCCTTTTTGGGGAAAACTCCCCGCACCCCCGGCTAGCCTTCGTCAGATGGCCCAATCCGAAGACCCCCGCGCCCAGCGCCGCCGCGAGGCCGCCGCCCAGCGCCAGCGCTATCGTCAGCGCAACATGTGGATCATGCTCGGCGCAGTAGCCGTCGTCGTGATCGCGTTCGCTTGGGTGCTCATTGGCCCGTCGGATTCCCCGTCATCGGCGCCGGCGACCACCCCCACCGTCGGCACGACCAATACCACCGGCACCACCGGCACCACCGGCACAACTGACACGACTGGCACCACTGGCCTGCCCGGTACCGACACCACCGGTACCACCGGCACGACGGACACCACCGGTACCACGTCAACCACAGGCGATACCGGGGCGGGCCTTTCGAGGTCGAGTGCCGGAGTCGACGTGCACGCGTGGGACCGACGCCTTGTGGTGGCAGCGAAGCCCGCCCGAGCCTCGGTGCGGGTACCGGTGCTGATGTAGCACCGCGCGGTGCCGCCCCGTGTGCGGCCGAACGGCGGCCAGTCGCTGTCGTCATCTGCCGCGTGAATCACGCCAGCATCCGCCGAGTTACTTCAGGCGGATGCTGTCCTGCAGTCCGCTCTGCCCGTAGGAACTTTGAGCGGTGAGCACCACGTTGTACGAGCCCGCTGGCAGCGCCTTGCCGTTCCAGGTGACGGTTCGCTTGCCCCCGGCCATCTTGCGGTTTGATGCGCCTGTCGCCACGGTCTTTCCGGACGAGTTGATGATCTTCATGGTCACCTTGGCCTGACGGGAGAGCGTGAAGGAGATCTTTACCGCGTTGGTCTTCGCCTTGCCCTTGCCAGTCGTCTTCGCCGACACCTTGAGGCCGCCGAGCGTGCCGTCCACGACCAGGTTGCGGTTCATCGTGGTGGCCGGGGTGCCATCGGCCGGGGTGAGCGTGGTGGTGACCACATACGGCCCCTCGGGCATGGCGAGCGTGGCTGGGTCGATGGTGATCTGATTGCTGGCCGGAACACCCGTCTGGTCGAGCAGGACGGACGAGAAGCCGCCGCCGCGTCGCGCGATGGCCACCACGGTGTGCCCTGCCACCGGTGACTGGGCATCGATGGTTGAACTGTCTGCCAGCCCATCGGCATTTGGAGATACCCGCTGGGGGCTGGGGATGGAGATCTGCGCGCCCAGATAGGTGGCGATGAGGCCATCGGCGATGGCACGCTCGCTCGACCAGGGGATGACCTGCTGGCGCCCCAGAGCCATAAGTGATGACCCGCCGGCGTCAAAGCCGATGGCATCGGTGGCACCGAGCGACACCATCAGCGTGCCCTGCTCAGCGGCTGTATAGCCCACCTTGCCCTGCTGCGGGCCTTCGGATACCACCATAAGGATGCGGCCGTCGGCGGTCTGGCCCACCGCCGTACGGGTGGTGCGACGGGTCAACTGCGATGCAGTGAAGACCTCGCCAGCAGATGGCACGGTAACCCCGCCCTGCACGATCATCGGTCCGCCACCCACTGCGCCCCAGGCATCAGGGGCGATACCGGCGATACCGGCCTCCATTTCCACACGGCTGCCCACGGTCAGTTCGTTGGCGACCGCGGTGCCCGAGGCGTTCTTGCCGTAGATCACCACCTGGCCTGCCCCAATTGCGGTGCCGCCCCCGGTGCCCTGAGCGATGACGGTGCCCTGCAGCGGCGCGTTGACCGACAGCGGCACACCGCCATCAATCGCTACGACGGCCTCATAGCCCGGCGTGGACGGGGTGGGGCGACCGAAGTCGGGGGTGTACATGACCACGCCCGTGGATGACGTGCTCGGCAGCGGGCGGTTGACTCCCCGGAAGGTGCGCTTGGGGAAGGGGGTGGTGCCAGCGGGGTCGAGCTTCTGGTACCGGCCGGCCAGTGTGAGCTTGCCGACGGCGAGCGCGCCGCCATTGGCGATGGTGAGGGCCGATCGCGAGGGCTCCGGTCCGGCCCACAGACGCGGGCCCACCGAGAGGATTCCGCTGGGGGTGCCGGTGCCCAGATCGAAGTAATCGGCGTTGATACCGGCCGTTGCTCCCGTGGCAAGCCGCGCGGTCATTCCTGACGTGAGCGTGGCGCGCTGGCTGAGGGATCCCGACAACTGGGTTGGCCCCAGCGACAGCAGCGCATTCGGGCGCATGGTGAGCACGTGCAGCACCTGCGGCCCCGGACGGTTCATCACTGTGTAGCTGAGGCCGGGCACCAGCGGCTGGACCGCACCGGGTGCGGCGGATGGCGGGGGCACCACCGTGACGGCACCGAGGGCCGGGGTCGCGATCGCGGCGAGAGCGGCGAGGGGCAGGAGCGTTCGAATAAGCACGAGGGTATTAAAGCCTGTCCTGCCGGATGTCCGGCTCACCGGGGTTCCGGTGCTCACGTGGCCGCGGGATCATCCTTCAGCGCATACGCGGTGGCCTCGATGGCCATGCGTACGTAGGCGGCCACGGCGGCCACCTGTCCCGACTGCACCTGTTCGTCGCGCGTGGGCTTTCGGCCGGTCCGCTGCTCGATGGCCGCTCGCTGCGATCGATCCATGGTGAGGATCATCGTCATCAGGTCGCGCCCACGGGTGGCCGTCCATTCGAGTGCGGCATCGGCCAGTCCGTCGTGGATCGGCCCCAGACGCGACTCGATGCACCTCAGAAAGAGCAGGTTCCAGGTGGCTATGCGCACCCTGCGCTCGAGTGCCTGATGAAGGGCCGGGTCTGACTCGGCGTCCCCCTTATAGAGCAGGTGCTCCTCAAGCGCGATGGCCCCTTCGCCAAGCGCGATCTGGTGGTCGAACAGGTCCTGCTCATCCTCGAACCAGTCGTCGAGGTCGTCGGCCATACCCTCAAGCAAGTCTGCGAGGTCCGGCGCTGCCCCATGCACCATTCCCTCGGCTGCGAGGCGCAGATGCGCGCGGATGGCCGCGTCGCTTGCCGGTGAGACGTCCAGGTCGTTGGGACCCTCCTCGACTAGAAGCTCGCGCAGGCGGTCGGGGTGATCGCGCATCCAGCGCAGCACTCGCTCGGGGTCGAGTGGCCCTGTGGCCGTGTTACTCACGGGGCCAACGCTACTCGCCTTGCGGCGGTCTCCCGAGCGCATCCACGCGCCATCTGGTGATGCCCGGACGCCACATGACGATGGCAGCAAGGCCTGCAAGGCAGGCGAGTCCGCCCGTGAGCACCGCCAGTTGGGTGCCGATCAGCGCTCCCACCACACCCGATTCGAGGTCGCCCACCCTGGGGGCCCCCGTGACCTGGATGATGAACAGCGCCGAGAGCCGCCCGCGCAGGGAGTCGGGTACCACCGCCTGCGAGATAGTGGCCCGGAAGACCTCCGAGATGATGTCCGCGAACCCGGCCACGGTGAGGAGCATCAGGACGCCTGTCAACGACTCGACGAAGGCCACTGCGCAGATGGCGGCGCCCCACCCGCTGACCGCAATGACCACGGCCCAGCCCTGCCGGCGTACTCGGCCGACCCACCCGCTGGACAGCGCGCCGATGAAGGCGCCGGCGGCTGGTGCGGAATAAAGAAGCCCCACGACGCCCGCGCCTCCCCCCAGCACCTCGGTGCCGATGGCCGGGAAGAGTGCGCGCGGCATACCGAACACCATGGCATTGATGTCGATCAGCATGACCCCCTGGAGGATCGGGGTGCGGCGCAGAAAGCCGATGCCTTCACGGAACCCCGCCCAGCTGATGGGCGTGCCCCCGCCTTGGGGCGGTTGTGGCCGCATCAGGGCCACCGCGACAAGCGCCGCGGCGAATGAGGCCAGATCGATGAGGTAGGCGCTTCCGAGCCCCATGGTGGCGATAATCACTCCACCGAGGGCGGGGCCGATGACCTGCGCCGATCGCAGCAGAATCGCATTGAGCGCCGCTGTGGCGGGCAGGTCGGAAGGAGGCACCAGCGCGGGGATGAGCGCGCGGCGGGTGGTGGAGTCGACCCCTGCCAGCCCTCCTGCGAAGGCGGCGATTACGAACAGCGGCCACAGCGCTGGCCCGGCAAAGGCATTGACGGCCAGCGCCGCACTCATCACTGCGAGCAGCACCTGCGTGATGAACAGCACCCGGCGGCGATCAATGGCATCGGCATAGGCACCGCCGATGAGTGACAGCACGATGAGCGGGGCCAGCTCCACCAGGCTGACGAGACCCACCGCGAGCGATGAGCCCGTGAGCGTGAACACCTGGTACGGCACGGCCACAAGCGTGATCTGGCTGCCGATGAGCGAGATCGACTGGCCGGCGATGAGCAGGCGCAGATCGCGCGACCTGCGAAGGGGGCTGAGGTCGGCGAGGACACGTGGGCTCACCGGCCGAACCTACCGGGCGTGGGGGCTGCCAGACTGCGGGCGATGGGCATCGGCCACTCCCACAATCAGGACAGGGATCATACGCATGGGGGAGTGGATCCTGACCTGCGCGACTCGCGCGCAGGCATGCGGGCCCTCCTTATCTCACTGGTCATTCTGGGTATCACCGCCGCCATTCAGGCCGTGCTGGTGGTGTTCACCGGGTCTGTCGCGCTGCTGGCCGACACCGTGCACAACGTGGGCGATGCCTTTACCGCCATCCCGCTGGGGGCGGCATTTCTGCTGGGGCGCCGCCCGGCGACCGACCGCTTCCCATACGGCCTGCACCGGTCGGAGGACCTGGCCGGGATCGTCATCGTGCTCATCATCTTCTTCTCGGGCGGTTACGCCATCTACGAGGCCATCAGCCGGTTCATCCACCCCGAGGAGCCCACGCACCTGTGGACGCTCGCCGTTGCGGGAATCATCGGCTTCATCGGCAACGAATGGGTTGCCGAATACCGCATCCGGGTGGGTCGTCATATCGGCTCAGCGGCACTGGTGGCAGATGGTCAGCACGCGCGGGTGGACGGGTTCACGTCGCTCGGAGTACTGGTGGGCGCGGTGGGTGTGATGCTGGGATTCCCGCTGGCCGATCCGATCGTGGGCCTTCTCATCGGCTTGCTAATCATGAAGATCGTGTGGGATGCGGCAAAGCAGATCGGCACGCGCATGCTCGATGGGATCGACCCAGATGTTGTGGCCGCCATTCGGACCGCCGCGGCGGGCGTCTCCGGCGTGGATGACGTGCACGAGGTGCGGGCGCGATGGGTGGGGCACCGGGTGTGGGTGGAACTCAACATCTCGGTGGCCGACAATCTCTCGGTACTCGAGGGGCATGGCATTGCGAGCGCCGTGCAGCACCGGCTCGGGCATGACGTCCCGCATCTCGGCACGGTGGTGGTGCATGTGGATCCCTCGTCGCATGGCGGCGAGCATCATCACGAGCACCTCCGTCACCATACGCACGACCACGAGCATGACCACGTCGATGGGGCCGTGGACCACGATGGCTGACGGGTCACTCTCGTTGGCCGACTGGCGACGGCGGGTGGCAGATGTGTACGCCGACGTGCGGCGGGCCGGTGGCGGCCCGGATGCGTGGGCTGCGTGGCGTACCGGACGCGACGCGCTGCTGGCAGGGCATGCCGACACGCCCGTGCCGGCGGGTCTCCGAGAGGGCTTCACCGCAATGGGCTTCTTCGACTACGACCCATCGTGGTGCCTCACCGGCCGGCTGAAGTCGACGGATGCCGCGACGCTGGCAGGGCCGGAGGGGTCCTTCGCGTCGCTGGGCACCGTCGTGGCGCTCCGGGGCGATGCCGAGATCCGGCTCACGCTGCTGTGGCTCGAGGGCTACGGCGGCGGCCTCTTCTTGCCATTTCGCGACGGTACCTGTGGCGATGAGACCTACGGGGGCGGGCGTTACCTCATCGACCAGGTGAAGGGCGCAGATCTCGGGGCACTCCCCGATGGCCAACTGGTGCTCGACTTCAACTTCGCCTACCACCCGTCATGCGCGCACGATGCGAAGTGGACCTGTCCGCTCGCCCCGCCCGAGAACACCATCGCGCAGGCCGTGCGCGCAGGGGAGATGCTGCCCGGCGGGCTCTAGGCCCCGCAGCCACGTCAATCGCATTCCAAGCGGGTATGTGCACGGCAGATCCGCGGCAATGCACGAGCCCCACAAGGGGCGTGCACATTTGTGACGGCGACTGACCCCACCCGGGGTCTGACCCCACGCAGGCACCGATCAGGTACCGACGCCGGCGAAATGCGTGCTCACAAGGGGCGTGCACATTTGTGACGGCGACTGACCCCCACCGGGGTCTGACCCCAGGTTTTCCCCACACGCGTGGCGTGCACATTTGTGACGGCGACTGACCCCCACCGGGGTCTGACCCCGGGTTACGCTCCAGGAGGCCCCAGAATGCACCAAGTTGTGGCTTCTATTGGATGGCGCTGTTGGCCAGGTCGCGCGCGCTCGGTGCATTCAGCCAGGCATCGACGCGAAGGGGGCGCGGGCTGGCGAGAGGGTGAAGGGCGTCGAGGGCGCGTGGCGCCCCCAGAAGCCAGTAGCCGTCGCGGCGTACCACCTCGGTGACCACCTCGGCGCGGCCGGTGGTGAGTGTGGGCGCGCCGAAGCCGAAGATCTTTTCGGCCGCTAGGATGGCCGCCACACGTGTGCGGGCCTCGATCTGTACGCGGTGATCCGCGCGCTCCATCTCCCCGGCATGCGCGGACAGGGCCTCGGTGATCTCGCCCACTCGTTCGTCATCAAGCGCTGTCACCACCGTGGGCATGGGGAGGTCTCCCCAGATCGCCCACATCCACCACGGCACAGAATCGTCCGACGCGGCGAGCACGTCCCGTATTGCGCGACCGGTCATCTCGTGTCCGTGGTGCACATCATGCGGTCCGGGGCCAACGATCAGATCGGGCGGGTCCGGGCCACTGAGTGCTGCGGCGATGTGATCGCGGGCGGCCGCCTCAGCTGCCAGCAGGTCGTCTCCAGATGACATCAGGATTGGGGGATCGACGATGCGGAGGGCGAATCCGGCACGGCGGCACGCCTCGGTGAGCTCTGCGCGTCGCCGCTCGTGGTCAGCCTCGCGGCCCAGAGCCAAGGCCAGATTGGTCACCTCGTGACCGGCGTCTCGCAGGGCCATCAGCGTTGCGGGCGCACCCATCAGTTCGTCATCGGGGTGCGGGGAGATATGGAGCACTCGCATTGTCAGTGCCCCGTCCCCCGCGAGGTGCGGTCGTACGCGCCCGCCCAGGCCGGCGCGTCGGCATCGCGGGCGGCGAGGGGCGCCCGGTCGCTCGCCAGTGCAGTAGCGGCGGGCAGCGCGAAGATGGGGGCGAGCCGCGGGTCGGCATCCGGCGCGCCCTGGAGCGCGACAACCCGTGCACCGCCCTCGGTGAAAATGGTCGCGGCTTCCATGAGCAGTGGGTCCGGCTGCACGCCAGCGACCGTCACGGCAAGATCGCCTGGGATGGTGGCGAAGCGCCCGGTCGTGGCCCCTTCGCGGGTTTCATAGCCATCCACCGGCAGGATGGACACCTCGCGAAGGCACAGCGCCGTGTGCAGCGCGGCCGGCCAGGCGGGCCCGGTGCCCACGCACACTCCGGCATGGGGGCGTGGGCCAGCATCCCGTGCGCTGGCCCCGGCGGCGTCCACCAGCGCGGCCAGGGTCTGCCCGGCGCCCAGCACGGCACGGCCCAGCACATCGTCCTCCGACATGCGGGCGATGATGGCCAGACCGGTCGCGAGCGATCCGGCATATCCCTGAGTGTGAGTGCGTGCCCGCAGGGTGTCCACCACCACCATTGCCCGCGCCTCGGCAGCCGCGCCGATCGTTGACCCGGCATTAGCGGTGATGGCCGCAATGGGGCGCGGCGCCCCCGATGCGATCGCCTCGATGACGTCCCTGAACTCGCCGGAGCTTGAGAGCGCGAGCAGGCGGTCGCCCTCGCGCCAGGCGAATGCACCACGGGCCACCAGACCACCCGGCACAGCAATGAGGTCAACCGGGGGGTGGGGTACGTCGAGCCAAGCAAGCGACAGCGCCAGGGCGACGTGCCACTGCGCGCCATTGCCAGTGACGACGACCCTCTGCACACCCGGCGCGGTAAGGAGCGCGGCGACATCATCGAAGCCTTCGGCATGGGTGACCGTGCGGGTGACGGTCTCCGGGGTGAGCAGCAGATCGGCCCAGAGACCGGTGTCCGCACGCGAGGTCACTCAAGGGACCGTAGCCGGGGATGGCCCTCGGCGCGCCCGATTACGCATCGTGTCGCTAGCCTCGGCGCATGAGTGATGATGCGGCGGAGGATCAGCCGCGCTGTCCCACGTGTGGGGAGCGCGATTCGGAGGACATCGGCCAGGACGTGCGCCGATGTGGCAATTGCACCTACGTGTGGATCCCCGGCGGGGCCTCCTGATCTAGGGCGTGGTGCTGCTGTTCACGGCGTCGGTGCCGGCCTTCAACTCCTTCTCCAGCGTGCCGTTGACGAGGTCGTCGTAGACGACGCCACACTTCTCCACGTTGCCCGTGTCGTAGCCCTGAGCGAACCAGTACCTTCGCTGGGCAGAGGTTCCGTGGTTACACGTGGCGGCATCGGCCACCTGGCCGGCGTCGCCGGTGAGGCGGTCGTCGCCGATGCGCTCAAGCGCCCCGAGCACCTCCTCGATATCCCCGTCCTCAATGCGTCCCTCGTCCCGCACCGTCGACATTCAGGCACCCATCAGGCAGTCGGCACTCATCTCATTGGCCACGGACATGAGGTTGGCCGCGTCGGGGTTGTCCTCGACGGCCTGGCTGGTGGCCTCGGAGATGCCGCTGAGGGCCTGCACGTGATGCCCGAACTCGTGGGCCACCACGTCTGCCACCGCGGCGTCGTTGCCACCCTGGTCGGTGACGCCGATGAGGCGGTCGCGGAAGAAGGCGATGGGCAGCACCATCGTTGCGTCGGCGTCGCAGTACGCCGGGCCGGTGTCGGCGGCGTCCATCTGGCCGCAGGCGGTCTGGCCGACGGTCTCCACCACCTTCACGAGAGCGTCCTTCCGGGTACCGGCGTCGCCCAGATTCGCCTTCCAGAACGTGTTGAGCTCGGCCCCGAGACTCGTCAGTTCGTCGCGCAGGTCGGCGTACCCGGTGGTGGATGTGGCATCGGTGGCCGTGGTGTCAACGGCAGCGGTGCCGGCACCGGATCCGGTAGCGGCCGCCGCGGAGGTATCGGCGGATGGGCTGGAGTCGCTCCCTCCGCAGCCGGTCAGCGGAATCGCGGCCAGCGCGAGTACGGCTCCTGCAGTGACTCGGGTGCGAGTGCGGCTGCGGAAGATCATGGCTGTCAACCTCAGGTAGGAAAACGCGGCGAGGCCACCATGGGGCACGACGCACTGCGATGGCTACGAGGCGAGCAGGTCGCGAACGCCCGATGGACCCGCACGCAGCAGGGCAGCAGCACGCCTGGCGGCACTCGCGCGATCGAGTAACTCACGAGCGCTCACGTCGTCGTGGGCCATAACGGCCTCGGCAGCCTCGCGCTGCGCGTCGATCGCGATCTGGTCAAGGCGCTCCGCCATGCGCAGGTTGCGCCCGGCGCGTGATGCGCGGGGCCTGTGGACGGGCGAGATGACCTCGCGGGTGTCATCCGGCGTGGTGATGAGCCTGAGCTGTGCGGCACCAGCGGGCCGCTTGCTTTGGTGGTGAGAACGCATGTTCGTAAGTGTACGAACGCGCTCGGATGCGCTCAGCCCCGAAAAACGTCCGTTTCCCAGCCCTCAAGCCACTTTCGAAGAATCCGGACATGTTCTGGGGTAACACTGTGCGTCCCCGCCGTATCAATGGTTTCACTTACGTGCGCACCGGCGGCCCGGTATGCCGCCACGCCCGCCGCATGCACGTCGGGTGGATGAAATGGGTCGGCCCCGCCCGACAGGGCGACCATGGGCATTCCGGCGAGCCCGCCCATGGCGTAGATGTGTGGGGGCAGCGGATAAGCGCTGCACAGCAGGGCGACGCCGCCCACCAGATCGGGGCGAGCGCAGGCGAGCGCACCGGCGATCATGCCGCCATTTGAGAATCCCATCACCACCATTGGACCCGTTACGCCGGCGTCTGCGGCCAGCCCTGCGGCGACCTCGGCCGTTTCGCCCAAGCGCATATCGAGGCTCTCAATCACCGGCACGCCGATGGCATAGTGGGTGAACCAGGCATGGCCTCCCCCTTCCGCCTCAGGACCCCGTGGAGCGATGATTCCCCAGCCGGGCGCTACGGCCTCGGCCACGCCCACCAGGTCATGCTCGCCACCACCACGGCCGTGCAACAGCAGCAGGGTGGGCCGCCCGTTATCCGGCGGCCGCACCACTGCGGTCATCCGTGCGTTCTCGGGTTGTGGATGGGGGTGAGGCGCGCCTCAATGCTGGTGCGGTGGGGCTCAAGCCACGGTGGCAGCGCCAGTGCGATTCCCATTACTTCGGGATCCTCGTCGACGGCCATCCCGGGGCCAATCGTGGCCACCTCCACCAGCAGACCACCCGGCTCGCGTGCGTACACCGACTTGAAGTAGATGCGGTCAACCATCTGGGTGGGGGCCAGATGGCCACCGGTCAGCCGTTCGCGCCACTTCTTGTGATCAGCATCTGGGCTCGCGAAGGCGACGTGATGAATGTTGCCCGCACCCTGTGCCCCACGCGACATCGGCTCTGGGTGCAGCCCCACGCGCCCCACATGATCGCCCGATCCCACCACGAGCGATTCGCCAAGATCAGCCATTCCAAGGCCCCCACCAGCGCCGCCCGCGATCGCTCAGGGGCCAGCGACATCGCCTCGACACCGATGATCTCCCTCAGCGCGTGCTCGGGTGGCACGCCATTCCCTTGGGCTGGCGAATCGTCATCGCGGGTGCCCCGCGCGATGAGTACATGCGAGAGCCCCTCCGGGTCGGCGAAGGCGAGACGGTCATCCCCCCGGTCCACCACTGTGTCGTGCGCTGCGAGGCGCTGCTCCCAGAAGTCGAGTGCCGGCTGATCGGCCACGCGCCAGGCCACCGAGTGGAACATGCCGCCGCCCGGCTGGCCCGGTGCAGCCCCCGGCACTTCAAAGAACGTGATCAACGTGCGTGGTCGCCCGCCCTCATCGCCGTAATACAGGTGATACGTGCCGGGTTCGTCGTGATTGACCGTGGTCTTGACCAGGCGCAGGCCCAGCACGCCCGCGTAGAAGCGCACGTTGGCGGCGGCGTCGCCGGTGATGGCCGTGACGTGATGGATGCCCTGCAGCACGACCGGGAACCTACGCCGTTTCGCCGGATGCCATCATCAGTATGTGAGTTCAAGTCACGAACACTCTCGGGACCACGGCGCAGCGTCACCGCGACGCATCGCGATGGTGTCCATCGGTGCAGCTCTATTCCTTATCGGCGTCAAGCTGGCCGCCGGCCTCGCATCGGGCAGCCTCGCCTTCATTTCCGAGGCCATCCATTCGGGCACCGACCTGGTGGCGGCGGTCCTCGCCTTCGTCGCCCTTCGCGTGGCAGCCCGCCCCGCTGATCGCGAGCATGCCTACGGGCACGGCAAGGCCGAGCACCTGTCTGCGCTGGCCGAAGGTGCCGTGCTGGTCGCGGTGAGCATCTGGATCGCTGTTGAAGCCATTTTGCGAATCGTTCAGGGCGGGCATGAGGTTGACGCCGCGTGGTGGATCATCACCGTGGCCGTGCTGGTGATCGCCGTCGATTTCGTCCGCGCCCTCACGCTGTTCCGCGCGGCAAAGGTGCACTCAAGCGCGGCGCTCAAGGGAAGCGCCATTCACTTCGCCAGCGATCTGGCCGGCACCACTGCGGTGCTCGTGGGGCTCCTGCTTGTGCGGGCGGGGGTGGGAAACGCCGACTCTGTGGCGGCCCTGTTCGTGTCGGTGCTCGTGCTCATCGCGGCCGGCCACCTGATGCGCGAGAACGTGGGCGTGCTTATGGACCGGGTGCCCGATGACGACGAACTGGCTGCGCGCGAGGCGGTCGAGGCGCTGGGCCCGGAAATTGAACTGCGGCGGCTGCGAATGCGCTCGGCTGCCGGTCGCTCGTTCGCGGACGTGGTCATCGGCGTGCCCCCCGGCGAGGCGGTGGGTCGTGCGCACGCCGCGGCCGATGCGGTGGAGGATGCCATCGAGCGTGCCGTCCCGGGCGCAGACGTGGTGGTGCACGTGGAGCCACGCGACGATGACGACACCGACATCGCCGAGCGGGTCCTCGCCGCTGCCCATGCGGTTCCCCACGTGCGTGAGGTGCACAATGTGCGCATCATGCACCTGGGACCCCGGATGGAGGCCACGTTGCATCTCAAGTTGCCGGCTGGCACGCAACTGGGTGAGGCCAGTGAGGTTGCCGCGGCCGTGGATGCGGCCGTGACCCGCGACGTGCCCGGCATCTCGCGGGTGCGCACGCACGTTGAGCCGCTCGAGGCCTCTGGCGCCGGACATGTGGTGGATGACGGCGCTGAGATCGAGGGGGCGGTGTGGGCCGTGGCCACCGACGCATGCGGTCGCCCCCCGCACGATGTGCGTCTGGTTGAGACGGCGAACGGCGTGGTGGCCTTTGTCACCCTCTCGCTGGGCGACGCCGTCACCCTGGAGGAGGCGCATGGGCTGGGAGGTGCCACACGCCATCGCATTCGTGATGAAGTGCCCGGTGTGGTGGATGCCTTTGTGGAGACCCGCCCCTAATCAAGCGGCGGGGGCGGGGTATTGCCCGGCGCCCGCGACAGCCAGTCGCCGTGATCGCGCAGCCAGAAGCGGTCGCGTGCGAAGTCGGGGCTGAAGTGCTGCACCAGATCCCAGAAGGCGGTGGAGTGGTCGAGGTGGGTGAGGTGCGCCATCTCGTGCACCACCACGTACTCGGCCACCCTGGCCGGAGCCATCATAAGCCGCCAGCTGAATGAGAGTGCACCCCGGGCCGAACACGATCCCCACCGGGTACGGGGATCGCGGATGCCGATTGATGCGTAGGTCACGCCCATTCGGTGCGCATGGCGATCGCACATGAGGGCAAACCAGTCCCGGGCGGCGCCTCGATAGCCGCGCTCCACCAGTGGCCGCACGGCATCGGCATCGGGTGCGGCCACAGCCATGCGGGCGTCGTCGGGGCGCAGCCGCACTGATCCACGGGTTGAGTGCCGGATACCCAGTTCCACGGCTCCATCGAGAAAAGGCAGCATCTGACCATCGATGAGGGGCTCGGGAACCTGAGGGTGCAGCAGTGCCTCGTGCCGAAGCAGCCAGCGCTCCTTTGACTGCACGGCACGCCGGATCTCTCGATCAGAAAGGCGCGTCGGGGCGGATACTCTGAGGCCATCGGGGGTAAAGGTGATGCGCACGTGCCGCGATCGGGCATTGCGCACCAACCGGTACGGGACCGTGCGGCCCGCGATCGTCACTTCGTGCATGCGATGATGGTGGCGGGTTCCCTGCTATGGTGCCCGCGCTCGCATTGATGCGAGCATGTCGCCGTGCTGGCGACCGTTCATTCACCGGGCGCACGGCGCCCCGATTTTCAGGAGGGGCTCGCCTGACGACGCCCGTAGCGCGTGCCTCCTAGGCGCGGTCCAGATACTCGTCCGCCCGCCGGTCCTTCGACCCGGATCAACGAAGCCATTCGCGTGGAGTTGGTCAGGCTCATCGATGACGAAGGCGAGAACCGGGGCGAGATGCGCGCGCAGGACGCGCTGGACATCGCCATTGAGCTCAATCTCGACCTGGTCGAGGTAGCTCCTGAGGGCCGTCCACCCGTATGCCGGATCATGGATTACGGTAAGTGGCGCTACGAGCAGGAGCAGAAGGCAAAGCAGGCGCGAAAGCACCAGAGCACGATCACTATCAAGGAGATCAAGTTCCGGCCAAAGATCGATCCGCACGACTACGCCACCAAAAAGGGACATGTCCTGCGTTTCCTCAAGAACCGGGACAAGGTCAAGGTGACGATCATGTTCAGGGGGCGCGAGTTGATGCACCCTGAGCGTGGCGAGGCAATCCTCCTCAAGTTGGCCGGGGAGGTTGAGGATCTGGCACTCATCGAGAGCCGTCCGAACCTTGATGGACGCAACATGATCATGATGCTGGCGCCGCTCAAGGCACTGACCGACAAGCCTGACGCTCCTGTGACGGAGACCGCCGCGCCTGTCGCCGATGCACCAGAGTCCGCACCTGTACCTGTCGCCGACGTACCTGCACCTGCACCGCCTGCCGAAGAGTCCACTTCCGAGAACGCCGCCTCCGCCTAAGCAAGAAGAGAGAACGAGTTCCCCAGATGCCAAAGATGAAGACCCATAAGTCGGCCTCGAAGCGCTTCCGCGTGACGCCCAAGGGCAAGATCATGTACGTGCACTCGGGGCTCCGGCATAACCTCGAGACGGTCACGAGCAAGCGCCACCGCGCCATCAAGCGCCCGGCATCAATTGCAGACGTCGACCGTCCGGCAATCCTGCGGCTCCTGGGGAGGAGATAGTCCATGGCTCGCGTCAAGCGTTCCGTCTCTGCGCGCAAGAAGCGTCGCAAGGTTCTCGATCAGGCCAAGGGCTATTGGGGAACAAAGCACAAGTCGTACAAGCGTGCGAAGGAGCAGGTTCAGCGCTCCGGTAACTACGCATACCGTGACCGCCGCGTTCGTAAGCGCGACTTCCGTCGCCTGTGGATTGCGCGTATCAACGCAGCCGCTCGCCTGAACGGACTCACCTACGGGGAGTTCATCCACGGCCTCGGCCTTGCCGGTGTGGAGCTCGACCGCAAGATGCTCGCTGATCTCGCGATCCACGAGCCCGAGCACTTCGCCGCACTGTGTGCGCGGGCCGCCGACGCCCGTGCCGCCGTCTGACCACAGGCACCGAATCTGATCACGAGCGGAGCGGCGGACGCGATCCGTCGCTCCGCCGCGTGACCTCGTCGCGCAATCCCGCGCTCCAGCACCTGCGCCGCCTGCAGCAGAAGCGCACACGCCGTGAAGAGCGCCTCTTCGTGGCCGAGGGCGAGGACCTTGTGCAGTCGGCACTCGACCATGGCATTCAGCCGGTCATGTTGCTGGTTGACGAGGAGCGGGTTGGGTCCGATGACCCACGGCTTCTCGCGACGGTCGGCCTCAGCGAGCGCTACTGCGCTTCCACTCAGCTGATGGCCGGCGCCAGCACGCTCGCGCAGCCGCCGCGCATCATCGCCATCTTCCCGCAGTCGGGGCCGCACCACTTCCGCACCGTGGTGATGCCGCCGGCGCTTGGGGTGTATCTCGCCGGCGTGGCCGATCCCGGCAACGTGGGCACGCTGGTACGGACGTCTGCGGCACTTGGTGCCGACTGGCTGGCACTTGGCCCCGGCTCGGCCGATGCCGCGCACCCGCGCGCCGTACGTGCAGCCATGGGCGCCACGTTCGCATTGCCGGTGCTTGAGGGTGTGACCCCGGCCGATCTGGCAACCCGCGAGGGGTTCCGTGTGGTGGCCGCTGTGGCACACGGCGGAGCGGCTCCGTGGGACGTTGACTTAACGGTGCCCACTGTGCTGGCGCTGGGCGCCGAGCGCGCGGGTCTCGACCCGGTAATGGATGAGCTGCGCGAGAAGCTTGAAGTGGTGGAGGTGACCATCCCGCAGGGGGAGGGCGCTGAGTCGCTCAACGTGTCGGCTGCCGGTGCGGCATTGATGGCCGAGCGTGTGCGGCAGTGCATTAGTATCCCGCGGCCATGAGCGAGATTCCCGACTTCCAGGCGATCGCCGACGAGGCGGTTGCCAGCATCGCGGCCGCCGACGACCTCAATGCCCTTGAGCAGGCCCGCGTGCGGTTTGTGGGTCGTAAGGCTCCCCTCACCGAGGTGCTGGGATCGATCGGCTCGCTGCCCTCTCGGGACCGTGGCCGGGTGGGCAAGGAGGGCAACGCGGCCCGCAAGGCCATCGAAGCCGCACTCGACTCCCGCCACGCCATGCTTGAAGGCGAGGCGATGGGCAGCGCGCTGCTCGCCGACCGCGCCGATGTGACCCTGCCGGGCGACCACTTCGCCCTTGGCGCCTTGCACCCCATCACTCAGGTTCGCCTTGAGGTTGAGGAGATTTTTCTCGGGATGGGCTTCTCGGTGGCCGATGGCCCCGAGATCGAAACCGGCTTCAACAACTTCACTGCGCTCAACACGCCCGATGGCCACCCGGCCCGCAGCGAGAGCGACACGTTCTTTATCGCGGGCGGTGAGCACGATGAGGTGCTGCTGCGCACGCAGACCTCGCCGGTGCAGATCCGTACCATGCAGACCACCGAACCACCGGTGTACGTCATCGCCCCGGGCACCGTATACCGCCGCGACGATGTTGACGCCACGCACAGCCCAATGTTCCATCAGGTGGAGGGGCTTGCCGTTGACGAGGGGCTCAGCTTCGCGAACCTCAAGGGCACCATCACGTACTTCCTGCAGCAGCTCCTGGGCGACCGTGACGTGCGCGTGATCCCGCACTTCTTCCCGTTCACCGAGCCCTCAGTTGACGTGAGCGTGGCCTGGACCGACCGCCACGGGCGCACCGACTGGCTCGAGGTCGCCGGGGCCGGAATGGTCGACCCAAACGTGTTCGCCAACGTGGGCTACGACCCCGAGCGCTGGACCGGCTTCGCCTTCGGGTTCGGGCTTGACCGGATCGCCATGATCCGTCATCAGATCAGCGACATCCGGTTGCTCTATGAGGGCGACCTGCGCTTTCTGGAGCAGTTCTCATGAAGTTGCCCCTCGAGTGGCTGCGCGAGCAGATCGCCACTTCGCTCACCGACGAGCAGATCGCCGAGCGCCTCACCGCCACCGGTACCGCCGTTGAGAAGGTGATCACCCGCGGCATCGCCGATACGCCGAGTAACCGCGAGTCGTTTCTTGTGGGCAAGGTGCTCACCTGCGATCAGCACCCCGACGCCGACCGCCTGCATGTGCTGAGTATTGACACCGGACACGACGAGCCACGGCAGATCGTGTGCGGCGCACCCAACGTGGCCGTCGGCCAGACCGTGGCCGTGGCAATCCCGGGTGCCGTGATGCCCGGAGGCCAGAAACTGGGCAAGGCCAAACTGCGCGGGGTGGAGAGCCTCGGCATGGTGTGCTCGGCCACCGAGCTTGAGCTGGCCGACGGGAGCGACGGCATTCTGGTGCTGTCGGATGATCTGGTGGCTGGCACGCCCCTCCTCGATGCGCTGCCGTCGCCGGGCCCCGTGCTCGAGCTCGAGGTCACGCCCAACCGTGGCGACTGCCAGGGCATACACGGCATCGCCCGCGAGGTGCACACCATCACGGGCGAGCCCCTTCCGGCGCTGGATCTGTCACTGCCAGCGGAGGATGGCCCCGGCCAGGTGGGCGACCACGTCTCCCTGACGGTGGAGGCCACCGACCTCTGCCCGCGCTACATGGCACGGGTGCTGGTGGACGTGACGGTGGGCCCGTCGCCCGACTGGATGGTGCGCCGCCTTGAGGCCGCCGGCATGCGCAGCATCAACAACGTCGTTGACATCACTAACTACGTGATGCTGCTTACCGCCCAGCCGTTGCACGCATTTGATCTGGATCATCTGGCCGGGCCGGCGATCGTGGTGCGCCGGGCAACCGACGGCGAGAAGATCGTCACGCTCGATGGCCAGGAGCGCACGCTTGGCACCGACAACTTGGTGATCGCCGACGCCGGGAAGCCTGCAGTGATTGCCGGCATCTTCGGCGCCGAGTTCGCTGAGGTGTCGGGCTCCACTACCCGCGTGCTGCTGGAAGCCGCGACCTTTGATGGCCCCAACATCATCCGCACCTCGCTTGGCCTGGGCCTCCGCACCGAGTCGAGCGCCCGGTTTGAGAAGGGGCAGCCCCGCGAACTGCCGCCGTACGCCATGGCGCTGGCGTGCCGCCTGCTCACCGACCTTGCCGGTGCCAAGCTGGTGCCCGGTGTACTGGACGCCCACGAGCAATCACCTGCGGCGCCGGTCATCACCCTGCGCCACCAGCGGGTGGGACACATCCTGGGCGTGGACATCACTGCCGACGAGAGCGCCATCACGCTGGAGCGCCTCGGCTGCACCGTGGATCGCGGAGCAGATGCCCATACCGTGACGGTGCCCTGGCACCGGGTGGCCGACCTGCAGCGCGAGATCGACCTCATCGAAGAGGTTGGGCGCATCCATGGGTTTGACGAGATCGAGGCGTTACTACCACGGGTCACCGCCCGGGCGCGCCTGGCACCTGAACAGACCATCGTGCGCCAGTTGGCCCGTCGCGCCGCTGCCCTGGGGCTGTCGGAGGCCATCTCGTACCGCTTCGTGCCCGAGGCCGATCTCGACCGTCTGGGTATCCCGGTTGACGACTCGGTGCGCAACGTGGTCCGTATCTCCAACGCGCTGTCAGACGAGATGGCCGTGATGCGCCGCTCGCTGCTTCCGGGTCTGCTCCGCGCCGTGGAGCGCAATCAGAGTCACCAGCGCCGTGATGGCGGCATCTTCGAGGTGGGACGCACCTACATCCCCGCCGCCGATGGCCTGGCCGGCGAGCCCGAGGAGATCACCGCCTTGCTGTTTGGTGCCCCGGGCGCCCGCGGCTGGCGGCAGTCGCCTGAGGACGTTGACGTGTGGTCGGCCACCGGCCTCGGCATCGCGCTCGCACGCGCGGCGGGCATTGAGGCCGATTCCGCGCCCGGCGCCGAGGAGCCCTTCCTGCATCCCGTACGTCAGGCACGCATCACGGCTCATGGCCACCGGATCGGTATCGCCGGCGAGGTGCACCCCGCGGTACTGCAGGCGTTTGACGTGAAGGGCCCAGTGGTAATCGTGACCCTGTGGATTGCCGACCTCGCCAGGCAGCGCCCTGCCGAGCCCCGCAAGTACGTCGACCTTATTTCGGTGCCGGTGTCGACCCGCGACCTCGCGGTGATCGTGCCCGACTCCGTGCCCGCATCGCGGGTGCTTGAGGTGGTGCGCGAGGCCGGCGGGGATCTGGTGCGCGAGGTGGAGGTGTTTGATCACTACGACGGCGATCAGGTGCCCGACGGGCACGTGAGCCTTGCCGTGCGTGCGCACATCGCCGACCCCGGGCGTACCCTCACCGACGATGAGATCGACGCCGTTACCGACCGCGCTATGACCGCCCTCCGTGAGGCGGTCGGAGCCGTGCTGCGCTCATGAGCACGGTGCACGTCATCGGTGCCGCTGGTTACGCCGGTGCGCAACTGGCGGCGCTGGTGGACGCCCACCCGCACTTCACGCTGGGTCAGATGACCGCCCGGGCCGACGCCGGCAAGCGCATTGTCGACGTGGCACCCGAGTACCGGGTTGATGCGGTACTGCAGGAGCTCGATCTGGACGGCGTGGCTGCAGGCGACTTCGCCGCCGTGTGTTACCCACACGCCGAGGCTGCGGACGTGGTGAGCGAACTGGTTGACCGCAGCGTGCGAGTGGTCGATGTGTCGGCCGACCACCGCCTCAGCGATCCTGCCGCCTACCCGCATTGGTACGGCTTTGACCACCCGCGTCCCGATCTGCTGGCCGAGGCCGTGTACGGGCTGCCCGAGATCAACCGCGAGGCCATCAAGGGTGCGCGCGTTGTGGCCAACCCGGGCTGCTATCCCACGGCGTCGCTGCTGGCGCTCCTGCCCATGAAAGGCCGCATCACCGACATCGTGATCGACGCCAAGAGTGGCGTGAGCGGGGCGGGAAAGACCCCTGGCCCCGACGTGCACTACTGCTCGGTGGCCGACAGCGTGCGTGCATACAAGGTGCTGAACCATCGGCACACACCCGAGATCGCCCAGCAAATGGGTGCCGATGTGGTGTTTACCCCGCATCTGGTTCCGGTTGATCGCGGGCTGCTGGCATCCGCCTACGCGCGGTTTACAGGGGATGCCCCCACGCAGAATGAGCTGACGAAGGCCTACACCGACTTCTACGACGGCCATCCGTTTGTGGAGGTGGTGGAGACCCCACCCGGCATGCAGGCAGTGCAGCACAACAACTTTGCGCAGGTGTGCCCAATGGTTGACCAGGCATCCGGTCGTCTCATCTCCTTCGGGGTGATTGACAACCTGATGAAGGGCGCCGCCAGTCAGGCAGTTCAGAACCTCAACCTCATGGCGGGCCGACCCGAGACCGAGGGGCTCCTCTGACCGACTGGGCCCCGGTTCTGCGCACCGACTGGATCGGCGCGCCTGAGGGCCTCACGAGGGTGGAGGGCACCGGCGTCACGTCGCCAGAGGGCTTCCGTGCGGCGGGTGTCGCCGCGGGGTTGAAGGGCGAGGGGCAGCTCGACCTGGGGCTGCTGGTGAGCGACCGGCCCACGGCGTCGGCCATCGTCGACACCCCGAGCGCCCTGCCATCTGCAGCCGTTATCTACACACGCACGCTCCACCCCGGTGGTCTGCGCGGCGTAGTGGTGAACAGCGGCTGCGCCAATGCCGCAACGGGCGAGCAGGGAATTGCGGATGCCCGTGCGATGGGGGAGATCGCCGCCGCCGCGGCCCGGGTTCCCACCGGCAGCCTCGCTGTGTGCTCGACGGGGGTCATCGGCGAGGGTCTGCCCATGAAGCTGCTCACCGCGGGCATGGATTCGGCTGCTGCGGCACTTACTTCCGACGGGGGCACGGACTTCGGCGAGGCCATCCGCACCACCGATGCCTTCGCGAAGGGCGGCACCTTTCGGCTGGCGCTCACTTCTGGCGAGGTGACTATCGGCGCCGCCGCCAAGGGCGCCGGAATGATCCGCCCCGACATGGCCACGATGTTGGCGTACGCGACCACCGATGCCTGTGTGCTTCCCGACGACCTGCTCGCTGCAACGCGGGCGGCGGCGGGCAGTGGCTTCAACCGCATCTCAGTTGACGGCCAGATGAGCCCCAGCGACACGCTGCTGGTGATCGGGAATGGGGAGGGCCCGCCCATTGAGGGCGACGACCTCGCGTTGTTCGCCAATGCGCTCTCTGCCATCTGCCGGTACCTCGCGATTCTCATGGTGAAGGATGGCGAGGGCGCCGAGCATGCAGTGCGCGTGGTGGTGGATGGGGCGCTGGACGACGAAGAGGCCGAGCGGGTGGTGCGGGCCGTTGGCGAAAGCGCGTTGGTGCGCACCGCGGTGTACGGCCGCGACGCCAATTGGGGCCGCATCAACCAGGCTGTTGGTCAGGCGCTCGCACTCACCGGAGGCCATGTGGACTTCACCCTGCGCTTTGACGGCGTGCTGCCGGATGGCCAGGGGATTGACGAGGTGATGGCGCGCCCGGAGTACGAGATCCAGGTGGGCCTTGGACGCGGCGATGGGCTCGCGGAACTGTTCGCCAGCGACCTCGGGCACGGGTACGTGTCCGTGAACGCCGACTACCGCACGTAAAGCACACAACCGGCACGGAGCGTGGGCCATCGGTGCGCCGGGGCGGCATAGCGTCGCCGTGTGCAAATCGATGATCCCGACTGGCGGCGCGCAGAGGTGGATGAGCGCAAGCTCGACTTCCTGCCTGATCGCGCACGCCGCCACGACCGCGACCAGCGCCGGAGGGACGCCGATAAGTCGTGGCTCTTCGTCGGGGTGCTTGGTTTCACGGACCCGGCACTTCTTCGGTCATCCCTGATCGCTCATGCGAATAACTGCACGGTCGTGAGCGCGCGACCCGTCCAGAGGGTTGGCGGCACGAACTACGAGGTCCGTGGCGCATTCGTGGGTCAGAACGAGCGCCACATGATTCTCCTGACCATCTGGTGTGTACTCATCGGAGAGTCGACATCACGCTTCGTCACCGCGTACCCCGCTGCGCGCAGGACTGGCGCTCGGATTCGACCATGAACTTCACGATGTTCGATCAGGGTCGGCTTCTGACCGCCATCCCGGCGTCGTCCACTGGTCCCGACGACCCTTGGCCCGCGCCTCCGATTCCCGCCGGGACAGAGGGCGTGGTGATGGATCTTGAGGGAACGCCGTCACCGATCGTCGAATGGTTTGACGCCTTCGGTAACACGATTGACTGCAACTCGGTCGTGGCGGACGACTTGAAATTGGTTGCGAGATACCCGTACGCGGCTGACGACGACGGCCCGGCGCCGACTGCAGCCTAAGACGGCCGGCGGTGCGAGCGGCGTTGCGAAATGCCGCTGCGAGCAGGGGGCTCGGCGGAACCTGCTGATACCTTGCCGCATCTATGGGCAAGACGAGCCGCAGAGACCATCTTCCGGAACGGGCCGAGGTCGAGGCACGGGCAGCCGTGCTGCTCGAGGCCCTGCCGTTTATCCAGCAGTTCGCCGGGGCCACGGTGGTGGTGAAGTACGGCGGCGCGGCGATGACCAAGCCGGAGCTCAAGGCATCATTCGCGCGCGACATCGCGCTGCTCAAGCTCGTGGGCCTCAACCCCGTTGTGGTGCACGGCGGCGGCCCGGACATCAGCAAGTACTCCGAGCGCCTCGGGCTCGACATCAACTTTGTGGATGGCCTTCGGGTGACCGATGAGCCCACCATGGAACTTGTGAAGATGGTGCTCATCGGCAAGATCAACAAGGAGATCGTGGCCCAGCTGCACGTGGCTGGCATTGAGGCCGTGGGGCTCTCCGGCGACGACGGCCGCTTGATTGAGGCCAGGAAGGCCAACAGCGATAGCGGTGACTTGGGCTTTGTGGGCGACGTTGCCCGCATCAATCCCGACATCTTGAGCGATCTGGGCCGGTTCGTTCCCGTCGTCGCGTCTGTGGGCGTTGATGCGCAGGGGCAGAGCTACAACATCAATGCCGACACGGTGGCCGGTGCGCTTGCCAAGGCGCTGGGTGCCCGGCGGGTCATCTTCCTCACCGATGTCGAGGGCGTGTACGAAGACTTTGACGACAAGACCACGCTCATCGGGCGGTGCTCGCTGCTCGACATTGAGGCCATGCTCGAGGCAGGCGACGTTGACGAGGGGATGATCCCCAAGCTGTCGGCCGTGCGCGATGCCCTGAAGGGTGGGGTGGAGGCCGCGCAGATCGTTGACGGCCGCGTGCCGCACTCGGTGATCATGGAGCTGTTCACCGAGGAGGGCCTCGGCACGATGGTCACCCGGGCGTGATCCGTCCGGAGATGATTGAGCGCGAGCAGGCGGCGCTCATGAGTAACTACGGGCGCTACCCCGTGGAGTTTGTGCGGGGCGAGAGCGCGTGGCTCTTTGACCCTGAGGGCCGCGGCTACCTCGACCTGATGTCGGGCATCTCGATGATCAACGCCGGGCACTGCCACCCCGATGTGGTGGCGGCTATCCGCGAGCAGGCCGGCACGCTCATCAACACCTCCAACCTCTATTACACCGAGCCCATGGTGGAGCTTGCCGAGTGGATCCGCGACACTTCCATGAGCGGCCGGGTGTTCTTCTGCAACTCCGGCGCCGAGGCGTCGGAGGCCGCCATCAAGCTGGCGCGCAAGCACGGTGGCCCTGACCGCAACGAGTTCGTGTCGCTTGAGGACGGCTTTCACGGGCGGACGATGGGAGCGTTGGCGCTCACCGGTCAGCCGGGCAAGCAGGAAGCCTTCAAGCCGCTGATGCCGGGTGCGCGGTACGTGCCGCGCAACGACAAGGACGCCCTGCGCGCGGCGGTGAGCGAGAAGACCTGCGCCATCGTCATTGAGATCGTGCAGGGCGAGTGCGGCGTGTATCCGCTCGATGACGACTTCGTACGGCTGGCGCGTCAGTTGGCCGACGAGCACGGCGCCCTGCTGATCGTCGATGAGATCCAGACGGGTATGTCGCGCACCGGGCCGCTCTACGCGTATCAGGACGCGGGAATTGAGCCCGACGTGATGTGTCTGGCCAAGAGCCTCGGCGGCGGGTTCCCAATTGGGGCCGTCACGGCGAGGCCGGGCATTGACGCGGTGTTCCAGCCTGGCGACCACGGGTCGACATTCGCGGGCAGCCCGCTCGCATGCGCGTCGGCGCTGGCCGCTGCCAGGGTGCTGAGTGACCCGGCGTTGCAGCAGCACGTGCGTACAGAGGGCGCGTGCTTCCTTGGCGGCCTTCAGGGGCTGGTAGACGACGGCCTGGCGATTGAGGCGCGTGGTCGTGGTCTGATGTGCGCAATCGAGATTGATGAGCCGCGTGGCGCCGACGTAGTGCTGGCGATGCTCGAGCGTGGCTTCCTGGTGAATAACACCAGCGCCACCACCGTCAGGTTCCTCCCGCCGCTGGTGATCACGGGCGACGAGCTTACGAACGCGCTGAACGCACTGCGGAACGTCCTCAACGAGTTCTAGTATCTCCTCCAACGCTGAAAGGAGGTGGTCCAAATAATCGTTGACCATAGTTGCGCAGGTGGCGGTAGCTAGGGAGCGACTCCCCTGATGAGCAGCTGCAGCCGGGGGGCCGAGCAACCTCGCTCCCTCGCAACTCCATTGCCGTCACCGTCCTGAGGGCCTGGGCGCGGACCATTCCGCACCCAGGCCCTCACGCTTTTTTGCAGGGGCACTCACCCCCGTCTCCCCTCGCGCACCTTTTGGCGCAGCGACTGACCCCCACCGGGGACTGACCCCAACCGTGCGACTTCTGACGCGG
>SXGR01036454.1_pt1 | contig 33193 bp, 30 predicted proteins | sample 3174711 | NCBI WGS metagenome assembly SXGR01 (sample SAMN11356860, study PRJNA531348) | freshwater metagenome | isolation source: freshwater sample F1-60 | place: China: Fuxian Lake, Yuxi | collected 2017-12-25 | reverse complement strand
CCACCTTTCGGCGCGCTGGTGGTTGCTGTGGACTCCCCTGCTGTTTGGCCTCTCGTTTATGCTGGCACTGGTGTTGCTGAATGTGATGGTTTACTTCAACGGCTGAACGCGCTTGCGCAAGTGGGCGCACGCCGGAGTGCGAGCTGTCGAATTGGCAGAATATAGCGCGGCAGCTGGAGGCGCAGCGGCACTAGCTTTGCGCGCAGGTGCAGCAGCCGCACGAACAATGCGCAGGCGCAAGCCTAGGTGCAAATAAAGTCCAGTTTTCGGCGGAGTACAGCGAGCGTGCGCGCTACTCTGCAGGCAGGTTGATCTCGAAACTACTGCTATCCCACTGCGGGTATCACTTGCTATTACCCGCTTGACTGATAATGCCGGGGCGCTCGTCGAGCTGTGGTGCCCGTCTGGTTGAATGTGTGGGCGACATATCAGATTAGTGTTTAGGTGCGTCGCGTGTTACATTAGTGTTTTAGGTCGTGGCAGGTGCTTCCGGAGGCACCGCGTAGTCGGAGTTTTGGCTCAATGAGGTCAGTTATGAAAAAGCTGTGCGGCCCTATTTTGCTTGGAGTTGTTTTTACAGCCTGCGCGGGGGTTTCTGCGGAACAAATCGAAGCGACGGTAAGCGCGCGCCTCACTGCGGTGGCTTCCCCGGCGGCGCCAATAGCCGAGCTGCCCTCTGCGTTACCACAGCCGACCGACATACCGATGCCGACAATTTCACCGATCCCTACGCGCAGGGCAACGTCCACGCCGCGTCCTACCCAAACACCTGCGCCCGAATATGGCACCCGCCAAAACCCGCATCCATACGGTATTACTGCATATCTGACCAAAGGTGACGAGCTAGAATTTACACTCACCATAACGGACGTAAAGCGTGGTGATACCGCGTGGGGCACTATCGTTTCGGCTAATCAATTTAACGATAAAGCTCCCAGCGAGATGGAATATATCCTAGCCACAGTTGTTGTCGAATACACAGGATCGGATAAAGGCGTATTGGAGCTCGAATTGTACGACTGGGCCATAATCACTAATGGACAGGTGCTTAATCGGTTTCAAGTGCCATCTGTCTGCTGTCTTGCAAGTGAGTTTGATGATGTCAAGTTATTTGCAGGCGGCAAAGCAAAGGGTGTCATGGCTTGGCCTGTGTATTTAGATGACGATAATCCGAGGCTGGTGATTGGGCTGGACGATGATGGCACTGGGGGTATCTTCTTTTTACTTCAATAGGTTATTAAATAGGGCCATCCCCAGACACAGATCGCATTAATCAACAGTGTGTGCGTAGGTTACGTGAAGCCAAGTTCCCGTTTCAGACTAAGTGAGCGTTGATTTGACAGGGCGACAATCGCTGCAACTCTAAGCTGGCTTTTTTGCAAGCCACATTTTTCGACCGCTGTTTGCGAAAGCTTGAGCTCGTCCAAATACAACCCAAAACCATGGATGCGGGTGCTGTTAATTGGGCCTTGCAGCGGGTAATTGCGCGCCTGCGCGAGTATGCGCACGCCGGGGTGCTGGTCTAGCTTGCTCACCGCGGTGACCAAACTCCGCCAGTAAGGTCTGTGCGCCAGCCTGCGTACCGGCGCTCCAAAGATCTATCAGCTGCCGCCAACCCCGTGCAGCACAAGGTCGGCGCAGAAATGGGCAAGCATGCAGTATTCCAATCCCCATTGCCAGTAGATGTAGCCGAAAGCAATTCCCCCAAGTGCGTTTAGCGCAATAACTCTGGCGACTACCAGCGGAGTAAGCGGCCAGAAGAGCGCGGCCGCGGGCAGGTGCCCAATGCCGAACAACACAGCTGCGGCCGCAATTGCTGCCCGGATCTTGTGCCGCCCGCCTCGATCAAGATTACTTTATTCTTGAGGGTCGCGATCTTACCCCCAGATAAAAACTGGTATCAAGAATATATCACTGAACAACCTTCCAGTATTGCAGGCAGGCTGCTTTTGCAGCCTGCCTGCCCCCGCACTTTTTTACTTAGTCAACTATTTGGCTAGCAGACTACTTGTTGCAGCCACCCTTGGCCTGTTCGACGGTATAGGTCGCTTGAGCCTTGGCGGTTGCAACAACTTCCTTCTGGAAGGCGTCTAACATGGCTTGGTCAACCAGTTTAGGGTTGAATTCCTTGTCTCCATAGAAGAATTTAAAGCCTTCTCCGGGAGTGTTGTAACCAAAGAAGAACGCCCCGCCGGGCAATTCACCCTTCGCAACTTTCTTCACAATCGCCGGGAAGCGCTGGTTCCAGTCATAATCCACCCCCGCAATCACGGTATTGGGGGATGCATCAATCTGATCCTGCTGGCGGGCATTGGTCAGGAAGCCCTTTTCTTTGCTGACATCCAGCACACCCTCTGTGGCAGCATTGAGTTCGTGCTCAACTACGTCCGCACCGTTCGCTGCGACTGCTAACGCTGCTTCGCGCGCTGCTGCTACATCACCCCAATCGGTCAAATACACCAAGCACAGCTTGGCATCTGGATTGGCTGCTTTCACGCCATCTTTCCATGCGCCGGCAAAATTGTTCATTACCTGCATTCCTTCGCCAGCGGTGATGAAGGCAACGCTATTGGTCTTGGTCAGCTTACCAGCCAACCAGCCTTCGGCAAAACCAACCTGCCAAGGGGCAGTGTCCACAGCAGTTACGTTGGCGCCGCCACCCTTAGAACCAGCGATGATAACAAAGTGGGTATCCGGGTACTCAGGTCCTAATGTAACCATAGCTTCTTCGTAGGAGCCACTATGACCGATGATGACATTGAAGCCCTTTTCCGCATAGTCGCGAATGGCGTCAGGCGCATCCACATTGCCGACGTTCTCGGAATAGGCAACTTCCGCCCCCAGCTCTTTCTCGATTGACATCAGACCGTCATAACCAAGCTGGTTCCAGCTCTTGTCGTTGGCACTGCCGGGCAGCAATATGGCAACCTTCATCTTCTTCTGTTCAGCTGCAGGTTTTTCTTCCGTCGGTTTTTCCGCAGCCGGGGCTGCGGTCGGCGCAGCGGCTGGCGCTGGTTGGCACGCGCCCAAGGTGATCGCCATCAATGCTAATACAACCGAAATAACTAACAAACTTCTTGTTTTCATTTTGCAGTCCTTAGATAAAAATTTGATTTACAATGTCTCCTACTAACGTATAAACTAAAACATCATTACCCCCTTTCTGAAAAGCATTTCATGTTACTAAGCCTCTACTTTAATGGAAAACATTAAGTTAGTCAAATAGAAAAAGCGATTATTCTTTTGTGTAATAGACGCCAGTTGCCGCCGGGTGGCGAGCCGCTTTTCCAATAATCAGGATGAGGGTAAGGGCCAGTAAATGAGGTAACATCAAAATAAAATAAGAAGATATATCTGCCCCAGCCGACGACATCTGTACGCGTAATTGAAGCGCCTCTGCTGCGCCAAACAAAAACGCCGCCCCCGCTGCCCCCAAAGGATTCCAGCGACCAAAGATACAGGCAATTAGTCCTAACCACCCCCGCCCGTTTGTCATGCCTTCTGTAAAAGTACGCACCTGCTGCAGGCTGAGGACAGCTCCCCCCATGGCGGCTAGAGCGCCGCTAAATATAACTGCAAGAAATCGGGTACGTGCCACTGGGAGACCTACGGTATCTACCGCGCGCGGGTGTTCCCCAACTGCCCGCAACTGGAGTCCCCATTTGGTTTTTAACATGACCCACCACGCCATGGGTATAGTCAGATATACCATGTAGGTCAATATCGGCTGGTTGAAAATAATTGGGCCAATAAACGGGATAGCTGACAAGAGTGGAAATGGTATATTTTTCAACGGGTCAATCAATGGCAAGCCACCGGTGCCTGTGCCCCAGATCAACCGTTGCAAAAAGCCAGTAAGACCCAAGGCAAACACATTGATTGAAAGCGCGGTGAGTACCTGTTCAGAGCCTAGATATAGCGATGAAAACGCTACGATCGCGGAAGCCACCATACCTGAGATTATTCCAGCGCTAATTCCGACAATAAGACTGCCGGTCATGACCGTGGCAGCAACGCTTGTAAAGCACGAGATCAACATATAGCCCTCAAGACCCATCGCGTAAACGCCAGATCTCTCAGAGAACGCTGCCCCAATGGCAACAAATGCAATGGGAGTCGCAACCCGGACGCTAGCATGTAGAAATTCAATTAAAAACTGCGTATCCAACTTGAGTAACCTCCGTTCCGAAACTATGCAGATTTCGACTTAGTTTTTGCAACTGGTTGCGCTGCATCTAGGTCTTCAATTTCAGCAGCGCGCAACTGCTTTTGTAATGTTTTGCTATTGCCAACAGCAAAACCAATCACGATGAACAAAATAATGGAACCCTGAACAATCTGCAGCAAGACAGCCGGTACGCCCATGGCCCGTTGCATCGACAACATACCAGCTCGCAATCCCCCGAAGAAAAGTGACGATGGCAACACCCCAAAGGGGTTGGTGTTAGCCAATAATGCGACCGCTAGTGAGTCGAATCCCAGTCCGGTCCCAAATCCATATTGCAGCCGGTGATAAATTGAGCTGAGCACTTCGACTGCCCCAGCCAAACCGCTGAGTCCGCCACTGATTAACATCCCCGTAACAAATATCCGGTTCGGACTATACCCCGATGCTCGTGTTGCCTTTGGACTAAATCCTGCCATCCTGAACTTAAAGCCCAGAGGAGTAAACCAGAGCATATAACCACCCGCTAACGCCAGAATAATTGCAATCGCGATACCTGCATGTGTATTTCCCAAACCTTTCCAGACTGGCATCCAAGTCGATTCCGGAAAAACAGGTGTTTGCGGAATACCGGATGTAATTGGATCCGTAATCACCGTCGAAACCATGAAAGAGGTAAATAACACGCCAATAAAATTTAACAACAAAGTTGTCAATATCTCATGTATGCCATTGTATAGGCGCATTAGCGCCGCAATGGAAGCCAAAAGCATACCGAAAACCACCCCCCCCAGAAGACTTAAGGGTAATGCAACCATCGGTGGAAAATCCGCTACCCAAAAAGAAACCACCCCCGCACCCAGACCACCGACAAAGAGCTGCCCTTCCTGCCCAATATTGATCGCCCCCGCCTTCCATGCAATGGCGGTACCCAGTCCTGCAAGCATCAAAGGGGTTGTCCGATTCAGGGTGGCTCCAATTTTAGTAGCTGATCCAAAAGAGCCCTTAAACAGTTCTAGCATGTACACCCCGGGCATTTCGTTCCACAGCAGGACAAATATTCCCCCAATGATTAAGCCAAGTACCGCTCCTACAATCGGGCTAATTCTGACAAAAACAACAAAGAAGGCGCGAATGATTTGCTTCTTGTTTATGTTCATGCGCTCGCTCCTTTCTCAGAAAATACGTGCTCGCCCGCCATTAAAAGCCCAATAGTCTGCAAATCTACTTGGTCAGCCGGCACCCTTCCAACAAGTTTTCCTTCATAAATTACGCAGATCGTGTCGCTGAGCCCTATGATCTCCTCCAGTTCGGTTGAAATATAAAGTATGGCCGCACCATGCTCACGGGCTGCCAGCATCACTTCGTAAACAAAGCGAGTAGCATCAATATCAAGACCGCGTGTCGGCTGCACCGCAAGAATAAAGTCCACTGGTTTCCCGGTTTCCCGAGCCAATACCACTTTCTGTTGGTTACCGCCGGAGAGCTTACTTAACAGTGTCATTGGGCCCGGCGTAGAAATATTAAACCTTTTGATCAGGTCCAATGCATTAGCCATCATCAATCCTATATTCATCCCCCATTTACTAACAAATGGGGGATGACCCACCTTTGTCAATACTAGGTTATCACGAACCGAAAAATCCATTACCACAGCCACATTGAGGCGATCTTCCGGTATATAGGCTAATGGGAGCTGGCGCACCTGGTTTGTTGTCCACCGGGTTGTGTCTTTGCCAAACATTTCGATTCGCCCACCATCAAGCTTCTGCAATCCCATTATCGCCTCAGCCAGCTCACCCTGACCATTCCCATCCACACCAGCAATACCGAAAATTTCACCTTGGCGCACTTCAAACGAGATACCGTTGAGGCCATGTTTTTCCGATGCGTTCCCAATTTGCAAATTCTCAAGCTTCAGCACAACAGCTCTAGGCTTGCAAGAAGGCTTATCAATTCTCAAACTAACTTCTCGACCAACCATCAAGTAAGCCAGTTTTCCTCGATCTAGGTCCGGGGTATTCGGCACCGTTGCAACGCGATGACCGTCCCGCATAACAGAGATGCGGTCGCTAATGCGAAGCACCTCATCCAGTTTGTGACTGATAAAAATGACGGAGCGCTTTTCTTTCTTAAGCCGCTCAAGGACATTAAAAAGCTCCTGCACTTCCTGTGGTGTCAATACTGCGGTTGGCTCATCCATGATCAGGAGTTTGACCTTCCGGTAAAGCGCCTTAATAATTTCTACACGCTGTTGTTCACCCACAGACAGATTTTCCACAAGCTTCCAGGGATCAACTTCGAGGCCATAATTTTGCGACAGCTCCGTAATGCGTTTAGCCGCCCCTTTAATGTCCAGAGCGGGATTGCGATCATTCCCCCACGCACCTAATACGATATTTTCCACTACAGTGAACTTGGGGATAAGCATAAAATGCTGGTGGATCATCCCAATGCCCATTGCCAGCGCCTCATGAGTTTTTGCAGTGGTTACTTCTTTGCCCATCCATTCGACAGTGCCCTTGTCTGGTACGTAAAGACCATAAAGAATATTCATCAGAGTCGACTTACCTGCACCATTCTCGCCCAAAAGCGCGTGGATCTCCCCCTCCGCTACTTCCAAGTCCACACACCAGTTGGCACGCACACCAGGAAATTCCTTACAGATATTATTCATTCTAAGCAGCATTCTTACTCTCCTGCACCGAAGTTACCAACCAACAATGTCATATACAATAGTTATACATTGTACTGTATGTCAAAGCAATGCTATCGAGTTACGAACCTGTGGAACAAAATCGCTACGCTCTAACACATACCTAAAGCTATAGCAACAACATAAACTAATTTCTTGCAGCGCCAGGAAACCACAGGCGAAGTCGATATGCTCCCGTGGTGCACCCCCCTTTTTAATATCCAGCGGGTGAATGTGATGAACCCATTGTTGTGCTTTCGGGAAGCTGTGTCTAATGTCGGCATCCGCGATAGTCATTACATTTATTTCTGGGAAATTTGCGCCACAATTAGTACCGGCACAGGTATCGGGAGCTGCGCGAGCGATATAGGCAGTATAGCCAGTGAGTAGCTTAGTACCGCTAGCGTCGCCAGTGCCTCAGCTTTGGCCAAGAAAATTTACGTACCTGAAGTAGCTAGTTGAGTTTGGATCGCACTTTCGCCGACCCGATTGCGGGGTAGTACAGTTGTCTGCGGCGAGCAGGGTGGGGTAATCTTCAGATTATCAATCTCGTTTGTTGACGCCAGTAAGTAGCTTTATTCAACCGCCCCGCATTGTCTTGCCAATTGCTGGTAGAGTGCCGCGCTGGTTTTAGATATTCTAGGGGGTAGATTTAGCAGTTCGTGGAACACGAGTAGTCTATGCCTCCAAGACAATACTTGATTGGAGGCAAGCCCAAGGTGCTACTGGACATGATCGGGTTGATGGTTTAAAATTTACAGAGGCGAGTTGACTTTCTTGTCTTTCTGACACGCAGCTCTTGTTAAGAACATAAACATCAAAACTTTTATCGTTACCAGGAGGTTGTCGTATGAGTAAAACACCTATGGTGGATATGACAGGCACATTTGATCTGCACATCCATCCAGGGCCGGATATTTTTGTCCGTATAGCAGACGATGTTGGCATAGCAAAAATGGCTCGCGATGCCGGCCAACGCGCCATATTGCTTAAGTGCCACGTAGAGAGTACTGCTAGCAGAGCCTATTATGTACAGCAAATCGTGCCCGAAGTAAAAGTGTTCGGCAGCATTGTGTTGAACTGGTTCGTAGGTGGGTTAAACCCGGTGGGTGTGGAGGTCGCGCTACGAATGGGGGCAAAAGAAGTGTGGATGCCCACCATACATGCCCAGCGACATGGTGAACATTATCTTGTACTTGGGGATTATGGAAAATTCTCAATCAGTGGTATCAAATATCCAGTGACCGGGATCACCTTGTTGGACGAGGAAGGGAAACTAAAGAAAGAATTGCGCGATATTTGCGATCTGATTGCTCAATATGATGTCATTCTCGGGACCGGACACATTAATCAGGCTGAAACTTACGCTATAGTGAAAGCTGCTAAAGAAGCCAAGGTAAATAAGATCCTGATCACACACCCGCACGATTATTTCGTTAGATTTAACGATAGTCAGCTTGGTGAATTAATTCGGATGGGCGCCATGCTAGAGCTATGTTCAGGGGGCGTGCAACCCATTCCAGGTTATGCCACGATCGAGATGGTTTCCACGACCATTAGGGCTGTAGGAGCAAATAATGTCATCATTTCAAGCGATGCCGGCGCACCACGCAAACCAATTCCGCCTGAATGTACCCGGGTTTACGGGAACTGCTTGCTATCCAAGGGCATTTCGCTGGATGAGTTCGACGTCATGACCAAAAAAAATCCGGCTGCACTGGTCGGATTGGATTAGGTCATAAAATCTTGATCTGAAGGAGAATCGTATGCGTCTTTCAATGGTAGTAGAAGCAAGGGATGAATATTTAGCTTTCGAGCTAGCTCTGGCCGCGCGCCGCCTCGCAGACGAGGTTCTTGAGGTAAAACCTGGTACGCGAGTGGTCATCACAGCCGACACGCAGAGTGACAAGCGGGTGGTTTGGGCGAACGCTCAGGCAGTCTATGCGGCAGGTGGTATTCCAGTTGTTATTTTCTATCACACCCAACCCAGACCTCAAATGGAACCCCCAGATTCAGTGGCTGCTGCAATAGCAAACACAGATATCTGGATCGAACATTCAGTGTCTTACATTATGTACTCACACGCCTGGCACAAGGCTTTGGAAGCTGGTGTGCAATACTGTGAGCTAGGTGGTATGGATGCCGATGGGATGGTGCGTTGTATCGGTAAGCAGAACATTACTCTGCTGGCCGAGATGGGGGAACGGATTATTCGCTTGTTGACGGATTGCAAAGAGTTTCGAGTTACTAGTGAATTGGGCACAGACGTTATCTTTAGCAATGAAAGGGTGCAAGTTGGCATGTTCAAAATGAAAACCAACCCAGAGAAAATCCCCGTCATGCTGGCGGGGCAAGTATCCTGGCTGCCCGTGGAAGAGACCGTACGGGGGAGGATTATCGCAGACGGCATACTTTATCCTCCTACTGAAGTGGGCTTGATCCAGACACCCGTGGAATTCGAAGTAGCTGGCGGTCGCATAGTCTCCATTAACGGGCTGCGCGAAGCCAAACTGCTGCAAGACTGGATTAACAACTTGAAGGATGAAACTCTCTATCGAATAGCACATGTATCGCTCGGATTTAACCCTGGTATTATGGTTCCCACGGGTCGTGTGATGGAAGATGAGCGTGCCTTTGGCGATATCGACTTTGGATGGGGCGCTTGGGTGGGGCGACCGGCAGCTGGTCATTTTGACCTGACGATCCGGAATGTAAGTTATTGGGTGGATGGCGTACAACTTTGTAACAATGGGATCTTTGTCCATCCGGAATTAGCCCCCTTATGCCGGGAAATGGGAGTGCCTCGCCACTAGTAGCAACAAGGGAAAGGTTACTCATCCTTCCGTATTAAGTCGGCGAAAGAAACTCTGAAATTAGATTATTTCTAGTGGGGTGGTGTGATGCGCTTTGAAAATAAAGTTGTCATGGTGACAGGTGCAGGTTCAGGGATCGGTAAAGAGATCGCGATCAGATTTGCGCAAGGTGGGGCGGCCGTTATTGTGGCCCACCGCTCCTTGGAGAGTGGACAGGCCACAGCAAATGCCCTGCAATCGGATGGATATCAGGCATTTGCTGTTCAGGGAGATATAGGCCGGCCAGGCGATGTTGAGAGAATGGTAAATATTGGTACATCATATTTTAATGGGCTGGATGTATTGGTGTGTGCTGCGGGTATCAGCCCCATGGGTAGTGTCACTGAAACCTCGGTGGAGCTATGGGAAGAAACCTTGCGGACTGACCTGACCGGAATTTTTCTGTGCTGTAAGTTTGCCTTACCAATCATGCTTGCGCGCGGCAGTGGTGCCATTGTTAATATTGCCGGTACTTTGGGGCTATATGCCATGCCCCAAAAAGCCGCATACTGTGCTGCGAAGGCTGGGGTAATTAATCTGACCCGCCAAATGGCAATCGATTACGGGCATCACGGCGTGCGGGTGAACTGCGTATGCCCGGGCTTTATAGATACTCCGTTGAATGCCAGCATTACCCAGGAAGACCGCTCATTCTTTTTGCAGCGTTTACCTTTACCCTTCTCCGGTGATGCAAAGGATGTTGCTGATGCCGTGTTGTATCTAGCGAGCGAAGATGCCCGCTACGTTACCGGCTCTGCCTTGGTAGTTGATGGGGGACAGCACACAGGCATGTTCTAAGCCCCAATTGTCTATCGATGAATATAAGTATGCAATCTGAACAAAAACCTGTATTTCTTTTGAAAGCAAGCTATATTTTGACTTCGGCCAATGATCCAATTATTGTAAATGGGAGTCTGGTCTGGCAGGCGGGGACAATTTTGAGTGTTGGAGATTCAGCAACCCTTAGTGAGCAATATCCCGATGCGAAGATCATCGATTGCAATGGTCAAATCGTTTTGCCCGGCCTGATCAATGCTCACGATCACGGACGTGGGATTGGCACACTGGCGATGGGTGTGCCTGATGATGCACTTGAGGTGTGGTTGAACGGTTTATTTTCTACGCGCCCGGTAGATTGTTACCTATCCGCACTCTATGATGGATTGAACTTGCTGCGCAGTGGGGTAACAACCACCGTTCACCAACATAACCCAAGAGACTGGAGCAATATTGAGGAAGAGCTGCGGGAGAGTGCCAGGGGTTACAGGGACGCTGGAATTCGTGCTTCCATAGGCCTGCCACTCATTGATCAGAATCTACTCTATTATTTAGGTGATCAGGTATTCTTGAATTCCCTCCCCGCATATCTCGCGGCACCTTTGAAGAAGATGGGTGTGGCAGGCCCGAAAGTAGATTGGCAGGCAGTGTTGGATATATCCGTTCGTCTTCAGAAGGCGTGGTCGACAGACAGCTTTACCTGGTATCATTGGGCACCAGTCGGTGTGCAATGGTGTTCTGATGAATTGTTGCTAGGAATTAAACAAGCTGCCGGACATTCTCCGATCCAAATCCATTTATTAGAAACGCGCTATCAGCAAGCCTATGGTCAAAAAGCATTTGATTCCACCATGGTGGCGCATCTCGCTGGCTTAGGATTCCTAGATGAGAATGTTTCGTGTGCTCATGCGGTGTGGCTTACAAATGCGGATATTCAGATAATCGCTGAGCATCGCGCAATGGTTGTGCATAATCCCTCATCCAATTTGCGCCTGCGCAGCGGTGTTTGCCGGGTGCTCGATTTAATGGATGCAAGCGTAAGAGTGGCGATTGGATTGGATGGCGCCACCTTAAGTGACGATCAGGATATGTTTGTAGAGATGCGCTTGGCGAAAGCATTGGCTTTGGAATCAGGTGTTAACGAACGATCCTTGTCTCCCCGCCAGATTTTAGGGATGGCCACCCTAAATGCTGCCGAGGTGGTTGCGGGTCCAGGTCCTATACGAGGCATGTTAAAATCGGGATCGGCTGCTGATCTTATCGCTTTGCGAGTCGATCGAATCGTATCTCCTTATGTGGATGACCGCACCGATATACTGGATGTTGTATTCCGACGCGCCAAGACCGATGATATTGATACAGTGATTGTAAATGGTGAAATTCAGATGCGGGCTGGTCGGCACTTGCGGCAGGAGGTTAAAGCCGTTGAAACAGAATTGAATGTGTCATTAGCTTTCGCTAAAAGCCCCGAGCAAAGAGCGCAAGAGCAAATGGCTGGAGATTTGCGTCCGTACATCAAAGCCATATATTCCCATTGGTAATGCTTTGTTGTCATTTTTGGAAAGCAGGCTTCATGTTACCATTGGTAAGAAAGCGTTTTGGGTAAAGTTCTAGAGGTTGTTGGTGCATACTCTGTGTTGATCGAGTTTCGCAATCTAGTTTTCACTGCGGACCAATTGTCTGTTGATCCAGAAGATCGCAATATTGAAACCTTGAGATTAGAAGCGAAGGCTAGGCATGACCTGAGTAACCTGTAAATTGTGCCAAATTTGGCTGCTACATCGTAAGATATGTTTCGAAGACAACAGGCATCCTCAAAGATATTTGTGATTTTGGTAAGAGGAATTGTGTGTACGCAGAATTTGTTAAGGCTACTCCCGCAGCCTGTTCTGCCTTTCGGGTGGTGGCGTTACTAAAAGCCGCATCTGGGAAGATCGAATCGATTGCTGTCATACCTAGATTGTCGTAAATGACAGGATCAGGGACCGTAAAATGACTAGAAAACCTCACCGCATAATACAAGATCCAGTGATGAAGTTAGAGATTCCTCATTGGTATGGAAATGTCCCCACTTTTTTTGGTGCGCCGCTGGCTCAGAATGCCGAGGATTTGCGCGAGGCTGATATTGTTTTTCTTGGAATTCCCTGGCAGGCTCCCACGCCTGATTCAAGAATGGGCCCCGCGGCTGATATCTTTATGGGGATGGTGATGACGGCCCAATCTTTGCGGACAAGCTCTGTTAAGTATGGAGGTTATCTGCCCGAACTCGATGTAGACGTCTTTGATCATCTATCCTTGGTGGACTATGGTAATGTGGATGTCGTCAGAGATATTCGGCAGACTAACGAGAATGCAGTTGTTGCGGTGGAGAATATTCTATCCGCTGGGGCGATACCGGTTACGGTTGGCGGTAACTCGGGCTTGGGTTGTTTGCCCGTATTGGAGGCGATTTCTCGTCATTCAGCTGGTCCGATTGCGGTGATCAATTTCGATGCGCATGGGGATAATCGAGATTATTCAACACCTCTCGAAATAGACAATGGCCGTCCACGGATCTCTGGGAATTGGGCGCTAAGGCAATTCGATTTATCAAATGTCTCAGCGCGGCACTATCACCATGTCGGGTTGCGTGGGCCGCGGAATGACTCTGGAACCATACCAAGATTTTTGTCCCGGGGCGTCCTGCGGGATCATATCTATACCTATCGGGAAATCAAAACGGCACGTCGGACAGGATTTGATGAATTTGCGGCCCAAGTAGTAAACCGTGCGATGGATGGGGCAAGCCATTTATGGCTTGCAATTGATGCGGATGTGCTTGATATTGGTGTATGTCCGGGATTCGGCGATGAACCGCTTGGGGTCTCGGTGGAAGAGCTGGTTGAAATTTGTTATCAGGCTGGAAGAATTGCCGGCCGAAAGCGACTGGCCGGGATCTCGTTGATGGCTATCCCCCCAGGTGCCACTGAGATGCAGTGGATATCCATTTATTCAATCTTGTATACACTCGCTGGAATGCTTCAAGAAAATGGTATTGAATGAAACAATATGTAGTGTTAGGGACCTTCAGCGGTCCTGAAGGTAATCGAATCAGTCCCTTGTCACGGGTTTTTGTTTGGTGCTCTGTGTGCTGTACTGATATCAAAGAACTTCGTCATCGTGCAGTTCCCCCTAAAAAGATTTAACCCGGAAACTTTTACATCCTTAGGGACTTTTTCGGTGGCAGGTTGTACATTGCCTCTTCTCATTATGCCGCGGGCTGTAAATTCAATATTGTTTACCTGTAAGACCGTTTTTTAGGATGCCCTTAATCGGGGTCGTAAACGGTACGGGTACATTATTGAATTGGAAGGGTCTCGCTTATTTAGACCCCACATTGGCCTTATTTCTGTGGCGGTTCCGTCCTGTAAATGCCATCTTATTGGGCGTGATATTTCTCCAGGAAGGTCTTAGGCTTGTTGAGCCACTTCCTGTGGCGTTAATAATTGTACTTTCATTCTTTACTGTATCGCCAAAATGGCAACCCATATCCACAGGGGTTCTCGTTACATTATTGGCTTGCAAAAAAATGTCACGTACAATGTACGTGGTAAATGAAATGGTGAGCAAATATTAATCCGAGCTAGTTGTTTTTCTCAAGCGTGATTGAGGCGTTGATTGTTCCTGGATGGGAAGTGATGACCTGCACGGTCAATACCAAGGTTGATGGCGAATGCTATTCCATGATCGCCTTGGTCGGCTCACCTTTTGGAGAAGTAGTCAGCTTTACAGAATCCGGAAGTATTGTTCCTGCTGGGATTTATCCCGGATGAGTGTCATCCGTACAGGTGAGCCCGTTTTGGTGCTTCTCTTGGGTGATTGTTTTCGCATTATTTCAGGGCTATGGGAGCTATTGGGCGGCTTGCTCATCCTGTTTGGGTCAGTAAAATTTAGCCCCCGTCTTTTTTCTTGGACTGATTCTGATCAAGTATAATCTATGCGACCAAAGATAGAGAGGAGAAACTTAATGGGTAACTCTAAGACTAAACCTGTAAGCGGTCTTGAAAATCCTGAGCAACTTATTGCTGATGGACTAAAGTATGCTTGGGTTCATCAGGCGGCGTATAACGCACTTGCTGAGCCGGACGGCCTAAAAGTATTTGTCCGTGGGGAAGGGAGCAAACTTTATGATGTCTATGGCCGGGAATTTCTTGATGGCCTGTCAGGCGCTTGGGTTACAGGTGTCGGTCATGGGCGAAAAGAAATCGCTGAAGCGATGGCAGAGCAAGCTTCGGAGCTTGCTTATGTATCTCCCTTCAATTTTCTGACCCCCTCAGCGATAATGCTTGCAAAGAAACTTATCGAAATTTCCCCCAAACCACTTGCCCGCGCTTTTTTGGGGTCGGGAGGGGCAGATGCTGTTGAGGCTGCACTTGCTATCGCCCGCCAGTATTTCGTGAATATTGGTGCTCTTGGGCATTATATGGTTGTGGGACGGCGGACCTCTTATCACGGGAGTACGTTCGTTGGAAAGAGCCTGTCTGGTTTTCGACATAATGCCTTACAACAGCGATTTGCGCCGCTATTGTCAGGAGTGCACCATGTGGCTCCTCCCAATTGTTATCGGTGCCAATATTGCCAGGCTGAAGGAAAGTGTAATTTGCAATGTGCGAGAGAAATTGAAAATGTCATTAAGCATGAGGGAGCGGAGGCCTTTTGCGCGGTGATTGGGGAGACAATTTCCGTGTCTGGGGATACAGTAATACCCGAGCCCGATTATTGGCCGCTAGTGCGAGAGATATGCGATAAGTACGGAATACTTCTGGTTCTAGATGAAGTCCTGGTGGGGATGGGCCGGACCGGCAAATGGTTTGCTTGTGAGCATTATGGCGTATCGCCAGACATTTTGGTTCTTTCCAAAGGGATCGCTTGTGGTTATGCACCGATATCTGCTGCCCTGGTTTCTGACAAAGTAGCCGATACGTTTATGGGTGATGCGAATTCCGCCTTCGCTCATGGGTATACTTATGGTAACCATCCGGTAGCGAGCGCGGCCGCTTTGAAGAATATCGAGATCATCGAACGCGAAGGGCTAGTGGAAAGGTCTGCTGAGATGGGTCAATATTTGATGGAGAAACTTCAGGTACTGCGGAAACACCCGGCGGTAGGTGACATTCGTGGTCTGGGTTTACTGGCTGTGGTTGAAGTCGTAAAAGATCGCGAAACCCGCCAGCGTTACGGTCCCGAAGCGAAATTCTCAAGCCGTGTTGCGAACTGGCTGTTTGAAAAAGGTGTATTTCTGCGGGTTTCGGATGTTATTCAAATTGCGCCCCCATTTGTCGTTAGTCATGATGAGGTAAACCAGATCGTCGATGCAATCGACTATGCGCTTAGTCGGTTTGAATGCGAAGTGGGAGTCAAGGCATGAGTGTACGTGTAAAACTGTACGGTTATCTTAAAGAGATTTCAGGTGCTTCGGTTATGGAAGTTCAGGCAGGGCAGAAAATATCCCATCTCTTGGATTTCCTCAAAGTACCTCCCGAGCTTTCACTCATGACCGTGGTGAATGGTCAGATCGTAGAGACCGATTACGGTCTTCAAGATGGAGATCGTTTTGAGTTGATTCCTCCCATTGATGGTGGGTAGCGCTAATTGTTAAGGTAACTTCGTGTAAAGATCGCGCAGCGGGAGGGGGCGCGCACGCTCCCTCCCGCTGCTGCGCAAGTTTTCGGCTTATTATGGAGATCGGAGATGCAAGAGATCAAATTCACTTACTCGTATACCCCAGACCGGCTCCAATCAGCACGTGGCTTCCATGGGCGTATCTTACAGGTAGATCTGACCAGCAGTGAGATTTGGTTGGACGAGAAATCTGATGATTTCTACCGTACATTGGTGGGCGGGCGTGCGGTGGTCGCTTATTACCTGCTCAGTGAAACATCTCAAAATGTGGAGGCCCTCTCTCCTGAAAACCTCCTAATTTTTGCACCAGGGATTCTGACAGGAACCTCATTGCCGGGCAGTGGACGGCATGGAATTGGGGGGAAATCACCTCTTACCGGTGCAATTGCATCTACCGAAGCCGGTGGCTGGTGGGGGGCCGAGTTAAAACGGGCCGGCTTGGATGGAATCGTAATCCGAGGGTGTGCCAAGGCACCAGTCTATCTCTCGGTCATAAATGGTGAAGTGGCTATCCGTGGCTCCGCTCACTTATGGGGCAAATCTACTGCGGAAACCCAGAAGATTTTGCGGCAAGAACTCGGCGAGGAAAAGCTTAGGACGGCTGTGATCGGTGTTGCCGGTGAAAATCTGGTGCGCTATGCTGCGGTCATGCATGATGTGAACCGCGCAGCGGGACGATCCGGGTTGGGTGCTGTCATGGGTAGTAAGAATCTGAAAGCCGTTGCGATCCGCGGCAAACACACTTTTGGAATTGCTGATAAAAGCGCGGTACTCGAGGTAAGCCGTTGGCTGGGCGAGAATTACAAAACTCTTTCCAAGTGGCGTATTGATATGGGTACGCCAGCCACGATTTTAAATCTAAACAAGGTGGGTGCGTTGCCCACCCGAAATTTTCAGGAACCTGTTTTTGAGCACGCTGACTTGATATCGGGCGAGCGGATGCATGCAACCGTTCTTACCGACCGTGATACATGTAATATTTGCCCGATCCGTTGCAAGCAAGTTGTAGAGCTTAATGATGATAAATATCATGTAGATCCAATCTATGGTGGTCCGGAATTTGAAACAATGGCCTCTTTTGGTTCCAACTGCGGAGTAGGTGACATTAACGCCATATGCAAGGCGAATGAACTGTGTAATGCTTATGGACTGGACACAATTTCAACAGGCTCGACGATCGCATTTGTCATGGAGTGTTTCCAGAAAGGCATCTTAAGCGAAAGTGACACGGATGGCTTCCGGGTGGATTTTGGGGATGCCTCAGCAATGCTACAAGCCATTGAATTGATTGCCCACCAGATAGGTTTTGGGCGAAGTATGGCTTTAGGCAGCGCAGAGCTAGCCCGCCGCCTAGGTCGAGGAGCAGAAGAGCTGGTCCTTGCTGTAAAAAATCTCGAGACCGCATACCACGATCCCCGGCTCAAGTTCGCCCTGGGATTGGGCTATGCAGTTGCTCCCGTAGGAGCCGACCACATGATGAATGTTCACGATACCAATTATCTGGAAAACGGCGCGGGATTGAACCGCGTAAAAGCCATGGGAATATCAGAGCCCGTCCCGTTGCGGTCTTTGGATGACCGAAAAGTTGAAATATTTTATTACGAAGTAAGCTGGCAGCATTTTCAGGATTGTGCAGTTATGTGTATGTTTTTCCCTTACCAGTATCACCATCTAGCTCAGGCACTCAGTGGAGCCACCGGTTGGTCGATTGATATCCGAGAAATGCTTCAAGTCGGCGAACGCGCCAGCACGCTTTGTCGCCTGTTCAACTTGCGGGAAGGTCTTACTGTGCGGGATGACGTACTCCCCAAGCGCTTTTATCAAGCATTTGAAACAGGCCCTCTCACTGGGGTTGCTCCCCAGAGAGATCAAATAAGTCAAGCCCGGCGTCGATATTACGAGTTGATGGGCTGGGATCCTGAATATGGCGTTCCTTCTGCAAAGCGTTTGGCAGAGTTAAATATTCCTTCGGAGTTGGTTGTTTCTCAGTAGATCAGCCATATTTGAACTTGTGGCGATACAAAGGCGGTATGGGTATATATATACTCGAGGGTCCTCACAAACTATCGAAGCAGACAGGTGGTAGTTGATCCTTCGGGTAAACGGGCCGTGCTCGGTTTCGTGATATCTGAAAGGCATATTAAGAAGTCTTCGCTACCGATTCTGCGGCGCCCGAGGTGGGTTGCGTAACCCTGGTTTTTGATACGCCCAATACGGATCCCCTAGTAGTTAATTTGGAAGGCATTAGAGTTCATCAAGAGAGCGCCCAATACACGATATATGTCAACCACGGGTGGTAAGCATTTTTACAGGTTGGCCTAGAGCCACTTGTTCATTGGTCAAATGGTGGAAAAACCGACAGTGGCTGATGTTCAGCAAATTTCCGAGGGTGGTTCAGATCATGGCTTCCCCCACGACCTGCATTATTGGGTGGGCTAATCCATCTATGAGCTTGTTCCCTCAATATATCTGGGTGGTTCGCAAACTCGGGAAATAAAGCGGTGGCATCTATTATTCTCCACGCTCGACCCTTTACTGGAAAGCAGAAGATCGTTGCCTTTGAAGGTGGCTACCATGGCTGGGTTAGGCCTGTTTTTTGTCCCAATCACCCTCGTCCGGAGATGGCGGGCGGCAATGGTATTTATGGTTCGTGCTAATGACCACCGGCCTGACGACTAGCCTATATGACTAGCATAGGACGCTCTCGTAGATTCGGCCCGAAATGTTGGAGGAGACCCTCAGGCGGCACCCGCACGAGAATGGTGTGGGTCAACCGAGCCGATCATTGGCGCTACTGGGATAATCGAACCTGAGCCAGAATACCTGCAGTTCATGCGTGAACTCACGCGTGAACCGGGAATACTACTCATTTTCGATGAAGTCATAAAATGTGCTCTCTAACTACTAGACAATGGTTGGGCGGAGGCTAGCGCGAAGTGGTGCTTGACATGAGGGGGTAGGGTCTAGAATGTGGAGTTAGTTGGGGGCTTGCATTTCCTATCCGTTGCGAATTTACAAATGCTCTGTCCGAAATTCAGGCAAGCAAACCAGACATGTGGCAAGGGGCCACACCTCAAGGAAAAAAAATGTCCGTCGACGTACGCTGATATCCACTAATCATTACAATGATATAGCGGTGAGTTTTATCACTTTCCAAATAGGGATAGCTTGACCCTTTTTGGAAAAGTGTTTATTAGGGCTTGGTTTATATCCATTGGAAGGGCGCGGTAGTAAAGTGTTAGATAAGGCATGGTATCTGATTCAAGTAGGGGATGCTTTTTCGTTGACGTATGGTTGCCCTGAATGGTGCTGCGCCATTGGAAATTCGCAAAGCATCTTCATTTACTTACTATAATGATGCGTATCGTGACCACTTATTATGACCCCTATAATCGTTAATCAACATGGCTTAATCAATGAATTGGCGGCATTAGCGACTTATTCCGATGCGCCATCTCCTGCCGTAACACGGATTCACTTTACGCCTGTCGAGCTAAAAGCGCGTGATTACATCCGCCGCTTGATGCGGGAAGCAGGCTTAGACCTCCGTGAAGATGCTGTCGGGAATATTTTTGGGCGCTGGAAAGGAGCGAATCCTGATTTACCAGCGATTGCGACAGGCTCACACATTGACGCAATTCCGAATTCGGGGCGCTATGATGGCACAGTCGGGGTACTCGGTGGTATTGAAGCGCTCCGCGCCCTCAAAGTCAGTGGCTTTGTGTCGCAACGTTCGCTGGAAGTGATTATGTTCACGGCGGAAGAACCAACTCGTTTTGGCATTGGCTGTCTAGGGAGTCGGGCGTTAGCAGGTAGCCTCAGCCCTGACCGTTTGCGGAGTCTCCATGATAGTGAAGGGTGCGACTTTGATACGGTCCGTAAAGCGGCAGGTTACACTGCCCCTCTCCATACGGTTCAACTGACCAAAGGCTTTTATCATGCTTTTGTGGAATTGCATATCGAACAAGGAGCAGTTTTGGAGCGTGAAGGGCGCGAGACCGGCGTTGTGACGGCGATTGCTGCGCCTGCGACCTTACGTCTGACTCTGCATGGAGACGGTGGTCATGCTGGAACGGTTCTGATGCCTCAACGCCGTGATGCCATGGCTGCTGCGGCGGAGATAATCCTTGCAGTAGAGCAAGCAGCACGGCATAGTACGAGTCTGGATGCTGTCGCTACGGTGGGCTTATGCCAAGTTTATCCGGGGGCAGTCAACAGTATTCCGAGTCGTGTCCTGATGGAAATTGACATTCGGGATATTGATTTAGCCTCACGCGACATGATGGTCAGCTATATCACGATGAGTATTGCCCACACCTGCGAAGCGCGGAGTCTGCTTTATGAACTGCTTACGCTCAATGCTGATAAACCTTGTTATTCAGGGGGTGCCATCGTGACAGGCTTAGTGGAGATTGCCCAAAAACGTGGCTATTCGTATCAGACAATGGTGAGTCGGGCATATCATGATACCTTGTTCATGTCAGAAATTTGCCCCACGAGTATGATTTTTGTGCGGTCTCAAAATGGCTATAGCCACCGCCCTGAAGAATTTACGGCGAGTGAAGATATTGTGCGTGGGGTGACTGTCTTAGCCGAGATTCTAGCGCGACTAGCGAGCTAACGAGTATCAGCACAAAGTTCCAAAGAATGCACAATACGAGCCTATCGCAAAAGTGCGGTGTCGCTCGTGCTAGTCATCGACAAGGGTAAAAAGCCAGCCAGCGTGCCAGTATTTCGGCTCCGCGGAGAAGGCAACGTGCGAAAAGCGTAACTTACAACTCGCATGGTGCCCATTGACGGACGATCCACCGTGGCCAGGCTTCTGGCGTGGACCTGGTCGACTGGCTAGATCTTCCCTCAAACTCTGTCATACCCAAGCCAGATTCTGCACGAGCAACGCTGTGCAGGTACATTGTGACAAAATCCATGCCGTCAACGGAAATTGCCCACACTACTGAAGAGTTGCCGTTGGCATTACATTTGCCATTTCGGGCGAAGCCAGCTATATCAGCGGCCTCGGTTTCTATGTCGATGGCTGATTGACAGTGCAATGAGGAGCCAGATCCCGAGAGTCGTTGCCCAGCTCGCCGAGCATTCTATGAGACCGGACCACCTTCCCGGTGGTGGCGTACTGTTTGTCGAGACTTGAACTGGCCTGATCATGGTCGTTGACCTGGCTACTGGGTAGGTCTCTCTCTACGGGGATGTGACCGGCGTCGAGTGGATTCTCGCGGTCGGCTGGATCCCGTACCAGCTGCCGACGTTCGTGACGCCCGCCTTCCAAGGTTACATCTCCGGACACAGCACGTTCAGCTTAAAGGCGGCCGTGGTGCTCACCGGATTAGCTGGAAGCGAATACTTTCCGGGCGGCGTGGCTGGCTACACGATCAAGGCGGGCATGCTCAAGTTCGAGAAGGGCCCAATGGCCTACATTCGGCTGGAGTGGGCGACGTATTACGATGCGGCCGACCAGATAGGCCGCTCCCGGGTGTGGGGCGGGATCCACGTAGCCGCCGATGACCTCATGGGCCGGGATGCTCACAGTGCGGCCACGCAGCGTGGGCCAAGGTATAGCAGTACTACGCGCGTCAAGTTCTGCAAGCTTCTGAATGATGCCGACTACCTTGCCATCCGAGCCGGACCCGCCGGACGATAGACTTGCGAATCGAGTTGCCACCTCGGCTGATGTCCTGACCGCACTCGGACCAGTGCAGGGAGTTATTGACAAGAGCGGGATGAAGACATATAATTGTGCGCGCTGTCCGAATCTCCTATTTTTAGAAGCATGAACAATTTTGAAGTGATCATAGCCGATAAGGTGCCGGTGCCAAGCAGTGGCTACAGTCAGGCGCTGAAGTTTGGCAACATGATAGTAACCTCTGGTTATCTGGGCACCCACCCCGATATCAGCGGCGTGGTAAAAGGTGGGTTTGAGGCTGAGGTGCGGCAAGCCATCGGCAACATAAAGGCAGTTCTGGAACAGGCTGGATGTGGCTTAGCCGATGTGGTGCGGGTTAACGTCTCGTTGACGGATATCAAGAAATTCAGCGCTATGGATAATATTTTTCGCGAATACTTCCGCGCTCCCTACCCCACCCGCAACACCATTGGTGTCAAAGAATTATGGGGCGGGGCACAAGTGGGATTTGATGTGTGGGCAATTTCAAAGTGACAGATTGAAAGTGCAAAGTTACTAGCCTAATGTCTGTCGATCAAGATCCAAGATCTCCACTTTCAACTTTAAATACGTGTATTTATGAATTTGGAGCCGCACGAGCCAATTGAATTGGCGCAAAAGCTCATTTGCATTCCGTCTTTTCTAGGGAAGGAATCGAATGTGGCGTATTTCATCGCGGATTGGTTTCGGGCACATGGCTTTGATGAAGTCGAGGTGCAGGCCGTACCGTTGTGCAATGGCGGCGTGACGCACCAGACCATCGCCACGCTCAAGGGCGATGGCAGCAACCCCAGCCTAATGCTGTGTGGCCATATTGACACCAGTGATTGGCAGGGCAAGCCCTTCCGCGAAAGCGAGTGGACGCATGACCCATTTGGGGCAGAGATCCACAGCGGCTATCTGTATGGCTTGGGCGCGATCAACATGAAGGCAGGTGTTGCCGCCATCATGATGGCGGCCGAATTAGTGCGACGCTCTGGCGCAAAGCGCAGGGGCGATCTCATCGTCGCATGTGTGGCGGCAGAAACTGGCGGTGGTGTAGGGGCAGTCCATCTTATTAACAGCGGTCTTCGCCCGACCTATTGCGTTGTAACCGAGGCGGGCAATCTCGATGTGGGCCTCATCTCGGCCGGCTATGTTCAGGGCAATGTGCGGGCAAAGGGCGAATTCAAACATCGTGTACCATATAATAATCCGATCGAAAAGATTTGCCGAGTCATCAATGCGTTTGGGCCGTCGTATCAACCCATCCAACAGGAGAGTTGGCTGCGGTATGCCCCGCACCCGTTGCTTCCTGGATTCCCGCGCATGGCAGTGCGTAACATCGAGCATTTCCAGGATACCACTACGCTCATGTTCGACCTAAGGACTATACCGGGTATGACCGAGGCGAGTGTGCGCGACGATATGCAAGTGTTGCTTGAAGAAATTGCGGCGAGCGACCCCAATTTTCATTTCGAATTGGTCATCCCGCAGAGCGAGCAGCAGCCCAATATGCCTGCGCGCGAGGCCACTGCAACTGATTCTCCCATTGCACAAGCCATCATCAAAGGGCATACCGCAGTGACCGGACAAGCGCCTGTTGTTGGGGCAGGCCACCGCATCGGCGCCACCGCAGACACCTGCCACTTCAAGGGGGTGGGGATTACTTGTGTCGAATATGGCCCAGGCTATATTCCGATTTGGCCTATGGTCGATGAATGCATCGAAGTGGCCCAAATTGTGACTGCGACCCAAGTTTTGGCGTTGGCGGCAGAAAAGATATGCACGTAGACAATGGATGATAGACCATTGATGTTGGATTGTAAAACGTCTATTGTTCATCGTCCGTCATCAACTTCAACTACGTTATGAACCGTTATAACCCGCTTGATCCAGCTGTTGTGGCCAACCCCTATCCGTCATATGCGGCATTGCGTATGCGTGAGCCGGTGCATTGGGGCGTGTCGGGGGATGCGCACATGCCGGGCACGTGGTACTTAGTCGCCCATGACGATGTGGTGCCGGCGCTCAAAGACTCCCGCCTAGGCCACGAAGTCGAAGGGGTATTGTCCGAAGCGCGTCGGCCCCGACATGATCCCAAATTTGCAGCACTGCAAGATATACTCAAAGAGTGGATGTTGCTGCGCGATCCGCCGCACCATACCCATTTGCGCGCACCAGTGATCCGGGCCTTTACACCCCGCGTGGTGAACAAGATGCTGCCACGGGTGCGACGCTTGGCGGACGAGTTGGTGGCAGCGCATGTTGAGCGCGGCCACATGGATGTGATCAGGGACTTCGCCCGCGTTTTGCCGGTCATGATCATTGCCGAGATGCTAGGCGTGCCTTCGCAGGATCATGTCAACTTTTCACCTCATGCCATCGCTCTAGCGTCGGCCATTGAGTTTGAGCAGACTGATGCCATGCGCGAGCGTAGCGTGCTGGCATTGGCGGGACTAAAAAACTACTTGGATGATTTATTCGCGGAGCGAAGACGCAACCCACAAGACGATTTGGTGTCAGCATTGTTACGAGCTACGGACGATCAACGGCTGAGCGACATCGAGCTGTATGGTGATATCACGCAGCTATTAGTGGGTGGCAACGACCCAACCATGCACATGATCGGCAATGCTATGTACACGCTCTTACTTCATCCGGACAAGCTTAATGAACTGCGTGCTAATCCAGCCTGCTTGGAGAACGCGGTGGATGAGTTGTTGCGCTACGACAGCTCGGTACAAATGACTTTTCGCTATGCGCTCCAAGATGTGGAGATCCATGACCAGGCGATTAAAGCGGGCGACCATATCGCGTTGGTGTTTGGCTCGGCACTGCGCGACCAAGCCTATTGCGCGGCACCCGATGATCTGCGCTTTGACCGAGACAATAACTGGCTGCCTTTTGGCGGTGGGATTCATTTCTGCCCAGGCAACATGCTGGCGCGGGTGATTGGGCAGGAATCCTTGCGCGTGCTGTGTGAATTACAAAATCTTAGGCTAGCTGTCGACCCATCTTCGTTGCAGTGGCAAAACACTGTAGCGGTGCGCGGGTTAAAGGAGTTGCCGGTGAAGTTTGAGGGCTCATAATGTTTATATAACTTCAACCTTACGTTGCAAACTTCATGAACTAACAAAATGGAAACAACAAACCAATTTTTATAAACTAACAAAATGGAAACAACAAAAGTCTTAGATATTTATACTCGGATGTTGCGGATACGTCGCTTTGAGGAGCGGGTCGGCTTGCTGTTCGCGCAGGGTCAATTGCCGGGATTTGTGCATCTGTATATCGGTGAGGAAGCCGTGGCCGCAGGCGTGTGTGCGGTCTTACGTGACGATGATTACGTTGTGAGTACCCATCGCGGGCATGGCCATGTCATCGCAAAGGGCGGAAATTTTAACCGCATGATGGCGGAGTTATTTGGTAAAGCGACTGGCTATTGCAAAGGTAAGGGTGGCAGTATGCATATTGCCGACTTCAGTATCGGTATGTTGGGCGCGTGCGCTATTGTGGGTGGCGGAATACCGGTGGCGGTCGGGGCCGGATTAAGCGCGAAATATCGAGGCACCGATCAGGTTTCGGTCACTTTCTTTGGGGATGGTGCCAGCAACGAGGGCAGTTTCCACGAGTCTATCAATCTCGCGGCGGTGCAAGCGCTACCGGTGATCTTCGTATGCGAGAACAATCAATACGGCGAGTTCACTCCGATGGAGAAGGCCACCGCGGTGCGCGATATCGCACGGCGGTCACATGGTTACGACATCCCAGGGGTAATTGTCGATGGCACCGACGCGATTGCGGTGTTTGATGCCGCAGCAGAGGCCGTAGCTCGTGCTCGACGCGGCGATGGCCCTACCCTTTTGGAGTGCAAGACACATCGAAAAGACCATGCTGAAGGCGAGAAGGCCTTCTTAGCCGGGCAAAACTACCGCAGCGCCGATGAAGTTGCGCGGGCACAAAAGCTGGATCCGCTGCAGATCATGCACGGCAAGATGCTTGCGATGAAGGTGGTCACCCCCAACGCACTAGAGGAACTCGACGAGCAGATAACCCAAGCCGTCGCCGAGGCAGTCGTCTTCGCCCGGCAAAGCCCGGATCCAGCTATTGAGAGTATTTATGAGGATGGATGGGTGTAAAGGCATGAGTAAACATTCGTACGTTGCGGCTATCAAAGACGCCCTAGCAGAAGAGATGCGGCGCGATCCAAGTGTGTTTGTGATCGGCGAGGATGTACGCTTGGGTGTATTCGCCGGCACACGCGGGTTACATGCTGAGTTTGGCGACCGACGTGTGATCGACAGCCCCATCAGCGAATTGGCGGTGGCTGGCGCGGGCGTCGGTGCAGCGGTGACTGGATTGCGCCCGGTAGTCGATCTGATGTTCGCTACATTCTTGTATCTGGCGTATGACCAGATTGTGCAGCAGGCGGCCAGCGCCCGCTTTATGTTTGGCGGGCAAGCTAAAGTACCAATTGTATATATTGTGCAGAACGGCGGCGGCATCAGCGCGGGTGCGCATCATAGTCAAGCGGTGCACCCCATTCTCATGAATGTGCCGCTGCTCAAAGTTGTGATGCCGAGCAATCCTTACGATGCCAAGGGGCTGCTCAAAGCAGCTATTCGTGACGACAATCCTGTTGTGTTTCTGAATCCATTGTCGCTGACTGGCACACGCGGCGAAGTGCCCGACGGCGAATATGTTATCCCGCTAGGCAAAGGTGACATAAAGCGGGCGGGCAAAGATGTGACGATCTGCACCGTTGGCCTCACCACCCAATATGCCCTGAGGGCGGCGGAGATCTTGGCTCATGAAAATATCGACTGCGAAGTGATTGATCTGCGCACCTTAAAGCCGTGGGACGAAGCCTTGGTTCTGGAGAGTGTGGCCAAGACGGGGCGATTTGTGGCTGCCGACGAAAGCAAGCCCATCTGCGGGGCAGCCAGCGAGTGGGCGGCGACAGTGGCCGAGAAAGCTTTCCACTATCTCAAAGCGCCCATCCAGCGTGTCACTGGCAAAGATGTGGCCTCACCCTTTAGTCCAATCTTGGAGAAGGCGGTCATCCCGAGCGCGGACGACATCATCATCGCTGTGAGGAAAGCAATAAAAGAATAATGGCAAAAATACCAATCTACATGCCTAAGTATGGCATGACCATGACCGAGGGATTGATCAGCGAGTGGCTATATGCGGAAGGCGATGCCGTGCAAGAGGGCAGGCCAGTGGTCCTAGTGGAGACAGAAAAGGTGCAGATCGAGCTGGAATCACCCGCAAGTGGTACCCTGGTTGATGTGAAATACCAAGAAGGCCAAGAAGTCCCCGTCGGAAAAATTTTTGCGTATATTGAAGATGGGAAATAGGCCTGCTACCGTGAAGCAATCGGCTTATTTGACGCGAACATATTGATCTGATTGTTGTTTATTCAGCTCGTTACAATGAATAACACCTTCCGGTATACCTTTTTGCCCATCTTGACGTTTCAAGGGTTGCAATTCGGCACATTGCTGGGCGGTGCGGTTATTACCGAGATTGAGTTCGCCTGGCCGCCCCCGGGTCTTTTATTGCTCGATGCCATCCTCATACGCGGTTACCCCGTGGTGCAAGCCACCGTGTGGGTGGTGTGCTCCATCTATGTGTTAGTTATCTTGGCTATCGATCTGGTTTATCATGTGGTCGATCCGCGCTTGCGATGGCCGTGAGAAACACATGAAATTCGCCTGTTTGAATGCGATCGCCCCTGCCCACGATATCGCCGATCAATGCCGATTGATTGCGCAAGCCGGTTGCAGCGGGGTCGAGGCAGTTGTCTTCCCCGATACTGACTTGGCGACTTGGCAGGACCAGCTCATGCACGCCACCGCCGAGGCTGGGCTATCGGTTGCGGCGGTCATAATCGGCGGGCTGGCGCTGCACCAGCAATCGCAGCGCGAGTACATCCGGCGCGTCCTCGACATGATCACTCGGCTAAACGGCGCAGCCGCAGTCGTCACACCGCAGTACGAGGCGCAATCGCCACTGCCGCTCTTCCCACCCTACCCTGCGCCCGATCCCGTTGCAGTTGCGCGGGTGCGCGAGGCGCTGGCTGACCTCGACACCGACGCCACAAATGCTGGGGTGTCAGTCTTCATCGAGCCCATCACCCAATTCGAGAGTGCGTTCTGTCGCGATGTAATCGGCACGCTGGCCCTGATCGAGCGCCAGCCACATCTAAAACTATGTCTTGACTTCCACAACATGAACATCACCGAAGCCGACATCGTCGCCAGCCTAGAGTTGGCCGCTTCGCGTATCGGACATATCCATGTGGCCGACAACAACCGACGTATGCCTGGCGAAGGTCACATTAACTATGCGCCGGGGCTCCAAGCCTTATGCAAGATGGGCTACACCGGCTGGTATAGTTTCGAATGTTCAACCCAAGGCTCATTTGTCGAAGGGGTTTCGACATCGATTAATATTCTAAGTACTTGTTGCTAAATCCCAATTCGCCTGCATTCTTCGACTTTGTTCAGGATGCTTAGTTGTATATCAATCAGAAAACTTGTCTATCGAAAGGTAACCATGACCTATAAAGTAATGATGATCACCGGCGCTGGACAAGGGATCGGGCGCGCTACCGCGTTGGTGTTTGCAAAAGCGGGTTGGAATCTGGCACTGTCGGACTTAAAACTTGACACCGTAAATGAGACAGCCAAATTGTGTGCTGCGCACGGTGCCAAAACCGATGTCGTGCAAGTGGACGTTACCCAAACTGAGCAAGTTAACGCCATGGTCGCGCGGGCAGGCGCCAATCTCGGTGGCATCGATGGGCTGTTCAATAACGCTGGTGTGTTCTACAATGCTGGGGCAACTGGTATCCACGACATGAGTGATGATGAGTGGGATCGGATGATCTCGATCAACCTGAATGCCGTATTTAAGGTCAGCCGTGCTATGCTGACATATTGGGTTAATTGCGGGCGCAAAGGGGCAATTGTCAATTCCGCCTCGGTCAGCGCCTCGATTGCGTTTACCCGCTCCTCACACTACTGCGCGTCGAAGGCCGGGGTGGCTGCGCTCACACGTTGCACCGCGCTGGAATACGGGCCGCTCGGCATTCGATGCAACAGCATCGCCCCCGGCATCATTGAGACCAGCATGACTGCGCCCGCGCTGTCCAACCCCGACACAGTGGCTGACTGGATGCGCCGCATTCCGCTCAAGCGGCTCGGTCAACCCGAAGATGTGGGCGAAGTGGTGCGCTGGCTGGTAAGCGACGAATCGCGGTACGTGACTGGTGATATGGTGTTTGTCGATGGAGGGTGGGTGCTAGAGTAAAGCGAGAAACGTCGAAATTCATCATGGTCGACATTGGCTGTTCGCCCCGCAATGCGAATCAAATACACCTATTCACTGGGGCCATGCGCGAGGACCCACCTGGCTGTTCTGTGCTTGGCTGCTGGCGGAGCGGTAGATTTACTTTAAAGCCGAACACCGGTTTTGGCTTACTTCGCGCTATGCCGGCATCGCGCTGAGGTTGCACGGCCTGCGCCTGTTGGCCAGCCACGGATGCTGCTGACGATTCTCGTGATCAGCTATTCTCTGGGCATGCGCTGCGAAGACCGCGCTTTTCCTATGGTGGATGCAAGATTTCAATAACGGGTACCAGCAAGGTCAACACCAATGCCGCAGAGGATGATTGGGCGCAAAGCCACCCGCGCCCCTACTTTCTTGTATGCCTAGATCGTGATTTTAGTATCCTGCTCCAGATGGTTTCCAGTGCCCGGGTTGCGGCTGTGGGCGGTGGTGCCGACGCTATTCTTGGCCAGTTGAATGGCGTCCAACAGCGCGTGTGGATAGAAATTGATTAGGGGTAGCTGCGAGAGCCTAGGTAGCTAGATCTCTAGTAGGTTGTCGGGATCTCCGATGAGAAGAGTGACGAGACTACAGCTATGGTCTTAGCTATTAACAAGCATTGGCGGCAGCAACGGTTTGCTGCCACCAATGCTTGTCCGCTTGTGGGTATTGATGCCCCAGATTGCTCTGAGCGCAATTAGTTCCAAACTAATTTTCTTCCACATAGCCAGCCCAGTCGTGTTGTCCGAGCTCCTCGGCTAGAGGAATCACCCGCTCGGCCTAGATAAAGCCAGCTATTTAGACGCGAGTCGTCTCTTCGAAGAAGTCCCGCTTGATTACAAAACTGAGCCAGTCGACAATGGCATTATAACCCCTCACGCCAGTTTCTTCTTTCGCCAGCTTAGGATCGCCAATCGAACCGTACGGCGTCAGTGCCTTGTAGCTGCGTACACCGTAAAAGATTCCTCCCCCTGTCTTCATGTGTTCGGAACTTTGGAGGCGGCGCAATTCCTCAGGCGTTAGGTAGAAGGCAGTTCCCTGGTCCGGGTGAACGAGCTCAGGATGGGTGACAAGCAAACGGGCCGTCTCCCCTTCGCCGCCGTGGCTCTCACCCTTCTTCGAAGTTTGGATTGTGTGGTACACCTTACTTAATGCCACCATCCAGTTGAGCACCACAGCACTTGCATCGGGGGTGGCATCCACGATCTCTTGGGCCGCGACCGCCATTGAAGGCAGATTGCCATCGTGGCCGTGAATCAGAACAAAATTGCGGAAGCCACCCTGGTAAAGGCTTAGGCAGACCTCTTTGAGCAACGTAACAAGTGTATTGCTACTAATGCTGACAGTTCCCGGGAAGCCCATGTGGAAACTGGAGGTGCCAAAATGTATCACTGGCCCTATTACAACAGGACAGCGCATCTCCTCCAGCCGGATGGCCGTGCGGCGGCAAATTTCTCGCGCCTCCATACTATCGGTTCCCAAGGGAAGATGCGCGCCGTGATCCTCAGTAGCCCCTATTGGGATTAAGATCACATTTGTCTTCATTAGCTGCTGCTGCACTTGGGGTCCGCTCATCTCAGTCAGCGTGGCGGGTCCCTTTTGCACATAGAGAATTTCATCCTCGGTTGCCGACGGCTTGGGTTGTGTCATGCGTTTTCTCCGCTGATTGGTTGGCTCAGAAAGGGGTTCGCACTTGCTAATGGTGGAATAGGTTTGTCAATCGGCTACTGTGAAAAGTGTACTCTCTACCCCCAGCAGTTTCCGTAAGGGCTAAACTTTTTACAAAAAGTTCTCCCACCGTTATGAAAAACAACAATCGTTGAGTTTTCCCCCTTGGGTATTCTTTCCACAGCATGCAGCCGATTTTTTGTACGCGAGAGTTTTCTGTCACAAAAAGAGCAAGCTACGTTTAATAACTACAGTAGGTTGAGCAACTACAGGACTTCAGTGTGAATTATACACAAACAAGAGGCATCACTTATGGCTCGGTTATCCGGGAAAGTTGTCATCATCAAAGGTGCAGCACAGAATTGGTAGGGTCATTTTCTTGTGATATACCGAAGAAGGCTTCCTCCTTTCTCTGCCCAACCTCAATCTGGATGGGGTGTAAAATACCATAGCCCCGCGTGGAGCGGAGCAAAGCCCTTGCTGTATGCATTGCTCCGTTTAAGATCAATGTGACCAGGCGCAGTGACGTCGAGTAGATGGTTTTAGGCACCGTGTATGAGTGCTGCTGATAGGACTGGATTGTGCGTTCCGAAGCAGGAACTGGCGAAGGATTGGCTATTGCGAATTCCCAGCGGCCTTACGGTACACCCGAAAAGGTGGCCGATATAGCCCTGTTTTGAGCACTAGATGTGTCTCGTTACATCAATGCCGAAATGATCATAACGGATGGGGGAGCCATATATGAATGGGTCGAGTCGACTGATGCTCAGTGCATTCCGATGTGAGATTGGTAGGTATGACAGTGTATGCCATGAATTGGGGTGAACACCATCATGATCGATGCTAATGGACTTGAACGACTTTTACAATCGCTTGTTCGAGTGCAAACATTGTCGGGCGAAGAAAAGCCGGCTGTCGAGATAGCCGGTGAGGAGATGCGTCGCCTCGGCTTCGATGAAGTTTCCGACGACGAAAATGGCAGCCTGATCGGCATTGTTAATGGTAGCAAGCCCGGTCCCACGCTGCTGCTCGATGCCCATTGCGATACCGTTGGCGTGGCTCCCGGCGTGAACTGGCAGCACAATCCCTTTGGCGGAGAAATCGTTGATGGGCGCATGTATGGTCGCGGTACGTCCGACATGAAAGGCGCACTGGCCGCCATGATCCATGCTGCGGGCGCTGCAAACCGGTTTCAGCTAGCCGGACGGGTTGCCGTGAGCGCAACCGTGATGGAAGAGGTTATGGAAGGCGTTGCGCTTGGGACTGTGATGGAAATCATCAACCCAGACTACGTGGTCATCGGCGAAGCGACCAACTTGCAGCTCTGCCACAGCGGCCGCGGCCGCGCCGAGATCCACATCGAGACCATCGGCAAGCCGTCCCACTCCTCAAATCCACAGCTGGGCATTAACGCCGTGGAACTCATGATGGAGGTCGTCACGGCAATAAAGAGTCTACCCATGGGCAGCGATCCAACCGTCGGCAAAGGATTGATGGTGCTCACCGACATCATTTCGGATCCTTATCCCGGCTACTCGGTCACCCCCAGCCGCTGTCGGGTCACCTACGACCGTCGCCTGCTCCCTAGTGACACCATGGACAATATCTTAGCAGCGATCCAGCGGCTCCCAGCGATGCAGCAGGGCACGGTCACCATTGCCCAGGGTCAACATACCACCTACACTGGGGCTGTCCTGCGCGCGCCCAAGTTCTTCCCAGCGTGGAAGTTCGATGCTGATCACGAATTGGTACAAAAGGCATTGAAGGGGCTGTATCAGGTCGGTATCGAATCACAGCTCAGCGCCTACCAATTCTGTACCAACGGCGCCCATAGCGCTGGGATCGCCGGCGTGCCCACCATTGGCTTTGGTCCCTCCACTGAAGGCCATGCACACATTATGGACGAACATATCGAGTTAGCCGATCTACACACGGCGGCGCGGGGGTACCTCAGTATCATCCATTCCCTACTTGCTTAACCGGACAGGACGCGCGGTGGACTTTCATCTCGAAGGTAGAGTTGCCATTGTCACTGGCAGCGGCGCGGAGACGTTTCAGCTGCCGCCAACCCCGTGCAGCACAAGGTCGGCGCAGAAATGGGCAAGCATGCAGTACTCCAATCCCCATAGCCAGTAGATGTAGCCGAAAGCAATTCCCCCAAGTGCGTTTAGCGCAATAACTCTGGCGACTACCAGCGGAGTAAGCGGCCAGAAGAGCGCGGCCGCGGGCAGGTGCCCAATACCGAACAACACAGCTGCGGCCGCAATTGCTGCCCGGAAAACGATTGCATTCGGCGGCAGCTGCGCTTTGTACGCGGTCTTCCAGATTACCCAGGCAATCAGCGTCATTAGAAACAGGCGCAGCAAAAGCTCCTCGGTGAT
>SXGR01051447.1_pt1 | contig 33267 bp, 33 predicted proteins | sample 3174711 | NCBI WGS metagenome assembly SXGR01 (sample SAMN11356860, study PRJNA531348) | freshwater metagenome | isolation source: freshwater sample F1-60 | place: China: Fuxian Lake, Yuxi | collected 2017-12-25 | reverse complement strand
GAAGACTTCATCCAGCCTTGGGGGTGAACTTAGCACAGCGCTGCATACAGCTTTCCGGCCGCGCGCCATTTTCCGCAAGCGCGCAGCAAAGTTTTCAGCCGTGGCAACCACCCCCCTGCACGGGCAGCTGCTGCCCGCTGCTGGGTCCGAAGGCATTTACTGCTGCCACCACCTTGTCACTTGGATTGCCTATCGGCGCAGCCACTGCCGAAGCGGCGCACAATTATTTATGAGATTTCTATCTTGGCCGGAAACGCCATGCGCGGTCCAAGCCGATACCGCTCCGGTGCCAGTGCCAAGCGAGCATCGAAAAAGTCGGACTTGGTGATTGCAAATAGACCAATGTCTACGCCTCGGTCTGGTCGCGCAGTTGAATCGCATTGTTGCTGTTGATCAGGTCCACTAAATAAACGCAGCCCCCAACCGGCGGTGCCAGCGCCACAGTTTTGCCGAAACTCGTGCAGAGTCATCAAGTTGAGTATGCCTACCAAAACGCAAAACAGGCTTTAACGCTCGCCAGATTACTGCCGGTCATTGATCTGGATCTGGTGCTAGCTTCTCAGGAAGGTCTATGAGTTTATTAGCAGCTGGCGGATTCGAGTGCAAAGTGCAGCCACTACTGTGTGTGCGCTGTAACAAATCCTCACCCCACACAGGGCCTTTTGTTGTGATCTACACCCAAGAACTCCTTGGACGCGGTGACTGAGATGTTCGACCACTTGATGCATTTCTTCGGCGCTTACCGCGATAAACGCCGTGCCCCGCAAGAAGCACTGGTGGGGCATCCCAGTGCTGAGATCATTCAACCACCGACCGCAGATGCATTAGGGAAGTGCAAAATAATCTCTGCTCGGAGAACAATGCGTCGGTTGCATGTCCCGCTAACTTTTCGCAATTCTCGGGCGTGATTGCGCGCTACCTGTCTTATACAGGTGCAAACAAGTTCCTGACCGCGGTGCCTGCGGACTTTTGGGAAGGCAGAGGCTTCGTAACACGACGCCTTGTCGGTGATACGGCGGGTGACAGTAACTCCACAGTTGTTGTAATAGGCAACTGAGGCTCTGAGCTTACCGACAACGGCAGTTGTCTTCTAGTGGAGGAAGATGCAGGAAGTTTGATGCGGACGGCAGCATTGGTATACGAATTAGTATATGTGAAACTACCACCCCCGCTTTTGGTTTGGCTTTTACGGTCGCCACTGGAGGGTTGCCTACCCCTTTTGAAGCGCGCCCCTCTTGATTTCCAGATGATTCAACTCACCCAGATATTTGCGTACGTGGCGCCAAATCCGCAATGGCGATACGATGTGTAAGCTCGTAAGAATTTGATCGTGCCTCAAGGCAGAGGTCTAGTTGGGAGTAGTTGCCGAAATAGAGAGCTAGGTGTATAGTACAAACGCTTGAATTGCTAACATTAACCGCTAGAAATAATCTCGTGCCGTCGTTACACAAAAAAGCTTGCTCGAATTTGAGAAGTCAAGAGTGCCGGGACCCGGCCTGCCCTTTATGACGGGCATCGTTCATGTTGATCGAAGTATCGGGGAATATTTTTACTCGCCCCACTCGGCTCCGCGCGCAAGTGTTCCTTCGGGTACTACAATATTAATTGAGACTCGCGATCCGCGTTCAGGAGCTATTTTGATTGGTGCTCCAGGAACTTTTCAAGCCTATCCACCTCCGCCGGGCGGCAAATCGAATGCCCTGACTGGTCCTGTGGGTATTGACGGCGCTGAACCTGGGGACGTTGTGTCAATACATGTACTAAGCATAAGTCTTGCGGAGACAGGGTACATGGCTGCTGGCGATTTTGGTTGGGTAGTGCCTTTTGGGCGCATCGGCGACCGGAGTATCGGCATCGTGGGCTGCCGCGATGGTTATGTTTACTGGCGCAACGGCATGCGGTTTCCTGTCCGGCCAATGATTGGTGAAATGGGTGTGGCTACCATAACTGAGGCGAAGTCTGGCAGTATCGGAGCCAATGGCGGCAATTTCGACTGCAGTTTGATTAGCCCTGGGTGTAGCGTCTACATACCTGTTTCTGTGCCAGAGGCCTTGCTCTATGTCGGCGATGTGCATGCATCCATGGGCGATGGCGAGCTTAGTTGTGGTGGGGTGGAGATTGCAGCTGAGGTGGGCTTGCGGGTCAACTTAATCAAACAGGTGCCACTGCTTGCTCCGCGCATGGAGACGCCCGACCGAATTGTGACTCTTGGCTGGGGACATGAATTCGCCAGTGCACGAACAATGGTGGTGGAGGCAATGATTGGGATTATGGCAGCGAGCATGCGGGTAAGCGCGGTGGAAGCGCTCATGCTTATTAGTGCCACCGGCGACTTGCGCATTGGACAAGCCTGCGGCAACATGGAAATGACCGTTCGCTTGGAAATGCCTCGTTTACCTGGTTTAACTGCGCTGCCCGAGCAAACTCCAAAATAATAATCAAACTTTTGAGATGCAATTCACGCACCGTGGGGTTTAGGCGCGCTAACTGGAAGGCACTCCAATACTTTTTAAACTTGGCAAAAAAGGTTCTGATCCGCGCAGCTGTAGGTTTTCTAATTGCAAATTTTCTGGGGGTAGCGCATTTTAAGAAGCGTCCTAACATCTTTGTCGTATTTCGGCGAAAGGCAGAATGACAATTAATTTCCAAGCAAATTCGATAAGACTCATGCAAGTCATCGGACCATCAAACGAGGTACTCCATGTTAATTGGGTATGTTAGCGACGAAAACTATGTGGCTTTAGCAAATGTAGCAGTGGAATTTAGGCGCGAAGGTAAAACCCGAAGCGTTGCCACTTCTACGCCACGCGGTGGAATATATGCTGAACTTGACCCGGGGTGTTACCAGGTTTCCCTAGTCAAGGCTGGTTTTGGTTCCAAGAGCGTAACCGTGACTGTGCAACTCGATCAACTGCTCCAGTTCCGGATGCTTTCGGACTGTATTTTGGGGTATGTTTGGCCGCGGGCCGTCAAGTCCGGAGATAGATCCGAGTTTCGTGTCCATTCCACAGAGCCATACCGCCTTAGCCTTTGGCGATATGGTTGGAAGCGTGAGTTTGTGAAAGTCCTAGGGTGGTTTGATGAACATGGGCCGCGGGCAGTCATGCAGATTACACCAGATGGCGACTACACACAAACTGGTGTACAGTGGAATCGCGTCGGGTATGGAAATAACCCTCACCACACTCAGTACGTGATTGGTCCGGAGCTTTCGGGGCTGTACTACATACACGCCAAAGGGGAAAAGACGGGGGAGTTTTTTTCGTTTCCATGGGTCGTGGCGCCGGCCAAACCGACGGCGCCGATCGCTGTGCTGGCCTCGACGAACACGTGGCTCGCTTACAACAACTTCGGGGGTCGTAGCAACTATATCAACGCCCATCGCCTGCCGGACGAACCAGTTGTCAATGCGCGCCAGGATCTTATTCGCTATACCGAAGCCGGTTCATTCAACGTTTGGGGATTTCAGGACAACGAGTATTTGCCGCTGTCCTTTGACCGTCCGGAAATTGGCAACATGGTTCGTGAGACGGAGGAAGTCACCGATCCGATCACTGGTCGGCTTCCCTGCGGCATGGCTCCGGCTGAATGGCGCCTGCTGGGCTGGCTAGAGCGCGAGGGATTCGGTTACGACTATTATTCGGAATGGCAGTTGCATAATGGCGATCTGGACCTTGACGCCTATAAAATCCTGATTTTAAGTGTGCATCCGGAATACTGGTCACGCTCCATGTACCAAAAGGTAAAAATATGGGTGTATGAGCGCGGTGGCAAACTCATATATCTCGGTGGAAACGGTCTAAACTGTGAGGTTGAATTTTTGGGGGAAGACCGTCTGCATTTTAAGACCTATCTCGCGCCCAGCATCGGTGGTGAGCTTGGAATGTCCGACCCAGAAAACCCCGAGCGCTATCTTGACAGCAGAATGCACCGCACCCTTGAATCTGAGGCCAGTCTGCTAGGAGTGGTTTGTACTGACAGTGGGATCATGACAGCTGCGCCTTACCGAGTGATGAAAGAAGACCACTGGATTTTTGCAGGGACAGGGCTGAGGAATGGAGAGCTGTTTGGCGAAAAAAGCCTGCAGGAGAGAATCTCTGGCGGTGCCTCCGGGCACGAAACCGATAAGACGAGTCCAAACTCGCCCCCGTCCACTATTATTCTGGCCAAGGGAATAAATATGAATGATGGCGGAGCAGAGATCGTGTACTACGAAACGGAAACTGGAGGTGCTGTTTTCTCCGTAGGGTCCATCACTTGGGTAGCTTCCGTGCTTGTGGACCAACCGGTTTCTCAAATTACGGCAAACGTCCTAGATCGATTTTTGGGCCGAATAAGATAATTGGTGATGCAAATAAAGATGCCCAGAATAATCTGGGGTTTGAATATTGATTTCGGGGGTGGAGTGAACTCAACGTATTATATTAGAAAGAATCGGTGAAAATCTAGCTTAAGAAATATTCCCGTGGCAATCATGCGTACAAGTGGTGTGTTAATTTTGACCGATGGGCGAGTAATTGATCCTGTGGAGAACCTCGACACGCGCCTTGATGTGGTGATCCGTGATGGTCGGATAGAGGCACTTCTACCGCTTAGCGCGGTGCCCATGTCCATGTGAACTCTGTTAGAAAATAACGGCTCGCGAATCGACATGTCAGGCGCCATCATAGCGCCTGGTTTGATTGGTCTCCACGGCCGTTGGTACATGGGGAGCGCATTCGGCCTAAACCCTGTGGTGGACCTGCGAGCATGCGTTACAACTACGTTGATTCGGGAACTTCTGGTTTCGTTAACTTTGACTCCTTTCGGCGGCAGTCCATCGACAGCACCTTGCTCCGTGTGAAAGCGTTTATTAATGTCGCGGCGCTTGGAATCCTATCCTGGTTTGTTGGCGAGCTTGAAGACTTGAGTTACGCCCGGGCAGTGGAAACCGCAGCAAAATTCCTGGAGCATCGTGACGTCGCGGTAGGGGTCAAAGTACGTTTGTCCGGTTGCGGACCAAATAGCAATCAAGCATTCGAGGCTGCTTGTTTAGCATCTGAAATCGCTGGAGTGCCCATTATGGTAGACATTAGTGATGAGTGCGATCTGATGCCCGGTGTACTTGAACGCATGCGCCCAGGCGACATCTTGACACACTGTTTCACAGGAGCTGCGCGCGGGGTTCGAGGTGTAAATGAACACTTAACGTCAGATTCCTAGGCTGCCCGGCAGCGTGGGGTACGATTTTAAATTGGTCACGGCCGCGGCAGTTTTTCTTTTGCGGTTGCGCGACTTGCTCTCGCTGAAGGCTTCCTACCTGACACCATAAGTACGGACCTTCATTGGCACAGCATTGGAGCCGGTTGTGGACCTGCTCACCATCATATCTAAATTTTTGCACCTTGGTATGTCGCTGCCCGAGGTGATAAAGTGCGTCACAATCGGGCATGCAGTATCAATCCGGTAATGTTGGCCATCCCTTAGGCCCGGGACTGTTGTTGGTGTCGATGTATTTTGCATCCGTGCAGAGCCTGTCACGCTTGTTGACTCTACCGGGCAGGTTGTGAATTGGGAAATTTCCGCCTGATTCCGTCGATGCCAATCATTAGTGGGTGTATCGTAGAACCGAGCAACTCTTCGCGCACGACGAGAGTGCTCCAATCCTACGAGTAAGCGATTATCAACAGCGCGCGGGTTCCATCGGGCACTGCACTCAGCCCCGTATCTGCCTGACACCGTAGTTCGATTCACGCCGAGTTGGCAGTTTAGGTCCGCCTAGTCAATATTGGGTGGCATGGATGTCCCTTCAGCATAGTTCAAGTTTGCATACCTTGACTGCATACAATAATCACAGTCTGCCTGAACTGGGCGGGGGCAACCACGATGAGCAGAGTGCAGCGCGCGACAGCGGGAGCGAGCACAAGCACGGCGGTAGTGCGGCAGCGGGTGCTGGGGCTGTTTGAGCGGCGGAGGTGCTTAGCACTCAGACGGTTGCGGTAATGCAGGGGTGGGAGCAGAGTGGCAGATTTTCTGTGCATGCGGGCGAGCGGGTGGCAGCCCAGAATAGCGCCGGGCGCGAGCGGCTGTTGCGGTATTGTGCGCTACCGATGTTTGCCGGTCACCGCTGATGTACGCGGGAGATGGGGCGCAGGTGCGCTACCGGCTGCCGTGGGCGGCGTTACAGGGGCACAGGCCCGGGCCGCAAAGATCGATTGAACTGCACCTGAGCGCAAGCGAGTTTCGGGATAAGGTTCCGTTATTGAAACCGCCACCGCGCAAGCATCGGCACCGGTACTTTGGGGGGCTAGCGCCGAACTCGCCAAGGCGAGAGCAGTTGCTGGCGCGCATCTACGGGGTGTTTGCGCTCGAGTGCAGCCGGTGTGGTGGGGGTGTGCGCATGGTTGCCTTTATCACAAAGCAAGCGATGGTGCGGCAGATACTGGCGCATGTCGGCTCGCCGACAACTGCACCAGCAACCGCACCCGCACGCTCACCACCGGTGGAGGCAAATAGACAGCAGCTGATTGGTCCAGAAGCGGTAGAGGCAATCCCCGAACTAGAGTTTGACCAGACGGCAAACCTGGCATCGGAAGCCGGGCACGGTAGGTTGGCGGCCGGTGTGGGTGCGGATGCAGAGCCGACCCCGGAACTGGAGATTGACCAGACATTGGGGCGGTAATCCTGCTCTGCAGGAATAGCACAACCGATGGAGCGCGGGTAGGCGTGTTACAGACACTAGCTTGGTGAGGTGAGTGTTGTGGGCTGCACATAGCGTATTATAGAAAATATGTAATTTGCGTTGGTGACGTAGCTCGTTTCTGTCCGATTAGCAAACAAAAGTGATCTATTGCCATAGAACTATTGAGTGGCTGTGGTTGGAGCAAAGTAGTACTTTTAAAAAGCGTCAGAATTTTGTATAACTAATTGGTTTCACAAATCTCAAATACAATATCAGTTGGTAGTTGGTAGAAACACGCGCTGACTTCGGACTATGCCCGGACAGTCCACGTACATCGCAAGCCTGAATACGAACCAGCTCAGGCGTTGATCCATCCGAAGCTTTGCTGCACCAAACTGCTAATCGCCTCGCGACTGCTGCAGAAAATACCCGAATTTCGCTACTAACTGATTGTGGTCGGGCGCGACTGTAGTCACCGAAAGTCATGGCTGATTGGTGACATCGGGGCAGGAAGCCACGGAAGGTCCCATGTTGATCTGCTCGTCGCGAGCGGACCTGCGCGAGCATCTCGCCACGACAGACGTGAGGGACTTAACAGCAGAGCTGCAGTTCGGCTGCTTTTGGGAAACGAACGCCGGTGTGCTATAGTGCGCTTACGTGAGAAACCAGATTGTTGTTGAGCCCCTTTAGGCCTTGATTGTCTTATCCGCATCAATACCCAAGGCGTCGCCTTGGGCTGATCTGGTGAAGCCTTTTGGGGCGACTAGGACGGCAGTAGCTTGAAGAAACTCTCCAAACAGGAATTGCTCGCCCGCCTTGGCAATGGCGAGAAGATCGATACGGTTTGCGCCACGGCCGGGTTGTCCCGAGCGGAATTCGATGCTTGGTGGCAGGCCGAAATCAAATCGCGAGTCCCCCCGCAAAGCGGCAAAAAGTCGGCGAAAGTTGCCGCTAACGTGCGAATCGAGCGGGATGAGTGGGGTGTGCCGCACATTCACGCCGCGAAAGACGAAGACCTGTTTTTCGGCTTCGGATACGCGATGGCGCAGGATCGACTGTTTCAGCTCGACTATTTGCGTCGCCGTGGCATGGGTCGGTTGTCTGAAATCCTGAGACAGGAAGGGATCGAGCTCGATCTGATTGCGCGGACCGTCGGTCTCAACCGCATCGCCGCGGCAGAGTGGACCGCGCTCCCCGACGAAACGCGACGGTTACTGCAGAAATTCTCCGACGGCATCAATCAGCTCATCGCCGATTCGCAGGGAAATCTGCCGATTGAGTTTGATCTGCTGGGCTATCAGCCCGAGCCATGGTCGCCCGTCGATTCGCTGGCCATCGAAGGGGAATTCCGCTGGTACCTGACCGGCCGATTCCCAGTCATCTGCATTCCGGAGTTGGCGAAACGGAAGCTCGGCGGTGGCGAGAAGTACGATGCATTTCTACTAGGTGAAGCGGACGCCGAGGCCATTATGCCGCGGGGCTCATATCCCACAGGACAGGTCGGCAGCCAGCCCGTGGGCAAGTCGGTCAGTGATCCTCAGGGAGCCGAAGGAAGCAACAACTGGGTAGTTGCCGGGCGGATGACGGCCACCGGTAGACCGCTGCTCGCCAGCGATCCGCACATCGCGATCACGGCGGTGTCGTGCTGGTATGAAGTGCATCTCAATGGTGGATCGTTCAATGTCGCGGGAATGGCGTACGCAGGGATGCCCGCGATCATGTTCGGTCGGAACCCCCGCGTCGCGTGGGGCATCACAAACAATATCTGCTCGCTGCGAGATCTCTATCAGGAGAAAACAGACGCTGCTTATCCGGGTTGCTACCTCTACGCCGGCAAGTGGGAGAAAGCTCGCGAGATCGAAGAAGTCATTTGCGTGAAAGGGGGTGAACCGCTTAAGAAAAAGATCACGTTCACCCACAACGGGCCGCTCGTAGATGAAGTGCTCCCCCCTGCAGCAAAGGGAACGGGACCAGTCTCGCTGAAGTGGCTGGGAATGTTCCCCTGCGGGTGGCTCACCGCCCTGCTCCAGATGGATCGAGCCCGCAATGTCACCGAACTGCGCGAAGCCACCTACTCCTGGCACGTGCCAACCTTCTGTGTAGTGATTGCGGATGTCGACGGCCGCATCGGCTACCAGTGCACGGGACGCATCCCCATCCGCAAAGTCTGGGAGCGCGGCTATCGTCCCGGATGGGATCCGCAGCATCAATGGGAAGGCCTGATCCCCTTCGAAGGGATGCCGCGTCTCGACGATCCCGAACAAGGTTACGTGATCACCGCCAATAACCGCGTCGCCCCGAACGACTTTCCGTATCCGCTTTCCGGAACGTGGAGCAGCGGGCATCGCGGATTGCGGATTCGGCAGATGTTCGAGGAACGCGGGAAGAAGGATTTCTCACGCGAAGACTTCGCTACCATGCATCAGGACGCGATGTCACCGCGAGCCGTCGAATGCGTGCCCAGCCTGTTGAAGGCTCTTGCGGGCAGCAGCGATCCGCGCGTCGGTGAAGCGGTGCTGTACCTCAGCGCTTGGGATTACCGGATGGAGGCGGATCGCATTGCCGGCTCGCTATTCAATGTGTTCTTCGCCCGCTTCGCAATCCGGACTGCCGCGGAATACTTCGACCGTGAAACTTCCGAGTTCATCGGTCCAGCACTCGGCGGCCTGACTTCGAACCTGATCCGCAACGGAGACAAAGCCGACTGGTTCCAGAAAGAGAATGTCACCCAAGTCATCAAGAAGGTCTTCGTCGAAACTCTCGACTGGCTGACGGAGAAGCTCGGCTCGCAAATGTTCGATTGGAGCTGGGGCCGTCTGCATGTGCTGCACCTAAAGCACATCCTCAGTAACCGCGGGGATCTCGCACAGCTCCTCGACCGTGGCCGGTTGCCGGTAAAGGGGGACGGCCTGACCGTCTGCAACACCGGCGCCGATCCGTCATTCATCGCCGTAATGGGAGCCGGCTACCGCCTGATCGCCGACATGTCCGACCCGAACGGCGGCTTGTGGGCTGTTGACGCGGGGAGCGAATCCGGCCACCCCGGCAGCCCCCACTACGACGACCAGATCACACCCTGGATCACCGGCCGCTATCACTATATGCGGTTGACAGGACCGAGTACCTCGAAGGCGAAAAACGTATTGACGCTTGCACCGTACGGTGCGTTAGGAATAGAGAAGGAGAAGGGAAGGAGTTAAATGCGTCATTTGTGTTGGTGACCCGCGACCAGAAAGAGGCACTTTTTCTCTCGGACCGAATTGGAATTATGAATAACGGAAAGTTGCTTCATGTAGCCACACCACGCCAGCTCTATGGAAATCCCATAGACAGTTTTGTGGCGGAAATTGTTGGTTCACTTAATCTGTTCGACGGTTCCGTAGTCAATGTAAGTTCGGGTACAGTGACGGTGCAGTCTGAGGCAAGGCTTTAGACTGGCGTGGCGCCACTGCCGTCCCTTTGTGCCGCCGACTTGCACATGGGCGACCGGGTGCGTTTGGCCGTACGTCTTGAACGCGTGCCCCTAAAATTGTGGTGAAGCAGTATGTCCCTTTAAAATTCTCGGGGAATGGGTTAGCGGAGCGAGATGGGTCAGATTATTTGTTTTGGGGCAATTACTGAATTTATCGTGACATGTGGCGCAGGGTTGCAGATGCTTGTTCAACGCGCCGATGACGAGTAATGTGCGGTAACGTCCGTTGGGTACTGAGGTCCTGATTTTCAGGCTGGCAGACGCTGGCTTTGTCGTTTCCACGTAGGCTGTATCGGAAGGAGATGAAATGCTAATAGGTTATGTGAGTGACGAAATGCATGTCGCGCTGTCCGACGTATTAATTGAGTTTGGCAACGGTTCCGAGGTAGTAGAAACTCGTTCCTCCGCAAGTGGCGCAGTCCGCGCAGAGTTGTCAGTCGGCTTGTGGCAGACAGTTGTAACAAAATTTAACTTTGGCCGCAAGACGATCCAGATCGAGGTGAAGGTAGGCATGTCGCCTGTTCAAATGCGCTTGATATCGGACCGGCTGCTTGGATATGCGTGGCCCAAATGGGCACAAGCGGGCGACAAGGTGGAGTTACGGGTGCATTCGCCGGAGCCGTACTTTGCTTCGCTCTGGCGCTACGGATATGACAAGGTACACGTTGCTGATATTGGGCGGTTCGAATCTTTCGGTCCCGGCGGAGACTGTCAGGTGCTTCCAGATTGTGATTTTACCGTTACGGGTGTTCAGTGGAACCACTACGGCCGGCGCTTTCCACCGAGTGCACGGGCTTATATCACAGCCCCTGCCAAATCTGGTCTTTACTATGTCCACCTTGAAGGCGAGCGGACTAGAGGTTTCTTCAACTTCCCGTTGATTGTCGCACCACGAGATCCGGCGGCCAGCATCGCCGTACTAGCCTCAAATATTGATTGGAATGCTTACAACGATTTTGGCGGCCGCAGTAACTATGTTGGGGCAGCACGGCTTAATCTAGAGCCGGTCGTGAATCCGCATCAAGACGGAGCATTTCTGCGGGACACCGGCGCGCGCTTCTGGGATCGCGATGATTATGACCCTATTAGTTTTGATCGCCCCGAACCGGTAAACCGTGTCGCGCGCGAGGCAAAAGTTACGGATATGATGGACCGCATCGGGGAAGAGCACGTAGCGCCAGCAACGTGGCGGCTATTGGGCTGGCTTGAACGCGAGGGTTTCTCATATGATTTGTGGTCCGAAACACAACTGCATACTAATACGCTGCAACTTGACCGCTACAAAGTACTTGTACTTGACCAGCACCCCGAGTATTGGTCGAAGAAAATGTACTACGCCCTGAAGTCCTGGGTATTTGAGCGCAGCGGGCGGCTCATTTATTTGGGCGGCAATGGCCTCAACTGTGAAGTTGAATTTGTGAATGACTCCGCAGTCATTCACCGCAATACCAACCTTTCTGAGTGGCTGCCAACTCGCTCTTACGAAGGTGGCCCAGGTTCTGCAGTACCCAGCCGAATGGGCAAGCGAGTGGAAAATGAGGCTTGCCTTTTGGGCGTATCAACTACAATGACTGGTATGGGCACCGGCGCACCGTTTAAGGTCGTGGATTCCGACCATTGGTGCTACAGCGGAACTGGTTTGCAAGTGGGTGACTTGTTTGGCCACGAATCGCTGGATGCCCGAAACCCTGGCGGGGCATCAGGACATGAAACCGACAAGATCAATAGTTTCAGTCCTGCTGGGACTCGCCTGCTCGCGAAGGGCATTAACCCATTCGGTGGTGGATCGGAAATGGTTTCATTTGAGACACAGGCCGGAGGCCAGGTCTTTTCAACTGGCTCAATAAGCTGGATTAGTTCGCTGCTTGTCTCAGATAAGGTTTCGCGCATTACCGCCAACGTACTGCACCACTTTACCCGCTGACCATCCGCAAACTATGAGGTGATTTATGAAAATGCCCACTTTAGGCGATTTATTAGCTGCAGTTAATCGCGACCGAATGATCGAATTTGCTAAAGCGATCACGCGCCTGCACCAACCTGATGGACGGGAGGGTCCCAGGGCTTACGCGATGGCCGAAATGATGCAGCACCCGCGACTTGAAATACATGTTGACCCCGTTATGCCTGGGCGCCCAAACGTGATTGTCCGGCTGCGAGGCAATAGCAACGCTCCTGGGTTGATGTTAAATGGCCATATTGATGCGAACTACCTGCGATCTGGATGGAGTCACGACCCGTTGGATCCATGGCAGGATGGCAAGAAACTGTATGGTGGAGCAATAAGCGACATGCTCGGTGGCGTTGCAACAATGATGGAGGTAATGGTCTCTGCAGCTGCACTTCCGCCGCTACCTGGTGACCTAGTATTTCTTGCGAATATGTATCATGATTCGAATGGCTTAGGGACAAAATACGCACTTGCGTCAGACAGTGACTGGCCGATCTACGGAATCAATGGTGAACCAACGTCCATGTCAATACTGACAACCCACGGCGGATGTGTGAAATTTGAGGTGGAATTCACAGGAAAAACTGCGCATATCTCTAGGCTAGGCGCAGGTGTCGATGCACTTAGCGCTGCGTCTAAGGCTTGTACGGCGATCAGCCACTTGCAGTGGACTCACGTGGCCAGTAGCGACCTCCCGCAGCTGCCGCGAGTTCTGATTGGAATGCTTAATGCAGGTTCTGCGGCGGCTACAGTTGCGGACAACGCGTTGTTAAGTGGGGACATCCGCACCGTCCCGTCACAATCCTGGGGAAGTGTCCGCGCGGATTTAGTTCGTGCGGTTGCTGCTTGCTGCACACCGGAGATCACTACAAAGGTCAAATGCTTGGTTCGCCAGCGCAGTTTCATCGGGCCTAAGAGCGGTGTGTTGATGGACGCCATTTCTGCCGGGCATCAGCAGGTCCGGGGCCATCCGGTTCAGGTCAACGTAGATACTGCCGCCCAAACTTTTGTCACCGACGCAGTAGACATGGCGGTCGGTGGTGTCGAGACCTTAATCTATGGTCCCGGTGCATGGCACTATGCGCCGGACGAATACATCGATATTGACGAAATGGTTGATGCCGCCCGTGTCTATCTCGCAACTGCAGCAAATCTGATGAATGTTAAACATTAGTGATGATGCCAGTGCGATTTGCCATTGTGGGTGTTGGGGTGATGGGGCGGGAACACGCACAAATTTTAGAGGCGTCTCCTGCAGCGGAATTGGTAATTAGCTGTGACAAAAATCCGGTCGCCCACACTGCGGTTCCGGATTGTGTCCCGTTTATCACAAACTTCGACCAAGCCTTGGACGTCGCATATCTTGAAGCAGTTGTGATTGCTACGCCACAGTCTCACCGTCTTACTGCGGTCACAGCTTCCTTGGAGCGCGGTTTAGCTGTTTTTTGAGGGAAACCTGTCGCGCATACGCTCAAGGATGCCAATGCTTGTTTGGAATTGAGTGCGCGACTGGTGATTGGACATTGCTATCGTTTTGACTCACGTTACAGAGCGATTAAAGACTCTGTAGTGTGTGGGGCGCTTGGCCGGCCCGTTCAGATTACCGCCCGCGGTAATGTCCCTGACTTCGAGGGAGTCCTGTTAGTGAGCCAAATTATTATCTAACGGAAATGGCGTTCACGTATTTGATGTAATGCAGTGGTTAGCAGGTCCGATTAGCCGTGTGTATGCAGGGGCTACGGAGACCGAGGTATTGGGAAAGGGGCTTATCAACTCCATTGCGGAGACTATCCGGTGCACGAGTGGGGGGGTTGGTACCTATGCCACTAGCTGGATTACGCCAAGCTGTCTTGGTTTTCTAGCTGAGAGTTTGTCCTATTTTCAAGAAACCAATGGCCTAGTTTGGGTCGATACGCGCGGTGATAGAACTGGCATTTTTGAGCTGGGATTGAAGGAGTGTCCGAGTTCGATATCTTACGTTGATACCACTGGAATTCCATCCGGTGTGTATCGCCCAAAAATCGAGGCATTTCTCATCGGTGTGCGAGATACCGCAGGAGGGCAGTGGCTTATTACCGTGCAGGAAGCGTAGTCTGCACTGGCAGTAGCACTCGCCTCCGACGAGTCGGTCCGGGTGAGCCAAAAGGTTGCAGTAAAAACGAATGACACGATGCCTACCCCGGACTTGCCTAAGAACTACACTATTGCATTTTGCAGTTCGCAGCTAAAGTGTTAGTAAACTCGAAGAGGGGGCACACGCAGTTTGCAAGATACCTCGACATAGATACGCTATCAGGCTTTGGCTCCAACTAATCCTGATTTTAGGTGGTGACAGGACAATTCATGTAAATACCGCCCCACCTGACGACCTACATGGTCTCTAACAGAATTTTCTAGGTCGCTAATTTGGAAGCCCGCTAGGACGACGTGCCCTGCTTCGTGCCGCAACCGAAATGCAAAGACTTGCACTCGCGACATGCAACGTCTCGCCCGAAAGCATTACCAATATAGTATAGACGTCCATAGTTCGTTGCACAACCGCAACACTTGAACAATTCCCAGATATACGCTTTCACATAAGTAAACGCGGCTGGATTCACTTCCACGCCACCCCCAAGCACCCGCATGACAATCGCGGTGCATTTTCCCGCGAAACCATGATGACTTAGTACCTGACTAATGGGGCCGTGTAAAGCTTCTTGAGGACAAGCGTGAAATATCTAGTGGGCTGCGGACTTGGCATTTTGGTGTGCATCACCACGGCTCGCTAGGCATGAAAGTCGTTTTAGCAGTTTGAACTATTGCTATCAAAATCTTTTATACGAGAACATAAAAGTAGCTATACCTTTTGGATTTAATGAATTGTTTGACTGAATGCTTACTACCAACTCTCGAGCGGTGAGAACTGCGAGGTAGACACTACCGCTTAATGATCTATCTATATTGAACTTTACCCCAGTGGCTTCATAGCTTCAAAAAAGCGCATTTACGGTGTAACTTTTGGGGTGTACAACTGTGGCCGACCGGTGTCCGTCAAGCAGGTGGCGCATTTGTTGAAAACTGGTGGTACGCCAGTGGGTATTTTGTGGTAGGTTCGGCGCTGGCAGTTTGCTCGCCTAGCCCCGTCAAAAAGGGGTCTCCGCAGTCAGATGCTGCCGCTAAGATTATGTGGCGTCAGATGTGTAGTCTTCAAACTTAAACCGTTGACTTATTTAGTTAATCTAGGTTATAATTAAAACAGATTGAAGATCAACTTGGCGCACAGTTATGGCTAATTTGGACAAGCACACAAAGAGTTCTAGAGTTGCGAAAGTTCATTGTTGCCACGGATGTTGGCGAAATAAGCTAACTATTTTGTTTTGCGAAAACTGGTTTTTTGTACGGTCAACTTGTGAGTTTTTTTGGGCGCGCTTTTCCATCACGGCCCCTCCCCTTTGATTGGGGGCGGTGTGAGGAACAAATGTGTGATTAGCGGGTCAGCCGCGGCCGAAATGACGGCCGAGCGGCGCGCGCACGTCTGGCGCTTGCACCGGCAGGCGCCCGTGATCGACTTCCACAACGACAGCCTGCGCGCGACGATGGACGGCGACGTGCGCTACAACCCGCACCGCAACGCGCCGCCGCGGCCGCGCCGATTGTGGGAGCGTGCCTCGACAGGCCAGTGGGACTTCCCGCGGGCGCTGGAGGGTGGTCTGACGGGGCAGGTCACGAACATCCTCGTGCCGCGGCCGCGCCGCGGGCCGTTCCTGCCCCTCGCGTTGAAAGCGTACAGGCAGGGCATCGCCGATCTGGACGCGGCGCCGCACCTGGCGATGCGCGCAACCTCGGCCGATGACGTCGTGCGCGCCCATCGCGAGGGCAAGATCGCGCTGATCTTCGCGATCGAGGGCGCGGAAGCGTTCGAGGGCGACCTCGACCTTCTGCACGTCTTCCACCAGTTGGGCATCCGCGCGATCGGGCTGACGTGGATGTGGCGCAACGAAGTCGCGGAGGGCAACTGGGAGGATACGGGCGCGGGCTTGACCGCATTCGGCCGCAAGGCCGTGCGCGAGATGAACACGCTCGGCATCCTCGTCGACGTCGCGCACTCGACCGAGCAGACGTTCTACGACACGCTCGACGCCTCCGCGGCGCCGGTGATCTGCTCGCACACGAGCTGCCGCGCGCTCGTCAAGCACTTTGACGATCACGCGCCCAGCCGCTACTTCAGCGACGAGCAAATCAAGGCGCTCGCCGCACAGGGCGGCGTCATGGGCATCTTCTTCTCCGCCGGGCGCGAGCTGGGGAAGCCCGACGACAGCGCGCTTGACCTGGCGCGGTTCTTCGCGCACGCGGCGTCGCTCGTCGGTGCCAAGCACCTCGGCTTCGGATCCGACCACGACGGCGGCTTTCCGCCGAGCGACATGATCGAAGTCAGCGGACTGCCGAACCTCACGAGCGCTTTGATCGACGTCGGGTTCTCGGATGAGGAGATCCTCGGCATCCTCGGCGGCAACTGGCTGCGCGCCTGGCGCGCGGTGGCCGGACACGAGTCGGTGCGAGCGGCGGGCAAAGCCGCCACGGGAGGGACGAACGCGTGAACGCCGAGCGCCGGGAGCACGTCATGCGGCTGCACCGCGAGGTGCCCGTGATCGACTGCCACAATGACAGCTTGCACGCGCCGCTGTTCGGCGACGCGCGGTTCAACATGCTCAGGCACCGGCCGCCGATGCCACGCCGCTTGTGGGAGAAGCGGCCGTCCGGCCACTGGGATTTCCCGCGCGCGCTGGAAGCCGGGCAAACCGGCCAGGTGACGAACCTGCTCGTGCCCTGGAATAGGGACGGCACGCACACAAAAGCCGTCCTCAAGGGATACCGGCAGCTGCAAATGGACGTCGAGGCGGCGCCGCACTTGGCGATGATCGCCACGACGGCCGCCGGCGTCGAGCGGGCGCACCGCGAAGGCAAAGTCGCGTTGATCCTTTCGATCGAGGGCGCCGAGGGCATTGGCGGCGATCTCGACCTGCTGCCTGTGTTCCATCAGCTCGGCGTGCGCACTATCGGCCTGACGTGGATGTACCGCAACCCGGTCGCCGAGGGGAACTGGGAGGATACTGGAGCGGGCCTGACCGCGCTCGGCCGCGACTTCGTTCGGTCCATGAACGAGCTGCGCATGGCCGTCGACGTCGCGCACGCCACCGAGAAGACATTCTGGGACACGCTGGAGACATCGTCCGCGCCGGTCATCTGCTCGCACACGAGCTGCCGCGCGATGGTCAAGGACTTCCACAGCCACGCGCCCAGCCGCTACCTCACCGACGAGCAGATGAAGGCGCTCGCGAAGCAAGGCGGCGTGGTCGGCATCTTCTTCTCGGCGAACCGGGAGCTGGACAGCGATGAAGCGGACGTGACCGATCTGGCCCGGTTCATCGCGCACGCCGTCGGCGTTTGCGGCGCCGACCACGTCGGGTTCGGATCGGACCTCGACGGCGGGTTCCCGCCGCATGGATTGGAGGACATCCGCGGGCTGCCGAACCTGACGAGCGCGCTGATCGACTTCGGATTCTCGGATGAAGACCTACGCGGCATCCTCGGCGGTAATTGGCTACGGGTGTTCCGAGCGGTATGGGGCGCCTAGTCACCTTCGGGATGCGGTCGCGCCGCCTGCATCACCTCACCGAGGTAGAGGCGGCGACACGCGCCCGCCGTGCCGGACACGCGGTCTTGCGCGGCCCTACCCGTGTGGTCGCGGGAGGAGCCGTGGATTTGACGTTCGAGCTTACAGTCGGAGACGCGGGCCTGCCAGCTGGCGGACAGTTTGGATTGGCCTGGCGGCTGCCCGGCGACTGGGGCGATCCGCAGTGGACCGATCCCGGCCACCCGAACTTCTTCGCCGCCGACGGCGCGATGCTGGAGTTCCACCACCGCGGCGGACCTGATCCGTGGAACCACTACGTACTGTTCACCTTGGCCGCGCCGCTCGCGCCTGGAGTAGCGCTCACAGTGCGGGCGAGCGGCTGGGAAGCGCAAACCGCGTCGCACCCCGCCCATCCTTTCCTCTGCATCGTGCGTCCCCACGAAGACGACGAGTGGCTCCGCATGGTCGATCCCGTGCCGATCGCGATCGTCGGCGGCCCTCCCCATTCGTGGGCGCTCATCTGTCCGTCGCAATGCGTCGCCGGAGAGCCATTCGCGTTCACCGTGCGGTGCACCGACTTGTGGGGCAATCCGACGGCCGGTGCGGCGAAACCGGAAGTCGGCGCGGCGGACTCCGCTGACATGGCGGTGATGTCCCTGAGCCACCTCGGCGACTGGGGCGGCGTTTGGAGGGGCGTCGCGCGAATCGACACTCCGGGCTTACACCGCCTGCGGATCGCCGGCAACGAGAGCAATCCCATTCTGTGCACGACCGATCCTGCCGCGGAAAGCATCGTCTGGGGGGATATGCACGGCGGCCAATGCGACCTCGGCTGCGGCCAAGGCGACCTCGACCGCTACTTCGCCTACGCCCGTGACGTCGCGGCGCTCGACTTCGTTTCGCACCAGGCAAACGATGTGTACGTGAAGCCAAACGACTGGAACCACACGCGCCGCGTCACAGAGGCGCACGACCAGCCCGGCCAGTTCGCGGCGTTCTTGGGATGCGAGTGGACGACGCCCTCCGCGAACGGCGGCGACCGCAACGTGTTCTACCGGTATGATCAGCTGGCGCTGCCGCGCGCGAACCGTTGGTACGAGATCGACGACTCGGATTGGCCAGACAACCCCACTCCGCGCGATCTGTACCGCACACTCGACGGTGTCGAAGCGTTGATCAACCTGCACGTCGGCGGTTTCACGTCGAATCTCGATTGGCATGACCCGCGCCTCGAGCGATTGATCGAGGTTCACTCCACGCACGCCACCTCCCGTTGGTTCATCGCCGACGCCATCGCGCGCGGCTCCCGTCTCGGCATTGCCGGCGGGAGCGACGGCGTCAGCGGACGGCCGGGCGCGGACCATCCCGGTCGCCGTCAGTCCCGCAACTTGAGAAACGGCGTCACCGGGCTGATTTTGCGCGGCACCCTCGATCGGGATTCGGTTTGGGAAGCGCTGCGCGGGCGACGCTTCTTCGCGACCAGCGGGCCACGGATGCGTCTGGACGTGCGGTGCATCGGAGACGAGATCCACGTCGAAGTCGCCGGGACTGCCGCGATCGAAGCGATCCTGCTGCGCCGAGGCGGCGACGTCGCGGCTGAGCAGCGCGTCGCGCCTTCGCACAGTTCCTGGCTGCGCCTCGCGTGGTGGGGCAGCCGCACCAAGGGAACGACCCGCGATCAGCGGCTGGCGTGGGATGGGCGGTTGTCCGCGGACGCACCGCTGCGCGTCGTGTCGAGTAGCGGGTTCATTGAGCCGGTGGATGCCGTCGAGTTGGTATCGCCCACCGCGGTCCAATGGCGCAGCGTCACCGCCGGGAACCGCGCATCCATCGTGCTCGACACGGCGGCGGCGCGGTTCAGGTGCGAGACGCCGCCGCATTCGTTCAGTTGCGGACTGAGCGGCTACGCGGCCGACATTCCGGAGTTCGTGGACGCGGGCATCGCGCTGGGCCCCGCACCGGATCCAACGGGCTCGCGAGAAGCGTCGGCGCGATTCGCGCTCGATGACTCCGGCGCCTACTGGATCGAAGTGCTGCAGGTCGACGGCGAGTGCGCGTTCTATGGCGTGGTCGAGCACCAGAAATGCGCCGGCTAATTGTCCAACAAGAAGGTAATCCGAAAGCAGCCTTCCGCAACGTCGATCCCTTTGCGGTGCACCACGTAGGAAATTGCAACAGGAATGTGCTGAAATGCTATCGCAGAAGGAAACTGGGGGCTGAATGACGACGGCCAGCCTGAAGAGTATCCGCGACCCGCTCAACCCAACGAGCACGCCCATCGACGTCGGGCTGTTCAATACTCAGCTGCATGGTAGGACTATAAATGCTGATCATTCGCTTGGTGTGACGTGCCTAATAAGCGCCTTTATCAATTACAATAGGTAATCATGAAAACCAGCCAAATAGTGCCCGAAAATTTCTCGGCCTCTGCCATCGCAGTGCCACCTCTAGCCCGACACATGGATCTTAGTCTAAATCAGAAAGAAAACACGGGGTTGCTCCACTATCTTGAGACCAACGGTATCCGGACCTTTTTGTATGGCGGCAATGCCAATTTCTACCACCTACCAGTTAGCGAATACCGAGCCACATTAGAGTTCTTGGCTGGGGTCGCCAGTGCACATAGCTGGATAATTCCATCTGCTGGGCCGGATTACGGTCGCCTAAAAGATCAAGCCGAAATTCTGCGGGATTTCAATTTTCCTGCTGTAATGGTGCTGCCACAAACACAGTACACAACTCCAACCGGTGTTGAGGTGGGTTTGAGGAAATTTGCGGAGCGTTCGAGATGCCCACTGCTGATTTATTTAAAAGCCGAAGAATATATGAGTCCCGGCATGGTGGGTCGGTTGGTAGACGAAGGGTTAGTCTGTGGCGTGAAATATGCCATCGAACGTCCTGACACGAACCAGGATGATTATCTGCGAGAACTACTTGAATGTATGGATCGTCGCAATGTCGTAAGTGGTATGGGGGAACGCCCGGCCATGATTCATATGCGCGACTTCCAACTAAGCGGCTTCACATCTGGTTCCGCATGCATCGCTCCCAAAACAGCTAACCAATTCTTGAAGACGCTTAAGGTAAAAGACTATGACCGTGCCGAGAATTTACGCTGTGCCTTTCTTCCGTTGGAGGACCTCCGCGATACCATCGGACCCATACGGGTGTTACACGATGCCGTGACTTTTTCGGGTATTGCAAAAATGGGTCCATTGCTTCCAATGCTAAGTAACCTCGAGTCAGAGCACAAGTCGCGTGTGCAAGCAGTAGTAAACCAACTTATTCGGATTGAGAATATTTGTTAGGTATAAAGTTTTGATTTCTATCAAACCACTGCGTGGTTTTCCTCAGTTTCAACATCATCTTGCCAGACCAAGATGAAGCGCACCGCAATACCTATCAATTGGGCTGTCATTGATTGGTAGTTAATGGACGAGAAACGCGGAGGCTTGCGGACGGCGGACGGCCGTGGCAAATATCTGCATCACGCGGTAAATTCAATGTTTTCCGAAAACTTTTGTGGTAGTAGACGTATATTCCCATGTCTTTCCGTCACTAGCAGCGTTTTCCGCCATGTTTTAAGCCGAAGCATCGCACTTGCGAACCACCAAAATTGCAATGATCACAAGCTATGCTGATTACCGAGCCACGGCTGATAACTATGTCGCTACACTATGTTTTGGTGGAAAAGCCCAATTGACTGGCCTGTGGGTGGCTGATAAGGATATGCTACAGTACGTAAAGCAAGATCCAGCTTGCCTGATCGGTTTCCTTTCGCTCGACCCAACACAACCCAGTTGGAAAGATGAGATGAGATACGGCCATCAGGAACTCGGTAGGCGAGGGGTCAAGCTACTTCCCATGTATGCTGGATTATTCCCCAAGACACCGCTCTCGATCCCCTATGGATTTACGCGGACCGAAACAATTTACCCGTGCTTTTCCACGCAGGCACAACCTTTGAATCAAAAAGCCAAATTGAAACTACCTTGCGCCGCAACATTGATGTTGTATCACGATGCTGTCCGGACGTGCGCATTGTAATGGCACACCTTGCCCACCCTTATGGGGTTAAATGCGTGACAGTGATACGCAAACTCCCTCACGTTTACGCAGACCTAAGCGCTCTGCATTATCGACCATGGCAATTATTTCACAGCTTGATGCTTGTCCATGAATATGGCGTTTGAGAAAAAGTGCTCTTTCGCACTGACTTTCCAGGGACTAACGTCACATATTCCCTAGCTGGATTACGAAACTTAGCCCATATCCAAATCCACGACTTCAGTCTACCAGCTGTACAAATCGAAGTTGTGCTAATCGAGACGCGCTTGCGCTTCATGGCTTGCGCTCACAAGACCTTCGAATAATTAATCTCTCTGAAGTCACCTGTTTATGGTAGGCGCGACAGCACAGTAAAATATTCATAATATATCCAATAATTGAAACAGACCTCTTGGGTCATCAGGGCGCCACCTACACGTGTCAGGGACACTACCTCAACGCCTACTTGGTATTGAACGGGGGAAACTAGTTCATTGCGAAGCTGCCGTCGTTTTCCTGCGCCGTGGCAGGCTGCCAGCGGCACAGGTATCGGCAATTGAGTTACACCCTGCAAAACGCTACCAGCCCGCATCCTCCACAGTGTACACGCCCTGCGACTCGTGGCGCACATGGAATAGCCTTTCATCCACATGCCAATCCCTACGCCGTTGGCACCCAGCTCCCGCGCCGAACCCAGCCACACATTCGGGAGCTCCAATGGCATCAGCAGCGGCCTCCAGATTCCACCAACAGCGCAACGGCTTCCGCAGTAATGCAGCCCTAGTCAGGCACGATGACGCGGGCATTGCGGACGCGCCAATCCTATCTACTAAAAGACATGTGATGGATGCAGGGCTTCAGGGTTCTCTCCTACTTCACTCGCTCAATTCGTACGGGAGTTAGTCCTGCGGAACGTACACGCGCACATGCGTTAGCAAAGTCCACCCAGTCATATTTCCAATCACCCGGAATCCGCGCGAAAAGATTTGCAGCGCTTGCCACGCCCTCGGGACCGCACAACCTGACACCCCGCCCAAACGCGAACACAATCTCAGCAACCGCATTGCCAGTGCTCGTGACTGCGCTGCCGCCATCGTGCCAGTACAGTATTTCTCCAGGCAGGGGAAGCATAGTGCGTTTCTCAGGCGGTGCGAGTTTGGCTCCTTCAAGTACCATAAACGACTCCATACCTGAGTAGCGACCGTGCCACCAATCATGTTCAACAGGAAGCATACCCCAGACTAGCTGACATGTAACTGGCGCTTCATCATCAAGCATCTCGGCGATCACGGATTCGCCAGTTTTGACAAAAGAAAGCCGGATATATCTGCGGTGTGTTTGCATTTATTCACCCCTGTTGGAAATTAAAAACACGGACAATTGAAACCATCAAGACCTACGAGTGACTCGCGCTATGTACTCTTTACGAAGCAAGCATCGCATCGTATAAAGACCGCCTTGAATCTGACCCGGACGAATGTGTCCGGCGACGCCGACCAATAGGTAGGCCGAATGGGCGTCCAATCCAGTAATATCCATAATTAGGCGTATCATCTCATGCAGAACGACTATCGCAGCCTCCTCTAGCGGGCGGGCAGCAGCGATTGTCACCCAACTATCTGCAGTCTCCAAATATGGCCAACAAAGTCCAGCCCGACGCCCTCTAATCACTTCACACCGCACAGTCACCTCACTCCGAATTTCAACCTCGTTTAGCTCTCCATCGCCTTGGATGGCGTGGCAGTCACCAAATCCCAGCAGGGCACCCGGTACTTCAACCGGCAGATACAGCGTACTGCCTGAAGAAACTTCAGGAACATCTAAATTACCACCGTGCTGTCCCTGTCGACCCGTATAGACAGCTTCGCAAGCAGGCACGGTGCCAATCGTGCCAATCATCGGGCGCACCGGCAGTTGCAATCCCGGTAACAAATTAATAAGACCATCTCGAACTTCAACCAATGTCGTATTGGGTAGGACGAAAAACTCATGGAGCCGAAACATATCAGGCCAATAGCCCACCTGACCCACCAAATCACACGCCATGTCCAAGATGTGTACAGCCAAGGTATCGCCCGCATTGGCACCTTCGATAAAAATTGGTCCCGTCACCGGATTTCCAAGCCACCCTTGGGCACGCATCGCAAGCAAAAATTCCGGTGTCGTCGTAGCCGGAGTACGAGTTCGGCCACCCCGGTCATCTTCGGTTTCCACAATAAATGTCTCGCCGGCTTTCACGCTTGCCACTGGCTCCAGCCGCCTGTCGAACATCACAGCAAGCCTATCGCGGCTAATTCGCTGCACGATTTATCCTAAAACTCTGGGACTCACCATTTAATTGCATCGGAGTTGCCTAATGCAATATGAATTACGCAGCAACCACGGCCACACAACAGTCATGGCACCATATACCAAAACAATCATTCATTTTTCAAGTTTAGTAAATTTACAAATAGCCAAACCTAGATAGGTACTACCTATCGCTATGACCGGCATGGAGTCAGTATTTCCAAGATTCGCACAGCAATACCTTCCGTATTTGTCGAATATTGAGTAGATAAGTCAACCACACAATATCTAGTTGCCGCAAAGCTAGCAAACTCAGACCTGCCCACGACCGATACTGCTCCATAAATATACAACAACCAAACACTCGGCGGGCTGGAAAAGTTTCTCCTCCCCTTGGCGCCGGAACAGGGTATGTGCTTCCAATACTGGCGCGGTTGGAAAGACAAACTGCTAGACCGCGACAAGAAACAGGTCTTTTTGTCTAGCCGAGATTAGGACTCTAAAACGCTACCGACCTTGAAAATTCCGAGAAAGCTTCGGCCATCGAATTCACTATCACCTCCAGATACTTTTTTCCAAGGTCTTCGCTTGCACGACCAGGACTGTCTGTAAAACCACCTAACGTCTGCCAAGAACCATGACTCTCGATACGATACCGCGTGTGTAGACTGAGTTGGGGAGATTCTTTGATTTCCCGATGAGGCAAGGGTTTACGTATTAGGTCGGGACGCAAGGCCATCATTAGACAGGTTTCAAACATACCCGCATGGCCTGGCATTCGCGATGGGCCATTGGCGGTTACCTTGATCATTGCCTCCCATGCCGTCACCCAATATGATGCTGCCGCAAAATGAACCGGGTACTTAAGAGCGAGATCACGCGCTACGAGCTGCGCTAGCTCTTGGTTTCCCCCATGGCCATTAATAATAAAAATGCTCTGAAATCCGGCTTGGATAAGTGACTCGGCCAGCTCATATAACACCCGATAGTAAGTGGGGGTGTTGAGCGATATGGTGCCACCAAACGGGAGGTGGTGCTGCGAGCACCCGAATGGCAGGGTGGGGGCAACCACTATTGGAATGTTTTTAGCCGCAGTAGCCGCCGCAAGGCGCGCAATGTATTCCACGGCAAAGTGGTCGGTCCCCACCGGCAAATGCGGGCCATGCTGCTCGGTAGCTCCTACTGGCATAACCACCAAAGTGTGAGGGCTTTTCGCCAAGCATTCTTCACGCGTCCATTCTTGAAAGAGTACTGATGTTTCCATAGTTCGTTTATGCGCTCACGCCCAATATGGGAAGAAGCTCTTCCAGTTTTCGTAAATAATCATGTCTTGAATCTCTAATGGAATCTTGGGCAATGCCGTACCCTCGACGGGCTTGTTTACGCTGCGCAGGCCATTGATTACATTAGTGATTGTCCCCGAAGGAAAATCGGAGGCGAGCAAGATCTTATGAGCGATTCCATATTCCATTGCGGTCACCATTGCCTGCCAGTACCGCCACGGACGGTAGTGCACTGCTGAAATATCAGTATACACATTAGGGCATTTTCGGGTTAGAACAATAGTATCTTCCTCCCAAGGGTGACCCAAATGGGCTATGATCATCTTTACATCAGGGAAATCCATAGCAACATCTTCGAGCTGCAGTGGCAGACTCCATTTGAGGCGCGCTTTACTTGGAAATGTAGTGCCTTGGTGCCACATGATCGGTAAGCCGTGTTCCTGACACTTTTTGAAGAGAAGCCAGTGCCGGCGGTCCTGGGGATCAAAATGCTGATACACGGGCCCGAGCTTGAGCCCCTTGAGTCCTAAATGGCTGACACAGTACTCAAGCTGTTCCACGCAGTCAGGCTCATTCGGATCGACTGAAGCCCACCCTTCCAGTTTTTCGGGGTGTTCCTTAACGTAATTTGCAATCAACTCGTTTGGAACCCAAATTCCAGTTGCTTTTGCCTGAAGGCCAAACACAACAACCTTTCCGGCTGGTTCGGATACCAACCAATGTTGTTCCGGTCTCGAATCGTATGCATGCAGATCTAACTGCCCCACATAAGCCTCGCCACCCGAGTACTTTAGCTTGATTAATTTAGAAGCCAACGCTTCCTCGGCTGTAGTTTGGACAATGTGATCGGGATACCACATAATATGAGTGTGACAATCAACTATCATATAAATCTTCTCGTCAGATTGGATTCGTACTAAATCGACACATGCGTTGGCACGGAATACTACTTAGCGTGTGAATTGACGCAAAACATTCGCCGTCACCGAGGAAACCCCCTGATCAACCGCAATTGACAGCGTCCAGCACAGCGCACCCGCCGAAAACACCGCGCCGCCACTTTCAGTTTCATAGTACACCACATCGGCACCACTGCCGCCCGCGTTTTCCCCCTTGGCCAGATGTTGAATATTGGCAGGAGACGAGATTGAAATTTTATCCAGCTCATGTGCTGATGCACCGCCCGGGCAGCGCTCATGCAAGCTATGCTCACCGAATAGACCTCCGTGCTCTAGTCCAGTTCCAGCAAATGCCCAATGACTAGGGTTCAACACTCTAAAAGGGGCTCCCGACTGGAATCCTTCATGTGTGTACTCCACACCCAGAAGGCAGGCAGCTGACTCTGCCCGTTGGTCCGCGATCAATTCCTTCCGGCAGCGTATACTGTCCTCATTTTCAAAATCAAATTCCGCCTGCATGCCAGCTCCACCCAAATAGACTAATTTACCTGCGTCGCGATAGACCCATTCTTTAAGTCGGGAGTACATGTCTTTGGAGAAATACTCATTGTGAGTATTTAGAATTACTGCCTTGTATTGATGCAGGGGAATGCGCCCGTAATGCAGTTCGATCTCGGAGTAAAGGTCGTAAGCGAATCCCTCGCGCTCGAGCCATCCCAGAAACCGCCACTCTGCCGGCGCCATGCAGCTCTCCAATCTGCCCGAAATACTATCCGTGATACAAGCGTTCTCTGGCACCATATTGAATATTTCAGGCCGGTCAAATGAAAGAGGGGCGCCGGAAACAGCAAAAGGCCACACACCAGGCTCAGTAAAACGCTTCAAGTCTTGGCGAGCATTGATTACAGGTACCGCTGGTAGCCCGTCCTGATTTACATAATTGCTGCGTCCACCAAAGTTATTGTAGGCATTCCAAGTGATGTTGGAAGAAAGCACTGCAATCGAAGCGCGTGGCAAAGCTGGCATTACAATCCATGGAAAGCTGAAGAATCGACCGGAGGTGGTTTTCGCGTGAAAGTAATATAGCCCCGACTGTTCTGGTGCCACCACGTTCTGTTGGTGCCAGCGAAGCTTGTAACCGTCTTTGTTCCACTGCACGCCAGTTTGGGAGTAGTCCCCATCGGGAGTAGTTTGAATCGTGCATCGTGGACCGTGGTCATCAAACCAGCCCAAGCTATACACTAACTCCTTTTTCCATCCGTAGCGCCACAGCTCGAGCTTGTACGCTTCCGGCGAGTGGACCCGGAACTCAGAGGTTTCCCCCGCGCGCACCCATTTGGGCCAGGCATATCCCAAAAGCCCATCACGCAATAACCGAAAACTGTGTGGGTACGCCGGGTCCAACGCCACCGTCACGGTCTTGCCACCGTAGCCCTCCTTGCCAAGTGACACCCGATAGGTGCCCGCAGAAATCGCCGCGTAGACTGCGCCCCGCACATTCGAAATCACATCAATCCGGCTGCCATTGCCCTGGATTTCTACATGAACACCTGACACTGCCATGTACTGTTCGTCACTAACATATCCAACTAAAATTATTTGGGAACCCATTTTTTTTCCTGAATAAGCCTCAAACCACTGTACTAGAGCCTATATAATCGCTCTGCCTGACGTCGCAGGCGCAAGAATTATCAAATTTACGCGTAGAAGTAGCACTACTGAGCAATGTCTAAGCTCAACGTTACCTTGCGGCCCGCGGGTCAAATGCGTCGCGTAAGCCGTCTCCTATAAAGTTGATTGCGAGTACAACTACCGCAATTAAAGCAGCTGGAGGAACCCACACCCAAGGCATGTTTTGAAGCACATTCATATCAGTGGCCTGATTAACCATATTGCCCCACGATGGCGTGGGCGGCCTTACTCCCAAGCCCAGAAAGCTCAGCGAAGCCTCTAGCAGAATTGCCTGCGCCGTAAAAAAAGTGGCCGCCACTGACACGGGGCCCAGAATATTGGGGAAAAGATGGCGCAAAATCACCTGCCAATCAGGTGCACCAATCACCCGTGCAGCCATGATAAATTCGGTCTCGCGCATCGAAAGGACTTGGCCGCGCACCAAACGCGCCATGGACGGCCAAGTGAACAGAGAAATGACGAGAATAACGGATGTGAGGCTAGGCCCAACGACAGAAACAAAAACGGCCACTAATAGCAGGCTCGGCAGCGAAAGCAGCGCGTTGGTCAAATGCAATACCGCCCCGTCGATCCATCCCCCATAATAGCCCGCCAAGCATCCCAACACCACGCCAATCATAACGCTTACGAAGACTGAGCCAAAGCCCACTATCAGCGATATCCGCGCACCCCATACAAGCCGACTAAAAACATCAAAGCCCAGCCTGTCGGTTCCAAAAACATGAGAGAAGCTCGGAGGCTGACGAGTTGCCCGCAGGTCCAGTACCTCCGGGTCATAACCTGTGATCCATGGCGCTCCAAGTGCCATCATCACCATTGCAATCAAAGTAATACTACCGAAAACAGCACCTCGATGTCGAGCAAAGCGAATCAAAGCCAGATGAATTTGTGTGTCTTGCTTGTTTGTCAAAGTATTTGTCATGATGGCGACCAAGCTAGGCCTTGCGCTCCAGCCGAATTCGCGGATCCGCATAAGCATAGACAACATCAGTAAGAATAGTACTGAAAAGCACCGCTGGCGCAATCACTAAAATTACGCCCATCATTAACGCAGCATCGCGCCCGCTAGCTGCCATGACCGCCAGTTGGCCCATGCCAGGCCAGCCAAATATTGCCTCAGTAATTACGGCACCTGCCACCAAGTCAGGAAGCACCAAGCCAACCACTGTAATAATCGGCAACAGTGCATTGCGCAAAGCGTGGCGCCATATCACAAGGCGCCACTGCACACCCTTTGCGCGCGCCGTAGTTATAAAATCGCTAGACATGATTTCCAACATAGATGTGCGGGTGTAACGCGCCACGCGTGCCGAAAGAGCCAAGCCTAGCAATGAAACCGGCAAAACCATATGTAGGAAAAGATCCAAAAAATCGAACGGCTTGCCCAATGACACCATGCCAGTTGTGGGCAGTATTTTTAGCCTGGCTCCAAAAAAATAGACGAATACCAAACCCACCACAAAGCCAGGAATTGTAATAAAGGCAGTCGACAAACCAGTGGCCAAATAGTCAACTGGAGAGTACTGGTGGGTTGCTGCAACAACGCCGATCCAAATGCCCAACGGAATGCCCGTCAGGGCAGCGGCAGACATCAATAGCAGAGTTGGTGATAGACGCGCCACGAGTGCATCCCCCACCATGCGCCGGTTGACCACTGAGTAGCCCAAATTCCCTTGAACGATGTCTGACAGCCAGATAACAAAGCGCACAGGCAGCGGCTGGTCAAGTCCCAGCTCGTGCCGCATTGCGGATCTTTGCTCATCAGTCAATTGCGCTAGAAGCTCAGGATCCATTAGCGCTGTGAGAGCATCGCCAGGCGCCAAGGACAATGCAAAGAAAGCAAGCATTAAGATTCCAAACAGTGTTGGAATAGATTCAGTTATCCGTCGAATGACATAGGTGGCCATCAAATTCCATGTATGTTGCACATTGCCGTGTACCTCACAGAAGTTCAATGGCCACCTATCCGCTTAAATCACTGCATACTGTTTCTATTGGCTATCACGGCGTGAGTGTCCACTTTTCGATTTGCGAAAAACTCTCACGCGCATTGGGGTAGTAAGTGAAGCCGCCGATAGTCGTACTGTTTGCGTGAGTATTGGCCACGGCCCAGAGCCAGTTGTATGGCAGGTCCTCATTAAGGATCTCGGCAATCTGCGCATAGATGCTGGCCTGCTTTACTGCATCTCCAGTCTCCCGCGCATCTACAAAAAGCTTGTCCAATTCGCAGTTCGCATAGTTGGTACCCCTTGGTTTTTCGCAACTAAATGCGCCCGACGCCTTGTCTGGATACAAGTTCGAACCGCAACACTGCAAAGTAATCTCATACTTCGTGTGATCTTCTAACATCGCCTGCCACCCAGCCCCGTCAAGGGGCACCAGTTCCACCGTGAGCCCCAGCGCGGTCAAGTCGTTCTGTAAGGCTGCGGCAATGTCACCCCAACCCGGCTCGTCCGATATATATATCACCCGAATAGGCTGTGCAAGCTTAAATTTACCATCCTTCACAGCATCACCAATTAGCTCCTTGGCCTTCTCGGGGTCAAATTTGTACTGGTCGAGGTTCGGATTCATTTCATCATACGCAGTCCAAATCCACAGAAGCTTACCGGCACCTTGAAAGACTGTATCTAATAGCGTCCGACGATCAAATCCATAGTAGATTGCTTGACGAATTCGTTTGTCAGCAACTTGTGGGTTGTCTACTGGGAACTGGAGACTTTGTTGGCCCACACCCGGCACACGCACAACCTTTATGCCTGCAACATCCTTAAGTACATCAAAATCACCTGGCGGAAGGTCAAACACCATGTCCAGCTCTCCACTTTGCAACTGTGCGGCCGCGGTTTCAGGTGTAACACCAAGCCTATAAATAATTTTAGAAATTTTTGGGCTAGCTTTGTGATAGTCAGCGTTGGCAACATACTCAGCAGCAATATCCGGATTGAATTTTTCGAGCTTATATGGGCCGGAACCAATAGTGCCCTTACCCATTGTGAAATCAGCAGCCTTCAGCGTGGCTGCGTCCTTGCCATCCAACAGGTGTTTGGGTAAGATTACGTAAGCAGGGTCAGTGAGGTTGCGCAACCACACGGCGTCTGGTTTAGCCAAGTTAAAAGTTACAGTGTGGTCATCAACTTTTACAAGACCCACCGGCATATTAGCAGTGCCTTTTACCGCATCCGCACCATCCACAACAAGCCAGTTCTTCACTGGGTAAGTGCCAACATAATCATCGGCCATCTGGGCAGCCGTAGCAGCCGTGTAGATAACATCATCACTGCTCACTGGAGTGCCATCATGCCACTTCGCCTTGGGGTTGAGTTTAAATGTAAAACTCTTGGCGTCTGCCGACACTGTCCAGCTGTCTGCAAGATCAGGTATAAAAGTTGACTCGTCCACATCCACCTTGACCAATGTATTAAAAACCAGCTGTAAATTCATGTACTGGTTCCCAGTTTCGAAACATAGCGGATGGTAGCAGGTGGGCATGTTGCTAATGCGGGTCACTAATAAGGTGTCTTTCACGGGAGCATCAGTGGGGGCGGGTGCGGGCGCCTCTGTTGGAGCGGTAGTAGGCACAGGTGCCTCCGTTGGGGCCACAACAGGAACTGCGGTCGCGACTTCAGCAACCGGGGCTGGAGCAGCACAAGCAGCAAACACGATCAAACACGGGACCACTAGCCTTAATATAGCCAAGTATCTGGTATTCATAATTATCTCCTTATATATTCGCAAGTCTAATAAACAGCCGCGCTTTCAACTTTACGATTTATAAATTATCCAATAATTACCTCCTGATTGACTTGAATGTCAAGCTTCGATTACGGTAGTGTACCATACTTTATACCATATTTCAAACCAAATTTGGCCTGCCTTTTCCACCACCTGTGCTTTGAGTAATTTGAAAGGCCAAAATTGGCTTCTTCGTGTGCCCCCTATGGGGATACGCAATACAACAATGCCCTATCCGACACCAATTGCCAAGGTTTAGAGTTTAGACTGCGCTACGCGGTAACGATTAGCCGACCGGTGTGTTACGATACGTTGAGCGAAGTTGATCAGTACGCGCTCAGCACCATCGCACGACCATTTAGGTAAATTAAACAACTGTGCACCTTTGCTAATAACTAAGCTAGAAGGAAGAACTACCAATGAAAATTACACATATTGAGACCTTTCCGGTGTTAGTGCCGATTAATTCCACCCGAGCCATCCAGGGCGGGCGCGGAAAACATTCGGCATCCCCTTTTCTAATGATTCGCGTACATACAGACAGAGGTATCTACGGCGTTGGTGAAGTGTCATGCACACCGGGCTGGAGTGGCGAAGATAATATTACGGCGGCCCACTTTATCAACACACTTCTAGGTCCGCTTCTCATTGGTGAAGATCCAACCCAGATCGAACAGTTGACTATTTGGATGGCGAAAACTCTGGCTAACAATCCATTTACGCGTTCTGGCATTGAAATGGCGTTGTGGGATATCTTGGGCAAAGTGGCAGGACTGCCTGTATACCGCCTATTAGGTGGCGCAGTGCGTGAATTCGTGCCCACCAAGTTCTCTGTGTCTGGTTTGGAACCACTTAAAGCCGCAGCGATAGCAGCCTGGGCCGTAGAACAGGGTTTCTGCACCATGAAAATCAAGGTGGGGATCGACCCCGAACAGGATATTGCACGCGTCCGAGCTGTTCGTGCGGCAGTCGGCTCAGATGTGCGATTGGGAGTGGATGCAAACGGCGGTTGGTCACCTAGAGTCGCTATTCAAACCATTCCCCGCTTGTATGAGTACGATGTCTATTTTGCAGAACAACCAGTGGCAGCGCTGGATGTGACTTGGCTTGCGGACGTGCGCAGAAATATTCGGATTCCGCTGATGGCAGATGAGAGCGTTGGCGATTTTCATGACGCAATGGCGGTAGTAAGGGCTGCTGCGGCTGATGTGCTATCCGTCTATATAGGCAAAGGAGGTGGAATTGGTCCGGCACGAAAAATTGCGGTGGTAGCTGAAGCAGCTGGACTAACTTGCACTGTTGGGAGTAATTTGGAACTGGGCGTGGCAAGCGCCGCCATGATACACCTCGCGATGGCAACTGCAGGCATAAATGCTGAAGAGTTTCCCTGCGATATTTTGGGGCCATTTTTTTATGAGGACGATCTACTTGCTGAGCCGCTCCAAATAAAAGCTGGTTCTGCCCGTCCATTTGAACGACCCGGGCTTGGAGTCGAACTAGATGAGTCAAAATTATACAAATATCGACAAAGCATGTAACTTGATCGCGTGCCAGATGATAACTTTGTACCCCGTGTTGGACCGCAATGTTACAAAATGCATCAAAACTATTGGTCGTGAGT